>Ga0129306_1001097_pt1 | contig 34086 bp, 30 predicted proteins | sample P827metagenome_FD_94438 | JGI IMG/M metagenome (GOLD analysis project Ga0129306, IMG submission 94438) | Capybara group fecal microbial communities from Wisconsin, USA - P827 metagenome | ecosystem: Host-associated > Mammals > Digestive system > Large intestine > Fecal | place: USA: Wisconsin...
CCTTCGCCCAAATCTAAATATCCTATACATTCATCTTTTTCGGTTGCATCAGCCGCTCCCAAAAAGATATATGTAGACTCTCCATCTGTGATAGTCGCAGCCTTTTCATTGTAAACACCCTCAGAAAAGACAATAGGGTTATCCGGAAGTTTAGATGCGCACGAGCACACACCCAAAAGCACAATAAAGGTAAACAGTGTAGTAACGTATTTCTTCATGCAAAACCCTCCTTCGCAAATAGATTATAAATCAGACCAGCAAAGCACGCAATACATTTAATGATGTGCGTTTCTTACCACAAACACAACGTGTTATTGTTAATACTATCAAAATATGTTATGCTTTTTTCAACAACATTTACAAGGAATAGGCTATATGGAAATCGAAAGAAAGTTTTTAATAAAAGAAGGTGCCTTCCCCTTCCGTGACTACCCCTACAAGGATTATGAGCAGGGTTATCTTAACACCAAGCCCGTTGTGCGCGTGCGCCACGAGGGTGACGATTACGTCCTTACTTACAAAGGCAAAGGCATGATGGTCCGTGAGGAGTACAACCTTCCCCTGAACAAAGAAAGCTTCGAGCACCTTATTGCCAAGGCTGACGGCAACATTATCCGCAAGCGTCGCTACTTTATACCCCTTGGCGACCTGACCGTCGAGCTTGACGAATTCCGCGAGCCCTTCGCGCCGCTTCTCATGGCCGAAGTCGAGTTCCCGTCGGAAGAAGCCGCACGTTCTTTTGTCCCGCCCGAGTGGTTCGGCGAGGATGTGACGCTTAATAAGGAATACCACAATGCAACAATGAGTCAAAAGAAATTTTAGATGTAAAAAGCGCCGTTTATACGACGCTTTTTCTTATGTTTCATTAGTTTAAGTATTGTATCCGCGCAAGTTCTGCGTACTTACCTTCCGCAGCGCACAGTTCGTCATGCGTTCCCGCTTCCGTAATCTTTCCGTTTTCAAATACATAAATTCTGTCGCAGTTTCTGATAAGGCTGAGCCTGTGAGCGATGATTATCACTGTAATGTCCCGGGCAAAAGAATCGAGTGACTCGGTAAGAGTCTTCTCCGTCAAAGCATCCAGGTTGCTGGTGGCTTCGTCAAGTATCAGTATGCGGGGCTTCTTAACGATAGCTCTTGCTATGGCGAGCCTCTGCTTTTGCCCGCCCGACAGGTTGGAACCGTTTTCTTCAATCAACGTATCGTAGCCAAGCGGCATATCTTCTATGAAATCATGAGCCATCGCAATCTTCGCCGCCGCTACCACATCTTCCTGCGTAGCGTGCTCGCAACCGATAGCTATATTCTCGGTCACCGTACCTCGGAACAAGAAAGTATCCTGAGGAATATAGACCACATTCTCTCTCAGCGTGCTCTTTGAAATATCCGAAATATTGGTGCCGCCAATCTCGATTGTTCCGCCCTTTGCCTCGTAAAACCCGAGAAGGAGCTTTGCAATCGTGGTCTTACCCGAGCCGCTGTCACCCACAAAGGCAACATGCTCGCCGGACGCTATATTTGCGCTTATGCCGCTTATTACTTCTTTTCTGAAGCCGTACGAGAAGTGAACATCCTTAACAGAAATGCTGTTGTCCGCCGGAAAAGCTTTGTCGGCGTCCTTCTTGCCTTCCTCATCAAGCTCCATGACTTCGTTAAGCCTGTCGGCTGCAACCATGGCGGTCTGCACCTGAGGCTGGAGGTTAATAATGCTTTTCAACGGTTCCATGAAGAATGACATAAGCGAGCTGAATGCAAGCACCGTACCAATGCTTATCTCGCCCCTTATTACGCTCATGGCGCCGACCCAGATTATCACGCTTGTGCCCACAAGCTCCGTGGCACTCTTAAGTGCATCCTGAGCGTTTATTGAATAATTCATTTTGCAAAGGCTGCTTACAAATTCCTCAAATCGCTCTTCTCCCTTGTCGATAACGTTTTTCTCGGTTCTATATGCTTTAACCGTCAGGATACCGTTTAAGGCTTCAACCATGTGAGAAGTAAGCTTGGAATTGTTCTCCATCACTTCTTCATTGAGTCTTCTGAAAAGCCCGTTGTAGCAAAGTGCTATCAGGGCATAGACAAACGCCACCGCAAGAGTTATAAAGAACAGCTTGGCATCTTGTAAATAAAGAACCACTGCACCCGCTGCTGCCATAAGCGTATCAACCATGATAGTGACGGTCGCGCCTATAACTGCATCCCTTACCTTTCCGGCATCCGAAAATCTTGACACTATTTCACCGATTCTTCTGCTGTCAAAAAAAGTCATCGGAAGCTTCAGAACATGCTTAAAATAGCCAAATATCAGAGCCGTATCCACCTTTCGCCCAAGCGAAATAAGAAGATGCCTTCTGAAGGCGTTTAACAGCACCCTGAATATATTTAGCAAAATAACGCTTATCGAAACTGTCGCAAGCATCCTCTCTAAGGCATTTGGAAGGATATTGTCCAGGATTTCTTTCAAAAAGAAAGAGCTTATAATACCCGCTACCGAAAAAAGAACCGATGCCAAAAAAACAGCGGCAAGTATTCCCTTGTGGGCATACAGTATTTCAAGTGCTCTCCTTATTCCGCCTTTTGTCCGAGTTATGGTTACCGTTTCATCGGTTTTTTCAAGCAAAACAACAATCCCGGACCACTTATATGTATGGCGGCCTTTTGATGGCTTTTTTAAGCCCAAGAATTCATCTATAGTCAAATGCACCAGTCCCGCTGCGGGATCGGCAATAAGTATTTTTCCGTCTTTAATCCTGTGTATCACCACAAAGTGAAGCAACCCTTCGTCCACCAGCATATGAGCAATACACGGAGTTTCCAGGTCGCTTGTAAGCACCTCTTTACTGCCCCTGTAGCCCTTAGCCTTGTATCCAAGCTTTCCTGCGGCATGAATCAACCCCTTGATATTCGTGCCCATTTTGTCGGTTCCGGCAATCTCACGAATTCCGGCGATGCTTACCGTTTTTTTGTCCTGCTTGCATATCGTGGCAAGACACGCTGCGGCACAATCCGTATAATCGTGCTGCCTGACACATGCATACTTCATCTGTTCCCACTCCATTCTCAATATAGCTCGTCTGAGTTTTCCTTTACGAATCCTTTATATTTGTAACAGTTCCACGCGCAAATGTCTACCCCGGTAAGTTCGGCATCCATGTAGCTCGTTGCCATAACAAATAGGCATCCACCCGCAATTTAGGTGGATGCCTGATATTAAGTTATCAAATAAATTGGAAACCCGTAAAAAGATTCACGATTAACCGAGTATCACTGATTCGGGATTTTCAATAGACTTATATAAGTAGAATAATCCGCCATCGACGTTTTCAAGTTCCTGATCGTTTAATTCAACTAATAACTCTTTATTCATAATCTATGTACCTTTCCTATTCTCATTCGATTATCTGTTGTGATTAGTGACCGCCGCCACCGCCTGCGCCTCCGCCAAAGCCGGCAAGGCCGCCTCCTATTACTTCCCAGTCAACAGGGATATACTCGAGCTGTCCGCCGTTAACGGTTTCAAGTTCTTCGTCGTTTAATTCAACTAAAAGTTCTTTTTTCATACCTTAAACATCCTTTCTTTATTGTAGTTTGTTCCAATAACATCCCAATGATTCTTGCAAGAATTGGTATGAGGCAATTATAATTCATCTGTCAACTTTTGAAAAGGGGTTTAATTGTTAAATAATATTAATTTTTTCTATACATAGTCTAACATTGTTTCGCAAAAAAAGGAGCTGTACCATCAAGATACAACTCCTTTGTCGTCTAAAGATATCTAAACCTTATTTAGCTATGCTGACTTATTCGTCAGCTTCGCCGTCCTCTAACTTAATGCCTTCTGCTTCGATGTTGTCGCGCTTTGCACAGGTCTTGCAAAGACGAGTCTTGTTGTCGGCGATTGCCTGGTCGACATCACCTTCGTACAATGTATCGCTGTTGTTTAAGTGTGAGCAATCTGCGCTGGTGTGATATACCTTACCGAACTGTGTCCAGTATACTTCGCCGGTAATGGCTGCTTCTGCTGCTGCCTTTTCTTCGGAAGAAATAGGGTTCCAGTCGTAGCTGCATAATCCGCCGATTAAGAGTGCGATGATACCTACAACTACTGCGATAGCCTTGGTCTTCTTGTCAAGCTTGTTCTGCTTGTCGGTGAAGATCAAAATGATGTAAGGAAGGAAAGCAATGATACATACGATAACGCCCATGTTGTTCCAAAGGAAGAACTTAACGGGGTTCTTCTTGGATGCGGGATCGATGCGGTTAGCTTTCTTCCAAAGCTGGGAACCGATGATTACAAAGATTAAATCAAGTACCAGAACACCGATAATACCTGCAAGTGTAGGTAAAGGTAATCTGATCTTATCAAAATATAATAAAAATCCTAATACTTCAAAACAAATTGCGACAAGCCAGCAAATAATGGCGCCGCATCTTAAGCCACCTGCGTTGCCTACAGGCTTAGCTTCTTTAATGGTCTTACCGTCTTCGGTCTTCTCAACCTTGACGATTTTGCGTTCCTTTTTCTCTTCTGCCATGGTTACTCTCCCTGTATGATAGTGTGTGCGCGGGTACCTCCCGAGCCAAAATTATTATATAACAAAATAAACTGTCATTTCAATACTTTGCGTCTTCTATGATAGATAATAATTGACTTTTTCTTGCTAAAAACTCATAATTAAATTCAAAGAGGTATAGCCCTCGGAAAAGGAGAGAATCATGGATTTATCTAATGTTTTGGGCCTTTTATCAGGCGGCGAAGTAAGTAAAGTTAGTAAAGAAACAGGCGCATCCACCAAGGATGTCACAAGCGTTTTGACAACAGCTCTTCCCCTCCTTGCAGGCGGAGCCGATAAAAAGAAAGCGAGCGAAGCTGCGGCTAAGAAAACCGGCCTCTCCCTCGAGACCGTTCTTCCCATCATTACCGCTGCACTTCCCCTTCTCCAGAAGTTAATTAACACCAATGCCGATGAAGAAACCACTTCCACCGGCAAAAAGAAGAAAAAGAAACCCGCAGCCGGACAGTCTCAGGCATCCGGCGCCCTCGGCCTTCTCGGCGGATTACTCGGCGGCGGAAGCTCCTCAGGTAGCAGCTCAGGTGGCGGATTGTTAAGCGGTCTTGCAAGCTTGGTAAGCACCTCTACCGAAGAGGAAGAAGAAAAACCTAAGAAACCCGCGGCTAAGAAGAAAAAGACTACTTCAAGCAGCACTACAGCTAAGAAGAAAACTTCTTCGACTTCTTCTACTGCCAAGAAAAAGACAAGCACCACAGCCAAGAAAACCACAGCAAAGAAATAGCATTATTAAAGGCACAGGCCCTGCGGCTTGTGCCTTTTTGATTGTCATTCAAATTGTATCTTTAAGTACCCGTCTTCGAACTTTGCCCCCGCCACATTCAGTTCCTTGAACTCTGCCGGCACGGGGAACCTGCGGCGCTCGTTCTTGACGCCTACGGTTATTTCGGAACCGTCCTGGTTAAGCTCGAGTTCTTCTTTGGCCGCAAAAGGAAGGTAGATAGTGAGGGTTCGTGCGGCACTGTCTACACGATACATTTCTTTCTTAAAGAGGACCGCGTCGGGCTGCATGTCCTTAAACATAAGGTCGCCGATTCTGCCTAGGTCATCGACGGTGCGAAGCTCGCTGTCCTGAAGCTCCACATAAATCTTGGGCACTTCGCCGAAGCATTCTTTAATCTCTGTCAGGCCTTCCTCCTGGCGCTTGATCCATTTGTTGAAGTAGCCTTCCATAGCCTTCGCGGGGTAAATGTGGTTCACGATTACCGCGTCCACATTGTAGTGATAAAGATAAAGGCAGGTGAAGTTACGCTTCGCCTCGCTGATTACAATTTTCTCGGGCGTTGTCACCACTCTGAGGCTTACGGTGTCCGTGTCGAGCATCAGCTTCTGAAGGCGCTGCATCTTGTCCATGAGATACTCAACGTCGTCGAATACGTTCTCGCCGGGCATGGGAATCTTCATGAGCCCTTCTACCACGGGGCCTGCCACTTTCACGCCTACTTTCTTCATGGGAAGTACCTTGTCGATGAGTGTGGAGAAGCGCTCGGGATACTTAAGAAGTGACAGCGTCTCGCCTGTGGGGGCGCAGTCTACGATGATTACGTCGTACCTGCCGCTTTCGTACATCTCCAGAATCTTAAACATCGAAAACAGTTCTTCAAGTCCCGGAAAAACAAGGAGTTCCTCCGCCTCGATTCCGCCCTCACCCCTGCTGGTAATGAGGCGCTTCATGTAGTCCTTGAGATTGCCCCAGCTTTTCTCACCCTCGTAAACCGTATCGATTTCCATGGCATCGAGATTGTCGGTGACCTTGGTGGCCTCGCGCCCTACCTTGCAGTCAAAAGAATCTCCCAGGCTGTGGGCCTGATCGGTACTCATGATGAGCACCTTCTTACCGGCGCGTGCCAGTTTCACGGCAGTCGCGGCAGCCATACTGGTCTTGCCGACGCCACCTTTGCCTGTATATATAATCACTCTCATGTGTGTAGTCTCCTTACTGAATGTCTACTTTCTTGACGCGGTCTTCGGTCTCCCCGCTATTGTCGGTGCCGGCGCCCGTGCCCGTTCCGAAGGCGCACTCGCGCCCGAATCTTATGACGCTTTCTTTTACCAGCGCCTTAAGTTCCTTGGCTATCACTTCTATATGTCCTGCCGACTCCTTGGAAAGGAGCTCCATTATTGCTTTCCTTTGATACTCGCTTGCGCGTTTGATTCGTTGTCTTAACTCTCTATTCATTCGAGTCTCCTTTCTCCTCTTTGGTGAAAAGAATGTTTAACTTGCCGTCCTCGTATCCTGCTTTGGCCACGCTTAAGTTCATGAGCGTATTGGGAAGAGGAATGTTTCTTTTGAAGTTACCTATCTTGATTACTATGTCCGCGCCTGCCTGGAAGAGGTCGATGTCGCCCTTGTCGGCGCAGGGGATGTTCACCTTAAGTACGTAGCCGCCATCGGTCTTCTCGAAGCTTTCGCGCTCCGTCGTGGCGTGACTTGCGAATACGTCCTTGCCTACGAGGGTGTCATTTACAAGTCTTTCGACGTTCTTAATGCCTTTGAGTTCCTCGTCATACCAAGGAATCTCGCAGATGGGGAGTCCTGCGAAGGTGCTCTTAAGCACATCGATGTAATCCTTCTGGAGCCTTATCCACTTGTCAAAGAAATCGTTGCCGATATCCTCGGGCAGAATTCTGTTGATGTAGAGGCCGTCTACGTTGAAATTGTAGAGGTTCATGTACATGTAGTTACGCTTGGTCTCCTCGACCACCATCTTCTCGGGCACGCTGACGATGCGCACGCTCGTGGTCTCGCGGTTCTTAAGAAGCTCCTGAAGCTCCGAAAGCTTCATATAAATCTTCTCGATATCGTTCATCGCCTGCTTGTTAGGCATCTCAATCTTAAAAAGCGACTTCGATACCGGCGCGAGTACACGGACACCTACCTTACCTATCGGGAAAAGCTTCTCCATGTACCACGAAAGCATCTCGGGGAACTTAAGAAGCGATAACGTCTCACCCGTCGGTGCGCAGTCCACGATTATGCGGTCATATGTGCTGCTCTTGTGAAGCTCAGCGATTTTTAACAGCGAAAAAAGTTCTTCCGTTCCCGGTATGATTCCTATGTCCGCCGGTGCCAGTTCGTCTGCGCCCGCCAGCAGGTTCTTGGCATATCTGATTATGTCTGCGAAGTCAGTCTCGCACACATACGCGGGGTCTATCTCGTAAATATCAAGGTTCGGCATAACCGTCTCGACATCTCTGGAAAGCTTGCGCTCAAAGATATCCCCGAGATTGTGCGCCATGTCGGTGCTGACAAGAAGCGTTTTCTTGCCTTCTTTGGCGCTTTTATAAGCGTGGGCCGCCGCAATACTGCTTTTGCCGACTCCGCCTTTACCTGTGAAAATGTATATTCTGCTCATTATTTCGCCTTTCGTGTAATTCTTTGTATGAATAGTTCGCATGTCGAAGTATTTCTTTTTATGTAAGGCAGCCACTGTATCCGTGCTGCCTTGGTGTAGCTATTCTATTGTTATCTTTCGTACCTTTTTGACCTCTGCTTCCTTGTCGTGTTCTTCCTTAAACACGGCCTTGGCCTTGGTCATGATGCTTTCGAGAAGCTTAAGCTCGTCACCCGTGAGCGAGCCAAGTATTTTCATACCGTATGACAGCAGTTCCTCCACCAGGCGGTTAAACTGCGCGCGTCCCTTCTCCGTGAAGGTTATAAGCACCACTCTCTTATCTTCCCTCGAATGTGTGCGCTCGATAAGACCGTTCTTCTCCATACGGCTCACAATACCCGTCGCCGTATTAAGCGGCACATGAATATACTCGGCAATCTCCGACATATTCACCTCGCCCTTCTGATAAAGCAGCCAAAAAAGAAGCACCTCATTTTTCGAGCAATTAAGAAAAATATTGCTCCAAAGATCAAGCGATAGCAGCTCCTTAATCTCTTCAATATAGTCCGTGAAGTTCTTCAATACTTCTTCCGGCTTATCGTTTCGGCTTATTTTAACAGTCATTTCAGGTCCTTATAAAAAATACTTCGCGTCTCGAACTAAATTAATTCTATACGCGAAGTATTTTTTTGTCAAGGGGTATTTATATGTATTAATCGTCGTTCTTCGCTAAACGCTTTGTATCTCCTCAATATAAACTATTACTCCATGATCGATTATTACCTCATAGCCGGCACCATAAAGGTACTTCTCTAAATAATCCTTCGTGACAAAAGTAGGGTAAATCGAATTATTCAAACCCACAATTACCACATCATCAGACACTTTTATCGTTTCAAATACACCGTCTTGCCCAATGACTCCTGCGCCACCGCCGTAACGATTCTCAACTTCCGATCCAAAATCAACCTCTATGGTACCGTCATTAGATGAATAGTTCTTTAAATCTGCAGGTCTGATAACCACTTTTCCCGGGTAGTTATTTCTATAATTCCAAATATCTATAGCATTGTCAGGGTAAAAATCGGTATAGGCAACCGGTGGCTCATTCTCAAGGCCAATCTTTTGAGCATTGAAAGAGCCAAGCAGTTTTTCTTTCCCTTCAAACGTGGCATACACTTTGATAGTGTCCGGGGATTTCTTACTGTTCTTAAATACCAGATTGATAGCGGATACATCTACATTTGTATATAGCTCATAACAATAGATAAATAACCTCTCTACCTCTATAGCCATATCACCGCAAGGGCCGCCCTCAGGTATAATCTTTACCAAGTCTCCATATTTCATAGCATCTTCATCACTGACAGTGACAAGTTTTTCGCTCTCTACGTCCTCGGCGATACATTGATAGAGATTCTTGTCAGCGTCTTCTTCTTTGGACTTAATAAAGAAGGTATAGTCATATACCATTTTATTGGAGGATACGTATGGTTTCAATTGCCCGACGGGCTTCTTGGTTGTTACAGGCACATAAGGATATATCGCATCGCCCACATCCCCCGGCGGAGTGCTGTCCATAAGATAGTATTCATAAGATTCTACTAACTGACCAAGGCTGTCATACTTTCGAAATCCGTGACCGTCTTCGCCATCACTTCTTACGGTAGAGCGCTCATACCCTCCGTTTATATCGGTAAATGTATATACAGTCTCGAAATCTACAAAACCTTCCCGTGGCCAATAATATGTGCCGTATTCTTTGACTTTCCTTCCAGAGTCGTCATATTCGTAATTGATGTCGTCCTTGCTTCCGTCCACGTATGTCCGGACTTCTTTAACAAGTCTGTCCTTGTCGTCATAAGTTTTTTCGCCGAAATTTGCGCTGTCGGACGTGAATGCATAAGACCATTTCACTTCTCTGCCCTTTGCGTCGTACTCGTAGCGCTGTATGCTTCCGTCTTTCTCATATTTAGCCAAGCAATTTCCGGCCGCATCATATTCATAAATATCTGCGTTATCGCTTAACAAATACTCTTTTCTGATTAATCTGCCCGAATCGTCGTAGATGTAATTGTTTTCATATCGGTATGTGCCCCCGTTCTCGTATTCATAGACCACTTTACCGCTTTCATCAAACTTTCGGTATCGATATCTACCCTCGCCCCAGTTATCCAGTTGCTCATTCTTTCCGTATTCGGTTGTTGTAGTGTATACACTATCTTCTTTCTTGATTATTCTTCCATGGTCGTCGTACACATAATGCATATAGGGAGTCATCTCCTCATTGAGCCCATGATACTCGGTAATGATGTATGAATTATCTCTGATAAATTGTAAAAATACTTCACAGTTCTCGCTGTCTCTTTTAATCACACAATCTGCAGCCTTAACCGGATCATCCATGCAAAGATAAATATATGCAAGCTTAATAAATGAATCATCATCCTGACTTGTAAATTGTTCCAAACATTTCTTGTTAAAGTTCCCATATTTTTCAGCTTCTTCTGCTGCCAGATAAGCCTCTTCGTACTTTCCCGCCTGCACGAATGTCTCAAATCTTGCAAAAGCATCTGCAAATAAAGTTTCTCTGTTATCCTCTTCCGACGTGCTCGCCTCGGTTGAAGCCGATGCTGATATTTCTGTGTCCGGCTCGGATTTTGTCTCCTCTTTCTTTGACCCGCAAGCGCAAGCACTTGAAACAACCAATGCCAATATTAGTAATCCCGCAATCTTTCTTCTCATATTGTCCCCCAATAAGAATTATCTTTCTGAAATTATCGTACAACTTAGCAATCAAATCGTTTCTTAATTCTTTCTGAATACGCAGTTTCTCAGCACTTTATCGCTATACGCATTTTCCATTCAAACTGCGATAAAAAAGCCACTCCATTTCTTGTTATGTCAACCAGTGTTATCGCAATATGAATTTCACTCCAAATTGCGATAAGATTTTGCCATTTTCTTATCGCAGAATCGAATAGTTTTCGTATTGCGATAATCGGTTTACATAACACAGTCTAAGAGGCATGCTTTTATCGCAATCTACAACAATTTCTGTATTGCGATAAGCAAGCGCTATTTTGGCAAAAGAAAGCCCCCACCGGCCCCAAAGCGCCACAAAGCAACGCAAAAACAGCCGCCGGAACTAACCGACGGCTGCTTTAAATTACACTTATCGCAAAATATATTATCTTAAGCAAAGCTTTCTGAGCTTATCAATCTCCTTGGCGAGCTTTTTGGTGCAGGCGTTCTTTTTCATGCGCCACTGCCAGTTGCCGCCTAGGACTGCGGGGGTGTTGATGCGACCCTCGCCGCCGATGTTTAAGAAGTCCTGCATGGGGATGATTACGGTGTCGCAGACACTCTTGTAGCAAAGCTCAATAAGTGCCCAGGCCATCTTTGAAGCATCTTCTTCGCGAGCGTAGAAACGCACGTATTCGGCGCATTTCTTGTCATCCGTAAGCATTCTTTCGTACCAGCCGCGGACGGTTTCGTTGTCGTGGGTGCCGGTGTAGATTACGGAGTTGGACGATAAGTTGTGAGGAAGGTACTCGTTGTCGGCGCCGGAGCCGAAGGCGAACTGCATGATCTTCATGCCGGGGTAGCCGGTACGCTTAACGAGACGACGCACGGAGTCGGTTAAGAAACCGAGGTCCTCGGCGATAATCTGCTTCTCGCCGAGAGCGTTGTTGATAGCCTTGAACAAATCGTAACCGGGGCCCTTGCGCCACTTGCCGTTCTCTGCGGTCTTATCGGTAAAAGGAATCGCATAGAAAGCATCGAAGCCTCTGAAATGGTCGATTCTTACCACATCATACAAATCGAAGCAGTAAGCGATTCTCTTAATCCACCACGCATATCCGGTCTCGCGGTGCACATCCCAGCGGTACAAAGGGTTGCCCCAGAGCTGTCCCGTGGGAGCAAAAGGATCCGGAGGGCAGCCTGCAACAGCATTTGGAATATTCTCTTCATTAAGGTCGAAAAGTTCAGGACTTGCCCACACATCCGCCGAGTCAAAGGCAACATAAATCGGTATGTCGCCTACAATCTCGACGCCCGCAGCATTGGCATATTTCTTAAGCGCCTTCCACTGTTTGTTAAAATAAAACTGCTGGAACTTATAAAAGTCAATCTCGGAAGCAAGGCGCTTACGAGCATTCTCCAAAGCCTTAGCCTTGCGAAGCTTTAAGTCCTCCTCCCACTCGGTCCAGGCAATTCCGCCCTTTTCATCCTTAAGAGCCATAAACAAAGCGTAATCGTCCAGCCAGAATTCATTGTCCTTCACAAAGGTCTTGTAAGCCTTCAAGGTCTTCACATTGCTGTTTTCGAAAGCCTTGCGAAGAAGCTTGAAGCGCTTCTTGTACATATCTTCGTAGTCTACGTATGTCGTATCCTTGCAAGCGTACTTCTTACAATCAGCCTCGGTAACGAAGCCTTCCTTCACGAACTCGTCCACGTCGATAAAATAAGGATTACCGGCGAAAGTTGAGAAAGACTGATAAGGCGAATCACCGTAGCCGGTAGGACCCAGAGGCAGAATCTGCCATAGGCTCTGCCCCGCAGCCTTAAGGAAATCTACGAATTCATATGCTTCTTTGGAAAAAGAACCTATTCCGTACTTAGACGGAAGTGAAAATATCGGCATCAAAATACCGCATCTTCTCATAATCTAACCCTCCCTGCGACCAAACTTAATCCATTGACTTTAAGTGCCATACATCTTTGTTGTAATCTTCGATGGTTCTGTCGGATGAGAAGAAGCCGGCCTTCGCGATATTGGTAAGCATCATCTTCTTCCACATGGTGCGCTTTTCGTAATCTGCGAAGATCTTATCCTTCATCTCGATGTACTCTTCAAGGTCGAGAAGGGTCATGAACCAGTCTTTGTTAAGAAGTTCGTTGTAAAGTCTCTCAAGGTTCTCCTTGTGACCTACCTTCATGCACTTGTCACCTACGATAAAGTCAACTGCGTTCTTGATAACCTTGGAGTTCTTGTAGAAGTCCTTGGATACGTAGTCAGCCTTCTTGTAGTGGTTGATAACGGTCTTGGAGTCCTTACCGAAGAAGTAAATGTTCTTCTTACCTACAAGGTCTCCGATTTCAACGTTCGCGCCGTCCTTGGTACCGAGGGTAACCGCACCGTTAAGCATAAACTTCATGTTACCGGTACCTGATGCCTCCTTGGATGCCAAAGAAATCTGCTCGGAAATATCACATGCGGGAATAATCTTTTCTGCGTAAGAAACGTTGTAGTTCTCTACGAAGAGCACCTTCATGTAAGGGCTTACGTCGGGATCGTTGTTGATGATTTCCTGTAAGCAAAGGAGAAGGTGGATGATATCCTGCGCAATTATGTAAGCGGGAGCTGCCTTGGCACCAAAGATAAAGGTCATGGGTGTGGAAGGCTTCTTGCCCTTCTTGATTTCAAGGTACTTATGAATAATGTACAAAGCATTCATCTGCTGACGCTTGTACTCGTGCATACGCTTGGCCTGTACGTCGAAGATGGAGTGAGGGTCGAGCACGACGCCTTCTTTTTCCTTGATGTAAGCGCAGAGCTCTTTCTTTTTCTCAAACTTAATCTCGGCGATACGGTCGAGAACCATTTCGTTGTCGATGTAATCCATGAGTTTTTCAAGCTCGGTGGCATCCTTCTTGTAGTAGTTGCCGATGAGGGATGAAATGTAGTCCGAAAGCTCATGGTTACAGGAAAGAAGCCAGCGACGGAAGGTGATACCGTTGGTCTTGTTGTTGAACTTCTCGGGGTAAATCTTGTAGAAGTGATTAAGCTCGGTCTTCTTTAAGATTTCTGTGTGAAGGGCAGCAACACCGTTAACGGAGAAACCGTAGTGGATGTCGATGTGAGCCATGTGCACGCGGCCTTCCTTGTCGATGATGTGAACCTTCTTGTTGGTGTATTTTTCTTTAACCTTCTTGTCGAGTTCCTTGATGATGGGAACTAAGTGAGGCACTACCTTCTCAAGGTAAGCAAGGGGCCACTTCTCGAGTGCTTCTGCAAGGATTGTGTGGTTAGTGTATGCACAGGTCTTGGATACTACTTCAACGGCCTCGTCAAAAGTAAATGCCTTGTCGTTCACAAGGATTCTGATAAGCTCGGGGATAATGAGCGTAGGGTGTGTATCGTTAATCTGAATTACGCAGTAATCGTACATTCTGCGAAGGTCGTACTGCTTTTCTTTTAACTCTTTTAAGATAAGCTGAGCGGCGTTAGATACCATAAAGTACTGCTGGTAGATTCTAAGTAAGTTGCCGGCTTCATCGGAGTCATCGGGATAGAGGAAAAGAGTAAGGTTCTTCTCGATGTCGGTCTTATCGAAGTCGATGCCCTTGTCTACGATTGACTCGTCAACGGACTCGATGTCGAATAAGTGAAGCTTGTTGGTACCGCTTCTGTAGCCTACGATGTCGATGTCGTAGAGCTTGGAGTTAACGGTAAGGTTACCGAAGTGTACGGGGAAAGAAATTCCTGTATCTTCAAGCCAGGACTTGTCTTCAATCCAGTCGTTGGGCTCTGCCTTCTGAAGCTTGTTTCTGAATACCTGCTTGAATAATCCCAAGTGGTAGTTAAGTCCGATACCGTCGCCCTGATAGCCAAGTGTAGCGATGGAATCAAGGAAACATGCGGCAAGACGACCGAGTCCGCCGTTACCGAGTGAAGGTTCGGGTTCGAACTCTTCGATTTCTGCAAGGCTCTTGCCGTTTTTGGTAAGAATCTCGTTAATCTTGTCATAAAGACCCATGTTGATAAGGTTGTTGGAAAGTAACTTACCGATAAGAAACTCTGCGGAAATGTAATAAACCTTCTTGTCACCCGAAATAGGCTCGGATAACTCGGTCATTTCCTTGGTAAGGGACAAAAGAATGTAATAAAGCTCCTTGTTATCGCAGTCCTTAAGGGACTTTTTGTACGCCTTCTTAGCTCTGTCCTCAAGCTCTGCCTCCATATTCATAAGCATAACTTCCTGCTGCATCTCTGCTCTTAAACTCATTTGTAAATCCTCCTTAAATTGGGGTCACGGTAGTCCGTGCTGTTAATGGATAACGTCCAGATACTCGATTCTTACGACTTTGTGAGGAAGAATCACTTCTCTTCCCGCTTCGCCGAGTAACAGTCTCTCAGCTTCCTCAACGGCGGTCATGGCAATCTCTGTGAAGTCCTGCTTGACGGTGGTCATCTGGCGACCCGCATAACCCATAAGGGATATTCCGTCAAAGCCGCATACCGGTCTGAATATGTCCATTTTCGTAAGGGCCATCATGGCACCTATTGCACAAAGGTCTGATGCGCATATCACGGCATCGTAGTCGGCGCCTATTTTAAGCACAATCTCGCGGGCCTTTTTCTCACTGAAGTCTGCCTGCTCCACTTTGAGTGTGAGCTTTTTCTTTTTACAGAAATCCTTAACCGCCTGCAAACGCTTCTCGCAGACGAAGCTGTTTTTCTTGCCCGACAAATACAGTATTTTCTTAGGCTTGTTCATCTTGTAAAGTGCTTCGGCCACGTCATACTGGGCTTCGTACTGGTCTACCCATACGCATGAGGAGTTCTCGCTCACAAGGGGTGCATCTACGCAAACTGTCTTGAATTCGCCGCTTTCCACCAGTTTCATAATTACCTTGTCGTCCTTGGAAAGTCCGAAGATTACTAATGCTTCGACGTTCTGGGACTTAAGGTAAGCAGTGATTTCCTTAAGGCTCTTATCCCCCAGCATGGAAAAGAAAAGGGTTATTACGTCCAGTTTCTTCTCTCTTGCCTTTAGTATCGCACCGGATAAGTACTGCATGTCCACCTCATCGATGGAGGCGTTGGTCATCTGATTGATTAAGATGGCCACTCTTCCCGGCTGCTTGGAGGAAAGGGCCGCCGCTACGGCGTTGGGCATAAAGTCAAGCTTCTTGATGGCTTTATTGACCTTGTCCTTGGTCTCCTTGCTTACATTGGGGTAATTGTTTAAAACCTTGGAAACAGTGGATACGGCAACTCCGGCTTCACGGGCTACGTCTTTGATTCCGGCCATTGCTGTCCTACCTTTCTTATGTGCACGTTTCCGACCTTCCCGCATCTCCCTGAAAGTCTCGGAAACCGTTTTCCATAATTATAATATTATGACACTCTCGGAAAGTCAAGGAAAATTTGGAAAACGTTTTCTTTTGCTAAAATAAAAAGAGCGAGCACAGGAAAATACCCGTCTCGCCCATTATATACATTCTCTGTCGATTGCCCTGAGATATGACTCAGGGGCCTATCTCGACTCTATAATAAATTTCTGAAGAAATTTATTATCGGTCGCCTTCAAATAAACCTTATGAGTTTATTTCGGCTCTATAATAAATCCCTGAAGAATTTATTATCGGTCGTCTTCAAATATGCCTCAAGGGCCTATTTCGACTCGGTTAAATAACCTATAATTCTCTATCTCTATGATTACGGTGCTGATGATTACGATAACCGCTCCGCATACCGCAACCCTGTAATCGATGTAGCATGTCCAGAAGTACTTGCTGAGTGCCAGAAGCGCTAAGGCTAAGAGGCCTATCAGTGTATCGTAGTGAAAGAAACCGCGCTGCTTCTTTAAGTCTTCCGGTGAAAGTCCCATGTCCTCAATGCCGCCTGCAAGCGCCTTGCGAATACGACCTACTCTGGCAATTGCGTAGATGCCGTACATTGCGATGATGCAAAGGATAGTCCAGTGAATGTTGCAATGCGCGGCGGCCGTCTCAGGTACCGCTTCATCTTCAATTTCCGTAACGCTGCCCACAACTGTGCTAATCAGCCACATTGCCTTGGCAAGTAATGCATTCATAGTGTCATTCCCAAAGTTAATAGTATGTGGCGGACTATTCGATGACAAGCGCATAGCGGCACCCACCATCAGAGTTGTAAAAGGATGTCATCAATTATTGAGTGCCATGCACGTCCGCCAAATTTAATTATACATCAAGCCAGTAGTTTTTTTCAACTATGCTGACGGTGTTGTCTTTTTTCTCAAGGGAAAGCACCACGTCTGCGGTGTCGGCGCTGTCTGCGAGGGTAGCGTTCTGAGCCTTGATGAGGAGCTCGAGATAGCGTCTTACGTTAAACTCGGAATACAGGACTTTTGTCACGTCGTCGTATCCAAGTTCAGTATAGCTGCCTTTATTTAAGTATTCTTTGCCCACAAAAATCACGCGGCGAAGCTTGGTATCAAGCCACGCATATTCAAGGCGGCTTGACTGAAGCGCTGTTATATCATGGTTAAAGAAACAATTCTTTCTGTCATAAAGCTGCACTTTGACGCCCAGTTTCTTAACCGCCATCATGCCGGTGAAGCCTTCGGAAAGGTCGGTAAAATTGTGCTTGGGCTCCGTGTAAAAATCGTCCACCACGAAACGCACGTAGTGAGGAAGCTCGCCGTTACGAAGATCGACATCAATATACTCGGCCGCGTTGCTGTGAGTAATGTCGCCGGAAGTCGCCATACCGCTGTCTCTGAACTCTCCGTTCCAGCCGATATGCACCGATTCCTCTCTGCCGTCAAAATACCCTTCGGCATGAAGGTCAAGGTCGGCGCGCTCTTCTGTGGAGTTCCAGTACACGAAGAATCGCACGGTTGTAGCCTCATCGGGGATCTTATAAGCGAATCCGCTCTGAAGATAACCCGTAAGCGCGCTCTTGTCGTTACCCGCAATCGTGGAGCGTGAAAGGTCCACATCGCCTTCATCAATATAAACCTTCTTACCCTGCCAGCCGGTGTCAACGTGCTTCATCTTCTCTTCCATAAGGCGTAAGAAAATGTTGTAAATCTGCAGTCTCTCACGCTCATAACTTTCGAAAGGATGGCCAAAGAACACAAGACAAGTGTTGAGGGTCTGCGCACTGAGATTCCCGGCCACAGGCAAAAGTCTGCTAAGAATCTCGTACTCACCGTAACCAAGCTTTATAAGGCGGTTAACCTTTCTAAGCATAAGTCCGGGGCGCTTCGCAAGAAAGTCAAGCGCTTCTTCTGAACGACGCTTAAGCAGTGCGTCTACCTGAGCCTCGAAAGACTTAAGCTCGCCGGCTCTCAGCCCGCGTATAGACTCGGAGAACTCAGGGTTCTTCGAGAAACGGTTAAAGTCTATAACGGTAAGCAATCTTATAATTCGCTCACCCTTCTTGATGCTAAGCTGCAGGTTCTCTCTGAAGTCGCCTGCGCCGTAAGACTCAAACATGCGCACGAGTTTCTTTTTCTCCGATGTGCGAAGGTGGAAACGTTTATGGGTAATCAGGTAATCCGCACACTTCCACACGTCGCCCGTGTGCTTGCAGAATACCTTCATGGAGTCAATGAAATCCTGAGTCTCAAGCGTGTCAAAAGCAATCGCAAAGAGCGCCATCAAGTTCTGCTTGAAGGGTACCTGAAGTTCCGAAAGCCAGGGCTTACCAAGCTCGTGTTTGTAGGCAAGCGCCACATAAGTCTTGTCGTCCTGCGACATGCGTTCTTTTTTCGAAAGAACTTTCTCCAGGCAGTAACGATATGCGCCGTCCTCGGCAACAACCGTAAGAAACTTAAGGTTCAAAAGCGCGTCGTCCGTCTCGGTCTTCGCGGTATCGGGAGTGTCCGGGAGCCAGCCCTTCTTAATCTTCACGCCGTACCAACGCTCAAGGCCGTAGGTGGATGTATAGTGACATATCTGGTGGAAGCGGAAGGTTGCCTCGTCGATATTCATAAGAGTCGTGGGGAAGTCGGGGTACATGGGCTTCGCGCCGTGCATGTCGCCGATGCCCTCTATATCTTTGTAAACAGTCTCAAGTGTGTCGGAAGTCGCAAGCTTCATGAGTGCTTCCGCGCCCAAAGAAAACCCGAGCGTCCCCAGATTTTCATTGGCCGTAACCGCCATGAGAAGACGGTCGTCCGTAAGCTCGTGACTGCCGACCTTCTTGATAACCACTGTTCTGAATGCTGCGAAAAGATACTTTTCAAAATCTGTCATTGCGTGTCTTAAGCCCCCGGGTTAAAAAGGATTTTCTTTCTTTTTCCAATATAACACAAAAGGGCCAGCCTTGCGACTGACCCTGCAGTTTAGTACCTATTTATTTGTATCCCTGCTCGACAAGCCAATCGGACATGAGTTTGTGTGAATCATCCTCGGAAATCACCTTGATGCCTGCGCCTTCAAAGGCCTTGCCGATGGGACTTGTTGCATCGTATTCATCGCCGTCGTAGCCTTTGTAAAGGGTCACATAGATGTCTTCAACCTTGGGATTCTCTTTAAGTGTGAACATCGAAACGGTAAGGTCGTCTGTGTCAAGACCGCTTAAATCTACCTTAACGGGGTCTGCCGTGAAGCCTACGTAGAATTCTCCGGCCATTACTTCACTGTTCTCTTCCCACTTGGAAATAAACTTAAAGTCGCCGTTTTCATCAATAATACCGACATCTCCGCAATGTACTGCCGCTCCTGCGGAACCTCCGCTGATGATGTAACCGTCAAGACCTACAGTAGTTTCGGAACGTGACCAGCTGTCGCCGTCGTAAGCAATTTTAAGCTTGCCGTCCTTTTCCACAACTACCATATCTACGGTAAAGTCTTCGATCCCCTCTACAGGAAGCCCGATGCGAACGTGAAGTTCTTTCTTGCCGTCTGAGCCGGCGTCAATGTATTCCTTGGAGATCTCACCAAGTGTAGGACGCTTGTCCCAACCGTTTGCTTCCATGTAATCGGAAAGATTGTCAATAATCTCATTAAGTGTATATGACTCGCCTGCAGTCATTGCTTCGGTAAATGAATAATACTGGCCTCTGTCGCCTTCTGCCGTTACCATGGCTTTGGCGTCGCCTTCCATAAATGCATCAAATAATGCCTCTCCTGAGAGTGTCTCCTCTGCAGAAGTGCTTGCGCTTGTGTCAATGGAAGCCTCTGTAGATGCCTCGCCGCTTACCGATGTCTCTGTGCTTACGATAGGTGTCTCGCTGATTGTAATGTCTGTAGCCGACGCGTCCTTCTTATCACATCCTGCCAAAGAAAGCATGAGTGCTGCCGCCAATGCTACTGAAAGTATTCTTCTTTTCATACTTTTATACTCCTCTCTTCTGAAATACATCCTCAAGTATATTGCATAATTATTAATATCTCCATAACATTCCCTCCAAAAATATATTAAAATCCTTACATTTTTGATGTATAATTTCCTCATGGCCGATTTAATATTTGATGCAAGAAAAATAATGGTATACGAAGATTTGAAGTACCTGGCGGATTTCTGCGGTAAGCCTGCGGGCTTCGCGGATGAGCTCTGGAGCGAGCTTTTAAAGCACCCCGATTTGTACGAAGAGTTTCTATACTATATAGATAACAAGAGTCTTAAGGATAAGTTTGAGTTCCGCGGTTATTTCTTAACGGATATTTACGTATATCTTCTCGGAGAATACAAGATGTTTAAGGATATCGGCAAGAACGGTTCCGAATGCAGCAAGGAATGGCTGATTCTTGAGACCTTCATGGAAATGACCAAGCTTATGAGCGACCCCGATAATTACATCAAGAAGCTTGATGCGGGACGGGGAATGGATATTATGTGATTAACGGGAGTCCGGTAGCGGGCTCCTTTCTTTGGCTTAAAAAGGCAAAAATATGGAGAGGACATCCTGCTGTTACTGATGCCCTCTCCTAAAGAAATATCTCGTCCAATGGACTAATCCTGCCTTTCTCTTCCTATCTTTCCACGTATTGTTTTGTACTCATTGTACTTGACGTCCTGTATCCAACCGTCTGTATTACTATGTACTCGATCTAAGAAGTGATATATATTGGATTTAAATTAAGTAGTAAGGTGGACTGTACCTCCTTTTCTTAAGATCTGTATTAAGTTTTGTTCTCTTCCTTTCTGAAGATTCTCTCTTCTGTTTGTATCTAGACTATATCATTTTGCCGTTAAATTGTCAAGTAACTTTATAATTTCTTAATAAATTTATAGTTAATTATGCCGTTGTAGTCTGAATTGTCTTTACATTTTGATTCTTTTGAACAATTTAAACTGTTACGGAAATTGATTTCCAGTAAAATAAAGGGTTCCGTAAGGGTCCAAAAAAGGCACCTAAAAAGGTGCCCTTTTGTCTGAAAACTAAGTTCAATTTATCAGAGTCTTGCTACTACAAAAATATCATAAATGGCCTTGATGGCTGCTTCGAAATCTGCGTTGTCGACACCGATGATGATGTTTAACTCACTGGAACCCTGATCGATCATCTTAACGTTAACGTCTGCGTGAGCAAGTGCCGAGAAGATACGACCTGCGGTACCGCGGGTGGACTTCATACCGCGACCTACGACTGCGATAAGCGCGAGGTCTGCTTCAATCTCGATGGTGTCGGGATCTGCAAGGCGGTGAATAGCGGATACCACCTGCTGCTCCTTGTCCATGAACTCGTCCTGATGTACGAATACTGTCATGGTATCGATACCTGAAGGCATGTGCTCAAAGGAAATTCCGCTGTCTTCGAAAGCCTGAAGAACCTTTCTGCCGAATCCGACTTCGGAGTTCATCATATCTTTCTCTATATTAATAGAACAAAAGCCTTTACGTCCTGCCACACCGGTGATGGTGTACTTGGACTTCTGGCAGGTACTCTCAACAATCCATGTACCGCCGTCCTGAGGGGAATTGGTATTGCGAATGTTAATCGGGATACCTTCGCGTCTTACGGGGAAGATAGCGTCTTCGTGAAGTACGCCTGCGCCCATGTATGAAAGCTCGCGAAGTTCTCTGTAAGTGATGGTCTCGATAACTTCGGGATTCTCGATGATACGGGGATCTGCGATGAGGAAGCCCGATACGTCTGTCCAGTTCTCGTATACGTCAGCCTTGCAAGCTCTTGCAACGATGGAACCGGTGATGTCGGAACCGCCTCTTGAAAATGTCTTAATGGTGCCGTCGGGTAAAGAACCGTAGAAGCCGGGAATTACGGCATTCACACAGGTCTTTAATTTCTCTGAAAGAACCTTGTTGGTAAGCTCTGAATCAAAATCGCCGTTCGCTGTAAACTTAATAACCTCAGCCGCGTCGATAAACTCATATCCGAGGTAGTCTGCCATGATGATACCGTTTAAGTATTCACCCCTGGAAGCTGCGTAGTCGCGACCTGCCTTCTTAATAAAGTTCTCGCGGATTACCTTAAACTCATCGTCCAAAGAAAGCTTAAGTGAAAGTCCGTCGATAATCTCCTGGTAACGAGCCTTGATATCCGCAAGGTCCGCATCCATCTTCTCTACTCCGCCCTTGCCTGATACATTGGCATAGCAGGCATAAAGCATATCAGTTACCTTTTTATCTTTGGAAAAACGCTTACCGGGGGCGGAAGGAACGACGAAATGTCTGTCCTTATCATCGGTAATAATCTTTCCTACCTTCTTAAACTGCTCAGCACTCGCAAGGGAGCTGCCGCCGAATTTAACAACTTTATTCATATATTCACCTCACAGCAGAGAACACTCCGGCTCTCTACACCTTTATTTTTCCACTCTTAAGTAGTTAAGGGTAGTACCCATTTTTGCTTTTTTGCTTGCAAAATCTGCTTCGGAAAGTTCGCAGGTCATAAATGCATACTCATCGAAGTATCCTGCATCAACTTCCGTAACCTCGCCGCCAAAAGCATTGATTGCATCCTGCTTAAGCTCAGCGCCTACGCGGACAAAGAAAACTTTCTTCGACGCCTGATATCCGGGAAGGTTAATCTCTTCATCAATCCAGTTGCAGGGAATGTGCCTGCCGTTATTCTTGGCACACTCAACCACGTCGCCGCATACAGCGCTGGCGGTGGGAAGCTTGCCGGCGCCGCGACCCATAAACATCGCATCGTCTAACATATTGCCGCGTACAAGAATTGCATTGTAAACGTCGTCAACATTGTAAAGGGGATTGCCCTTCTTAACAAGGTAAGGAGCCACAAGAGCAAAAGCACCTGTAGGTCTGTCCTCGTACTTGGCAAGAAGCTTAATCTTCATTTTAAGCTGTTCCGCATACTTAATGTCGCGGGCGGTAATATTGGTAATACCTTCGGTGGGAACCTTGGCAAAATCAACGGTCTTGCCGCATACCACTGAGGCTAAAATTGCTATCTTTCTCGCTGCATCGTGACCTTCGATGTCAGCTTCGGGATGAAGCTCTGCGTAGCCTAAAGCCTGAGCTTCCTTGAGTACTTCGTCAAAGTCGGAGCCTTCGTAAGTCATCTTGGAAAGCATGTAGTTGGTGGTACCGTTAACGATACCTACAACGCTTAAAATATGGTCTGCGGTAACTGAACTCTCTAACGCTCTGATAATCGGAATGCCGCCACCTGTGGAAGCCTCGAACTTGTAAGAACAGTTATGAGCCTTGGCAAGCTCGATAAGTTCGGGACCGTGAAGAGCCACAAGCTCTTTATTGGAAGTGCAGACGCTCTTGCCTGCCTCAAGTGCCATCTTGGTATACTTGTAAGCGTAAGTCGCGCCACCCATTGTCTCGCACACGATGTCGATTTCGGGATCGTTAACAATCGCCTCAACCTCGTGAACCACAAGCTTTTCAAAAGGGTCGCCGGGGAACTCTCTTAAGTCAAGGATTGCCTTAACCTTAACATCGTCGCCCACATTCTTCTTAATAACTTCCGCGTTCTCAGTAAGTACCTCTACGACGCCGCTTCCGACGGTGCCGTAACCAAAAACTCCAACATTAATCATTTCAACCGATATCCTTTACATTTATAATTTCTTGCCTATTCTTTGGCAATAATCTTTACATAGTGAATGCCGCGCTGGGCTTCCATTTCTTCAAGCATCTGCGATACGTCGAGGGTCGTCTCGAGAATCTGTATGCTTATGGACAAAGAAGCCATTCCGTTAATCGGAATACTCTGGTGAATCGTTAAGATGTTGGCGCCGTGATCGGCGATAATCTTAAGGACGTCCGAAAGTACGCCGGGCTCATCGTCCATTTGAAATGTAATTGTAATCGTGGTACCCTGAGAGTTGTCGTGGAACTCCATTATGTCGTCCTTGTATTTGTAAAAAGAAGAACGACTGATGCCCACCTGTTCCACCGCTTCCTGAATGGTGGAAACCTTGTGGGTTTCTAAAAGTCTCTTAGCCTCTACAACGCTAAGTAACACCTCGGGAACCGCCTTTTTTCTCAGTACGTAGTATTCAGATTTCTCTGCCATGCTTGTCTTCCTTTCGCGTACAGTTGTGCGCTCATGGAAGATAGTCTATCATACGTTCACGCTTTAATCAACTAAAATCTTTACTATTTTTTGAACTCTTTTATCGGGGTTTTGTGCAATTGCCACAAAAGCCTTTAAATCAGTACTTTTTGACGCTTACTTCACCGCTTGAAAGGGTCTCTTCGTGTCCGTCCTCGTAGCGCACTTGAAGGCCGCACTTGTCGTCGATGCCCGTCACCAGCGCGTACTTTTTCTTGGTATTTTCTTTGAACGTTTCTACGCGGACGTACTTGCCGATGAGCATGGAAAGGTTGCGGTACTCCTGTACAAAGTCGGGGTGATTGCCGTGCACGTAGGAAAGAAGTTCTGTGATGAATTTTGCCGCGAGTTTCTCTCTTGCGCCTTCCTGTCTTTCTGTCAGTAAGAATCCTGCGATGTCCTTAAGCTTGCCGGGGAAGCCTTCGTAAGGATCGTAGATGTTGGTACCCGCGCCGATTACCACGTGGGAAAGGCTCATGTCCTCTACCGAAGCTATGCCTTCGGTGAGAATGCCGGCAACCTTCTTGTCTTCTAAGAATATGTCGTTGACCCACTTAATCTTAGTGTCTACTCCGAGGGCGCTCTTTATGGACTTGCTGAGAGCTACCGCGGTCATACAGGTGTAAAGCGCGGCTTCCGAGAAGTCTGCCTTGGGGTAGATAAGGAAGCTCATGTAGAGTCCGGTATCCTTGGGTGAATAGAACTCGCGTCCTCTTCTGCCTCTGCCTGCGGTCTGTCTGCCGGCGATGAACACTGCTTCCTCGCCCGGATGCTCCTTGGCGTATTTGAGGGCTTCGTCATTGGTGGAGCCGACTTCGTCGTAGATAAAGAGTTTAGGCGTATTCGCGCCGGTCTCTGCAAGATAAGTTACTATCTTCTCGGCGTCGATGGATTCCTGCACGGCTTTCAGTCTGTAGCCTCTGTTGGTGACTGCCTCGATTTCGTGGCCTTCTTTTTCCAGAGTCTTGATACCTTTCCAGACTGCCGCGCGGGTTACAAAAAGGCGCTTTGCCATGTCTTCGCCCGAGATGAAGGCGGTGCCGTTTTCTTTTAATATGTTAAGAATTTCTTCTTTGGTTTTCATAACTTTGTTCTCCGTTTTTCCGAGATTGTAAACTTTTAATGTAAACCTCTTGAAATTATCTGCGGGTTTTCGTACACTCACATAGGTTTGATTGTAAACCACGCGTGATTGATTGTAAACCATATCTTTCAAGGAGAGTGAATAAATGTCTAAAAATGTCCAAAGAATAACCTTCATCGGGCTCGCCGCAGCCATCATCTGCGTGCTCAGCCCCTTTACAATAGCAATACCGATAAGTCCCGTGCCGATTTCGCTTTGCATCTTCGCTATTTACATTGCGGTTTACGCTTGCGGAATGCTTGACGGAACAATTGCAGTGCTTGTATACCTCTTAATCGGTGGTGTCGGTGTTCCCGTCTTCTCAGCTTTTTCCGGCGGATTTGCCAAGCTTGCGGGTCCTACAGGCGGATACATGATCGGTTACATTTTCGTAGCTTTGGTTGCCGGTTTCTTTATCGATAAGTTCCCGAAGAAACCTTACATGCACGCAATCGGCATGATACTCGGCACCGCAGTCTGCTACACCTTCGGAAGCCTCTGGCTTGCTCACCAGGCAGGCATGAGCTTAAAAGCCGCCTTCGCCGCAGGCGTAATTCCCTTCATCCCCGCGGACATCGTCAAAATTGCCGTAGCCATCCCTGTTGGTATGGCTATCAGAAAAGCGCTTGTGAAAATCAAAAAATAGAAAATTTGCACTATAAAAAAGGCTCGTTATGAGCCTTTTTCTTTTGCCTAGTTATTAATTTTAAAAGTTTCTTCAATAACCTTGTCTGCCTTCTGCGTTTTGAAATTATCGAAGTTGATATCCTCCGCATGAAGGTCTTTTCTGTAGAATCTATATTGCGTTACCTGACAAGTATCTCCGTCAAAGACGAGTTCTGTAAATGCTATCTGTCTCCTTACATTACTGCCCTCCTCACCGTACCAAGGTGTGAACGCAGTTACCGTCTTACCGTTGACTCTGATTTCTCTGAGTTCGAGGAATTCATCTGCATTATCGAAATCAAATTGTCCAAAAAGCCAATTTTTTCCGAAAGTCACATTCAGCATGGCGTCCGGATTTTTGGTTCCGAAATATGTTGAGTGGCAAACTTTATCATAAAACTCCGCGTCATCGGCAGACACGTTATATTTCTCGTCTGAATAAGGTCTGTTGAAATACAGAGATGGTCTTATCTGTAATCCTTCTTTAAATGAGTCCCGGAATTCGCGATAATAAAGATAATGACAGTCTTTATAAAAAGTCACCCAACCGTCAATCATATCCATTTTGGTACAAGGGTAGGAATAATCGGTTATAGGTTTTTTGTCCACAACGTATATCACATTCCCACATTGGTGCAAATCATATCGATCCTCATATATATCACGGAAAAACCAAGGATCGCAACAATGCTTGGCCATTTCTTCGTCTTCGAATACGTATTTATACTTTGTATCAATGCAGAGACCGTTTTTGTTAAAAGAAGAAATGGTTTCTATGCCAAAATAAACGTCCTTTCCATACCATGAAGTCGCAATTCCACCTGCAAGTCCTGGGCTGATTGCATAATCATCCGTCACGGGATAAAAGTATAGGTCATCTTCAGGATCCTTTTCATAATACCCATACAGATCTTCATCCACATAATCCGACGGTGCAATATACTTCCACCATTCGGTATCTTCAGGTTCCTCCGTTTCAACCGGTTCTTCCGTAACTTCCCTTGGATAATCGACAGCAACACTGCTGACCGGAACTATCGTTCCCAATTCCTGTTCTTTTTCCGATTCACTCGCAGACACCGACTCCGACACTGTTTGTGCACCGCCGTTATCAGTTTCTTTGGCCTTACTTGAGCATGATGCGATGCAGACTATTGTCAGCAAAAGAACACAAACCGCTAAAACCTTAAGATTTCTTCTCCCCATAATGCACTATACCTCTCATAGTTTTTTCTTTTGTCTACAGTATAGCACAGTCTTTCGCATAGTGTTAACTTATAAAAATCCATAAAATGCGAAACGGGCCCGCAGATAAATCTGCGAACCCGCTTCCATAAAGAGAAGTTAGATTAAGGGATATGCTTTGGTAAGTTCAAGAATACGTGCCTTGGTGGGCTCGATTGCTGCCTCGCCGCCTTTGATGATGCTTGCGATGCAGTCAGCGATAACGTCCATGTCGGCTGTGTTCATGCCGCGGCTGGTAACTGCGGGAGTTCCGAGACGGATACCGGAAGTAACGAAGGGCTTCTGGGGATCGTTCGGAATCGTATTCTTGTTGGCAGTGATGTGAGCGGCGTCAAGCCATTTCTCAACTGCCTTGCCGGTAAGACCGAAGTTGGTGAGGTCGACAAGCATTAAGTGGTTGTCGGTACCGCCGGATACGATCTTAACGCCTCTGCTCATGAGACCCTTGCAAAGAGCCTGAGCGTTGTTTATGATATTCTGCTGATATACCTTGAATTCGGGCTGAAGTGCTTCCTTGAAGCAGACTGCCTTACCTGCAATAACATGCATGAGAGGGCCGCCCTGAATTCCGGGGAAGATTGCTTTGTTAAAGTTGAACTTGTCCTGTACATCCTGATTGCAAAGGATGAGTCCGCCACGGGGACCTCTTAAGGTCTTGTGTGTGGTGGTGGTTACGACATCAGCGATGCCGATGGGTGACTCGTGAAGGCCTGCGGCTACAAGACCTGCGATGTGAGCCATATCTACCATGAGTACTGCGCCGCAATCGTCCGCAGCCTTTCTGAATTTCTTAAAGTCAATTGCACGTGCATAAGCGGAAGCGCCTGCGATGATGAGCTTGGGCTTATGTTCCATGGCAAGATCGTACATCTTATCATAATCAAGGAATCCGTCGTCGTTAACGCCGTAAGGTACGATGTTAAAGTACTTACCGGACATGTTAACCGGGCTTCCGTGTGTAAGGTGTCCGCCGTGGTCGAGGTTCATACCCATTACGGTGTCACCGGGATTAAGAATCGCAAACTGCACTGCCATATTGGCCTGTGCGCCTGAATGAGGCTGAACGTTCGCGTAATCGCAACCGAAAAGTTCCTTGGCTCTGTCGATTGCAAGATTTTCAACAACGTCTACGCAATCACATCCGCCGTAGTAGCGCTTTCCGGGATATCCTTCCGCGTACTTATTGGTAAGGGGGCTGCCCATTGCAGCCATAACTGCCTTGCTAACCCAGTTCTCGGAAGCGATGAGTTCGATATGATCGTTCTGTCTCTGCTGTTCGTTAACAATGGCTTCGGCGATTTCAGGATCAACTTTCTTGATTTCGTCAAAAGAATACATTTCTAACTTCTCTCCTCTTTATTGTTTTAATCCTTTAGCACGTTAAATTGGTATCATTATAGCATAATAAATTGCCTTTGCAAGTCCCAAATTGATTTTTTCGCAAAATTTCTGAAAAAATACAATTAAGCGTGCCAAACGACCAATAACAATGTTACAGATTTACAAGAGGTTTGTAAATTGATAAAATAAAGAAAAGTAAATTATTTCTATATTTCAGGGGGTTCATGCATGTTCTTTTTCCTTGTTAATCCGGCTTCCAAATCAGGCCACGGTATGAAGGTGTGGAAAACGGTCAGCTCATATCTTAATGAAAGAAACGTTGAGTATGAGGTGTTCTTTAGTAAACGCCCGGGCCACGTACAGGAGCTTATGTACGATATATGCAGTAAAAATTTGGAGAAAGAGGGTCGCATCAACGTGGTAATACTCGGCGGCGACGGCACCTTCAACGAGGCGATTCAGGGAGTTATTTCTTTTGACAAGGTTAATATAGGATATATTCCGACGGGTTCCAGCAACGATTTCGCGAGGGCGCTTCCCTATGTGGACGACCCCGTTGAGAATGTTAAGAAAATTATCGAGTGCGAGACGCCTCTTAAATATGACCTCGGCAGATTTAAATACGAAGGCACGATCAAAGAACGCTCTTCCGCTTCAAGCGGTTCCATGGCAGCTACGAGATATTTCAACGTATCCTGCGGTATCGGCTTTGATGCGGCTGTATGCGAAGAGGCTCTTCATTCCCGCGCCAAGGACTTTCTTAATAAGTTTGGGCTCGGTAAGCTTGCCTACGGATTGATTGCCATTAAGCAGATTTTCGGGGCTAAGTTATGTGATGCGAAGCTTACTTTTGAAGACGGTGAGGTTGTGGAGATTAAGAAGTGCAGATTTGTGGTAGGCATGAACACCTGCTACGAAGGCGGCGGATACAAGTTCGCTCCCACTGCCGTTCCCGATGACGGCTTCCTCGACATCTGTACCGTCGGCAACATCAGTGCTTTAGGTGTAATCCTCGCTCTTCCGAGCGGCATGAAGGGTAATCATGTTAAGAAGAAAAATATCCATTTATATCACGTGAAGAGCTACGAAATCACCACCGACAAGCCTCTCTGGGTACACACCGACGGCGAGGTCCATGCCAAGGCCGACCACATCAAGGTTTCGGTGATTCCGGGAGCACTTAATTTCTTATTCTAAACTAATCGGCAACGTAAAAGAGTCGCTGCGTATTTGCTAGCGACTCTTTCTTATTCATTCATGTATGTTGCAGTTTGAGCAGTCACCCGAGCAGCCTTCGCACCCGGACTTGCCTTTCTTACGTGAAGATATACGTGCGAAAACTGCCAGTCCCGCCAGTATTGCTATCACAGCCACAATAATAATCGATGCAGTATTCACTGTAATTCTCCTAAAAAATCATGTTGCCGATTACATTAACGAGCATGCCGCATATCCATGCCACTGCGCACTGGAACAGCACCATAAAGAGTGCATACTTTCTGCCGAGCTCTCTCTTAACGGAAGCTACAGCCGCCACACAGGGAGTGTACAGCAGGCAGAATGTGAGGAGCGCCGCAGCACTGACTGTGGTCATAGCTGCAAGCATTGCAGTCTCGCTTCCGAATAGCACGAGGAGGGTTGAGACCACGCTTTCTTTGGCCATGAAGCCGGTGATGAGGGCTGTGGAAAATCTGTAATCATTAAAGCCGAGAGGCTTGAATATCGGTGCGATGAAGCCTGCTATGGTAGCAAGTATGCTGTCGCTCGGGTCAGCCACCGCCGTCAGCGTAAAGTCAAAGGTCTGGAGCAGCCACACCACAATCGTAGCCACGAAAATGATGGTGAAAGCTCTCTGTAAGAAGTCACGCGCCTTGTCCCATAATAAGTGAAGCACGTTCTTGGCGCCGGGGATGCGGTAATTGGGAAGTTCCATTACGAAAGGCACCGGCTCGCCTTTAAACACCGTCTTCTTAAAAAGAAAGGCCGTCACAATACCCACCAGAATTCCCAGCACGTAAAGTGCCACCATCACAAGCCATGCGCTATTCGGGAAGAACAGCGTTGCGAAGAAGCCATAAATCGGAAGCTTGGCGGAACAGCTCATGAAAGGCGTGAGAAGTATCGTCATCCTGCGGTCTCGCTCGGACGGAAGGGTTCTCGCCGCCATAACGCCCGGCACCGTACATCCGAAGCCTATAAGCATCGGCACGATACTGCGTCCGGAAAGGCCGAGCTTACGAAGAAGCTTGTCCATTACGAAAGCGACTCTTGCCATATATCCCGAATCTTCGAGCATCGACAGGAAAAAGAACAACGTCACGATAATCGGCACGAAGCTTACCACGCTGCCGACACCGCCGAAAATTGCATCAATTACAAGCGACTGCACCGTTCCGTTAACGTTCCATCGCTCAAAAGCATCGCCTACGACTCCCGCAAGCGAATCTATCAGAAACTGAAGGCCGTCCTGCATCCACTTACCCAGGACGTTAAATGTCAGATAGAATACAAGCGCCATAATCAGCACGAAAATAGGTATTGCCGTGTACTTGCCGGTAAGAAGCCTGTCTATCTTGCGGCTTCTCTCGTGCTCCTTGGACTCGGCAGGCTTAACAACCGCTTTGTCACAGAGCTTGCCGATAAAAGAAAACCTCATGTCCGCGATGGCTGCCTGGCGGTCGAGGCCGCGTTCTTTCTCCATTCTGCGGATAATCTGCTCTACCATGCCGGCTTCGTCGGGCGCAAGTTTCAGGGCTTTCTTAATAAGAGAGTCGCCCTCCACAAGCTTGCTGGCCGCAAATCTCACGGGAATGCCCGCTGCCGTAGCCTTGTCCTCGATAAGATGCATGATACCGTGAAGGCAGCGATGAACAGCTCCGCCGTGGTCCTCCTTATCGCAGAAGTCCTTGCGGCCAGGGCGCTCGCAGTACTTGGCGATATGAACCGCGTGCTCCACAAGCTCCTGAACACCTTCGTTCTTGGACGCCGAAATCGGAACCACCGGTATTCCCAGCGCTTCCTCAAGGTCGTTGACTCTTATGTGTCCGCCGTTACCTCTCACCTCGTCCATCATGTTGAGGGCGAGCACCATGGGAACGTCAAGTTCCATAAGCTGCATGGTAAGGTAAAGGTTTCTCTCTATGTTCGTGGCATCGACGATATTGATGATGCCCGTAGGTTTCTCGTTGATAATAAACTGCCTCGACACGATTTCCTCGCTCGTGTATGGAGACAGCGAATAAATGCCCGGAAGGTCTGTAACCTCGGTGCCGGGACGTCCCTTAATGGCGCCGCTGATGCGGTCTACCGTAACTCCCGGGAAGTTGCCCACATGGCGGTTGGCACCCGTTAACTGATTGAACAGCGTCGTCTTACCGCAGTTCTGATTGCCTGCCAGGGCAAAAGTAAGAAGCGTGCCCTCCGGAAGCGGATTCTCGTCGGCCTTACTGTGATAACGGCCCTCCTCACCGAGTCCCGGGTGGTCCGTATGGTTCTTAAGAGTAAGAACACCCTTAGGCTTCTCGGTCTGATTCTCAGGCTTCACGTATGTGTGCGCACTTTCTTCGTCAACCTCTATCTGCTCAGCGTCGGCAAGTCTCAAGGTTAACTCATAGCCGTGTATCATAAGCTCCATCGGGTCGCCGAGAGGCGCAAGCTTCATAACAGTCACTTCCACACCGGGTATCAGTCCCATGTCGAGGAAATGCTGCCTCAAACTTCCGCTTCCTCCCACCACCTTTACGGTAGCGCTTTGTCCTATCGGTAATTCTTTAAGTGTCATTTACTCTTACCCTTTTCTACGTACGGAACTCTGGCGCTTGGCACCACCTCGGACGCGGGCGTCGTATGAATCGCCTGATCGTCAAAGAAAATGTGCGCCCCGAATGCCTCCAGCACGTCTCTTTTCGAAACTCCTCCGAGGAAAAATGCCTCATCGATACGCACATTCCAGGCTCTCAAGGTTCTGATAACACGCTCGTGAGCCGGCGCGCTTCTTGCGGTAACAAGCGCGGTGCGAATAGGCACGTTCTCCGGCGGAAATTCTTTCTGTATATTGGAAATTGTCTTTAAAAACTTGGCAAAAGGTCCCTGGGGAAGAGGCTTGTCCGCGTTCTTACGCTCATTTTCCTCAAAGGCCTCCAAGCCTTCTTTTTGATATATCATCTCGGACTCGTCGGTAAATAAAACCGCGTCGCCGTCGAAAGCTATACGAATCTGACTGATCTCCTCCGAAGCGTCGTAATCGCTGTCCACATCGTTGCAGATAATACCTGCCGCGATGCCCGAATTGATGGCCGACTGCACATCATCCTCATACGCCGAAAGGAAGAGGTCCGTCTTAAATGCGTTCAAATAAGGAGCAAGGCTTCCTCCGCTTGAAAGCACAGCTCTTGTGATATTAAGGCCATAGTACTCAATCGAGTTAAACACTCTTAACGACGTATCAGCGCTGTTACGTGACATAATGATGACTTCCACCATGTCCTTGCTTTCGTTAAGCTCGTTAAGCTGCAAAAGCGCCTTGATAAGCTTAAAACCGGGGCCCGGCTTCAAGATTTCTTTTTCATGAGCCACCTGATAATCGCAGAAAGCCTTCACGCCCTCGCGCTCGAATATCTCGTTCTCGTAACTTAAGTCAAAAAGCGCTCTTGATGAAACGCCTACCACAAGTCTGTTTTCAAGATTGTATGCCATATGCTCCTCCGGAGCTTAACGAAGCCTCAAGCACTCATACTTGGCATGGGTCTCAAGACAGCTCATAAGCTCATTGTATCTGTCTTCTGTCTTACCGTCTTTAATATCAAGGTCCAAAGAAACCGCCATCGTATTAATCATGGTATCCGTAATGCGGGGACGAAGGTGAGCCAGCACCTTAATGCGCTCCTCGTAAGTCTCGGCATCCAGGAACTCCATAAGTCCCGGGTCAAGACATGAATCAGTCTTCTCGAATCTGTACTGCTGCGTAACTTCGGGATATTTCTGTCTGTCCACCTCGCTCATGAACATATCGAGGGGCCTCGCATACACGCCTCCCTCGCCGTAAAGCGCTCTGTAAATTACAAGCGTCTCGCGGGTCTCAGAATGAGTGGCAAGTGTCACTATCTGGTAAAGGTTGCCTTTAAAGTGGCGATATACTTCGTTTTCTTTGGGATCGGGTCTCATTATTCCTCATTTCCGGAAAAAGAAAGCCTCAACGTGGCGCCGTCTACACCTAAATCCACCGCTTCAAGCTGCTCACGGATGTATTCTCTCTCCTCTGTATTAAAATATTTGGGTAAATTGATTACCACTTCGTATTCAAGTGTGCGGCCGTCGTTGCATCGTTTCGTAAGGTTGATGCCTGCGGTGGAGGCCTTGCAGCTCTTTAAAACTGCCTTTAATTCATGTCTGTATTCAAGCTCCTGCTCGTCTGTTCCCTCAAATGGATTGTGGGGCTTAGCCAAAGAATGAAGCGTGAATAAGCCGAATATCATAATGACTGCAAAAGTCAATATAAGTAATGCAAGTCCTGTCTTTCTGTTAATCGCTCTCATAATGAATACCTCCGTGAACTGTAAACTCTTGATTTGTCTTATCTTTGAGTA
>Ga0129306_1001098_pt1 | contig 34054 bp, 21 predicted proteins | sample P827metagenome_FD_94438 | JGI IMG/M metagenome (GOLD analysis project Ga0129306, IMG submission 94438) | Capybara group fecal microbial communities from Wisconsin, USA - P827 metagenome | ecosystem: Host-associated > Mammals > Digestive system > Large intestine > Fecal | place: USA: Wisconsin...
CGACGTCCCGCCCAGGCTCGCTCGTTCATAATATCTGAACGTCTCGTAGAGGGCCGTGTCCGCCTTGTAGCCGCCGTCGGCGAGGTGACGGTCATCGACCCTCGTGTCGACAAAGAACTTCCATTCCTCGTCGGTGACAAAGAGGCACGAGGCGGTGTCGGCATGGCGTCGCTGCCAGCGTTCCTCGTCGATGAGGGCGCGGGTGAGGTGGTAGAGTGCGCGGCGACCGGCACGCAGGCGCGCCGTATCGACCTGCGCCAGCAGGACGGCCGCGCTGTCGGGGTCGTCGAGGGCCAGCGCCTCGGCATCGGTGAGCAGCGACGGACGCCCGCAGGAGCAGACAAGGGTGAGCACCATGGCGGTCATCGCCGATTGGAAAAGGATTTTTTTCATACGCGTTATTGTTTTTGACGCTGCAAAGGTACGGCGAAAAAACGGCTCTCCAACAAAAAGAGGTGGAAAACCGCATTTCCACCCCCGAACGTTCATTTCCAGCCCTTCACCCGCAAATTTTCCACCTTCTCTCCATCATGCCAGATGGAAAACCACCCCCACCACACGCCCCATTCGCTCTCTCCACACTCATTTTTTTACAATAAAGAACGGGTGGAATACGTTATTCATGCAGAGTAGTCTCATCCATTCACGACGACGATGAAAAGAATACAATTCCCCTTTATGCTTTTGTGGGTAGCGACGCTTTTTGCAGGCTGCAGCAGAGCGGGCAGCGATGTGGTCTGCCCGAACAAGCAGCAGCTGGAATGGGCCGATGCCGAGGTGGGCGTGCTCATCCACTTCGACATGCCCGTGTTCGACAACACCTATAACTTCCGCCGCTGGGGCACACACCCCGACGTCTCCGCCTTCAACCCCTCCGACCTGAACACCGACCAATGGCTCGAGACGGCCCGGCGCCTGGGGGCGAAGTACGCCGTGCTGGTGGCCAAGCATTGCAGCGGGTTCAGCCTGTGGCCTACGGAGGCTCACGACTATAGCGTGAAGAACTGCCCCTGGAAGGGTGGGCAGGGCGACATCGTGGCCGACTTCGTCGCCTCGTGCCGGAAGTACGGCATCCGGCCGGGCATCTATGCGAGCACCACGGCCAACGGCTATCTGCACGTCGACAATCCGGGCCGTGTGCAACCCGGCTCGCCCGTGTCGCAGGAAGCGTACAACGCCATCGTCGTCCGTCAGCTCACCGAGCTCTGGAGCAACTATGGCGACCTGTTCGAGATATGGTTCGACGGCGGCGTGCTCTCGCCCAAGGAGGGCGGTGCCGATGTGCTCTCGCTGGTCAAGAAGCTGCAGCCCCATGCCATTCTCTTCCAGGGTCCTTACGGGCACGACAACCTCATCCGCTGGGTAGGCAACGAGTCGGGCACGGCTCCCTATCCCTGCTGGGCCACAGCCGACTCAACCACCAATGCCGACGGCGTGCGCGTGGTGGAGGGGCTGCATGGACGGCCCGACGCCCCCTTCTGGTGCCCGGGCGAATCGGACTTCACCCTGCGCTACAACTGGTCGTACCAGGGCGGCTGGTTCTGGCACGAAGGGCAGGACCACATGATGTTCTCCGTCGACGAGCTGATGAAGAAGTACGAGACGAGTGTCGGCCGCAACACCAACATGCTGCTGGGCATAGTCATCGACAACCGCGGGCGTGTGCCCGATGCCGACGTGGAGCGTATCGCCGCTTTCGGCGACGCCATCCGCCAGCGCTACGGCACGCCCGCCGCCCACACCTCCGGCAGGGGTGACGAGCTGACGCTGAGCCTCCCCTCGCCCATCCGGACGGACAGGGTCATCCTGCAGGAGGACATCCGTCGTGGCGAGCGCGTGCTGGCCTGGCACATCGAGGGCATACGCCCCGACGGCACCGTCCAGCCCCTCTGCGAAGGCACGAACATAGGCCACAAGCACATCGCCCGCTTCGACCCCGTCGAAGTGAAGGCCCTCCGCCTCGTCATCGACGACCGCAAAGCCCGTCCCCACATCCGCAACTTCTCCGCCTTCCCGGCTGAGTGACCTGCGCCGAGCGCAATCCTGGCGCCTCGTAGGAGAAGTCAAGCGACTGTCATGACCGAGCGTTCCAGCGTTCCAGCGTTCCAACAGAAAAATGGAACACAATACTTCCTTATTATACTATATAATTAATTAATAATTAAGTATTTATAGTATAAATATAGAGAAGTGGAACATCAAAAAAACAGTTGGAACGCTGGAACGCTGGAACGCTTGGTCAACTAAGTTTCATCTAAAAAGCTATTTATCAATTACGTACGACATCAAAAAACCTTCCGCGCCCCAGATGCCAAAGCTCGGAAGGGGGCACATAATGCATCAAAATGCATCAAAATCCTGCTCTCGCAGGTGTCAAAAGACATCCAGGAACCCCTCGTCCAGATGCTTTTCCCTATACTTGGCGCACACATCAGCAACACGGAATTCAAGTACCCCGACCTCAGTCGGAAGGAGCCATGTGGCCAAATGGCCCATCTGGTAGCCGAAAACGGAGGTAACAAGGGACAATTGTCGAGTCTTGTGGAACCCATTTGCCGAGATTTCCGCCAGCACGACGAAGAGGAACTCCGCCCTCCCGCCATCCTCCGTAGGACAGCACTCCTGAAAGCGCGAAACACGTCGCGTCCGACGCTTGAAACACGTCGCGTCTCGCCCCGTTTTCTCGGCTTAAAACATCCCGTTTTTGGTATGAAATAAATTCATTTTCAGACAAAAAAATCCGACTTTTGTTTGGCGATTCCGCAGGGGGCTTCATTACCGTTTTATGGAAAAAGTAGCGTTAAAAAACGGGAAAGGATAGGAAGTTAATGGTTTTTGTCGTACCTTCGCGGTCCAATATGTCCAACCACTTCCCCATAAGCGACCCGACGCTGATCTTCTTTGCCGTGCTCACCATCATCCTGACGGTGCCGCTGGTGGCGCGACGGCTGCGCGTGCCGCCCCTCGTGGGCATGATCGTGGCGGGCGTGCTCGTCGGCCCGCACGGGCTGGGGCTGCTGGCACGCGACAGCAGCTTCGAGATCTTCGGCGAGGTGGGACTCTTCTATATCATGTTCCTCGCCAGCCTACAGCTGGACATGGAGGGCCTGAAGAAAAACCGCCGCCACGGCATCCTCTTCGGCATACTCACCTTCCTCATCCCGTTTGCGGTGGGGCTGCCGCTGGGCTGCTACGTGCTGGGGCTGAGCATGCCGGCGTCGCTGCTGCTGTCGTGCATCCTGGCGTCGCACACGCTCGTCAGCTACCCCATCGTGGGGCGCTACGGGCTGGGGCGCACGGACTGCGTCACCATCGCCGTCTGCGGCACGATGATAGCGCTGCTGCTCTCGCTGGTCATCCTCGCCCTCATCCCTGCCGCCATGGAGGGCAGCCACGCCACGGGCCTGCTGTGGATGGCGGCGAAGGGGGCGGCGTACGCCGGCATCGTCTTCCTGGGCTACCCGCGCCTGACGCGGTGGTTCTTCAAGCGCTACGGCGACAACATCACCCAGTATATCTACGTGATGGCGCTGATGCTGCTGGGCGCGGCCCTCGCCGACCTGGCGGGGCTTGAGGGGCTGCTGGGCGCCTTCCTGACGGGACTCGTCCTCAACCGCTATATCCCCCACGCCTCGCCGCTGATGAACCGCATCGAGTTCGTGGGCAACGCGCTGTTCATCCCCTACTTCCTCATCGGCGTGGGCATGCTCATCAACATCCAGGCGCTGTGGCAGACGTGGGCGGGCATCGTCGTCATGGCCGTCATGGTCCTTGCCGCCCTCGGCACGAAATGGCTGGCAGCCTGGTGCATACAGATCCTGCGCAAGGGCAGCGCCGACGAGCGCCACATGCTGTACGGCCTCAGCTCGGCCCACGCCGCCGGCGCGCTGGCCATGGTGATGGTGGGCACGCGCCTCGTCGAGGCCGACGGCACACCCCTGATGGACGACAACATGCTGAACGGCGTGGTGGTGCTCATCCTCGTCACCTGCATCGTCAGCTCCGTCGTCACCGACCGCGCCGGACGCCGCATGTCGCAGGCGGCGACGGGCGCTCCCGCGCCGGGCGAGGAGAAGACGGGCCGCATGATGGTGGCGCTGCACGACCCGGCTGACGTGGAGGAGCTGATGAACGCCGCCCTGCTGATGCGCCATGCCGACAGCCCCATCACCGCCCTGCACGTCACCATCGACGACCGCCGCGCCGAGCAGAACCAGGACAAGGGCCGCCAGCTGCTGAGCCGCGCCGTAGCCATCGGCGCCGCCGCCGACGTGCCCGTCACCAGCCAGAGCCGCCTCGGCACCAACCCCGCCGCCAGCATCCTCCACGCCCTGCGCGAGGCCGACGCCGACGAGCTCATCGTGGGCTTCCACCACCGCCGCGGCTTTGCCGACACCTTCCTTGGCACCACCATCGGCGACATCCTCGCGGGCACACACCGCCAGGTCACCATCATGAAGCACCTGATGCCCCTGAACGTCATCCACCGCATCATCGTGGCCATCCCCGCCGGCGCCGAGCGCGAAGCGGGCTTCTACCGCTGGCTGGGACATCTGTGCCGCATGGCCGACCAGATCGGATGCCGCGCCGACTTCCACGGCCACCCCATCACGTTGCACCTCGTCAGCGACCACATCCGCAGCCACCACCCCCACATGCGCTACCAGCTCATCGACATGCCCGACTGGAACGACCTGCTGACCACCACGCGCGACCTCAGCCACGACCATCTGTTCGTGCTGGTCAGCGCCCGCCGCGGCACGCCCTCGTGGCAGCCCGCCTTCGACAACCTCCCCTCGCTGCTCAGCCGCTACTTCATGGACAGCAGCCTCATGCTCATTTTCCCCGAGCAATACCCCGCCGAAACCTATAACTCCTCCTTCCTCATCCCACGTTCTTGAAAATATTTACTATTTAACCATTTACTATTTACTATATATTTTTTGATTGGAATATTTGGTTACTTAGGGTGCGGTGCAATGTAAATCGTTAAATTATTAAATCGTAAATAAATCGCCAATCGTAAATCGTCAAATCGTAAATTAAATAGGATTATTTATCGTAAAAAAACATAGTTCCAAGCGACATGATAGCCCTCACCGATATCACCAAATCCTTCGGCCCGCTGCACGTGCTGCGTGGCATCAGCCTCACCGTTGCCGACGGCGAGGTGGTCAGCATCGTAGGCCCCAGCGGCGCCGGCAAGACCACCCTGCTGCAGATCATCGGCACCCTCGACCGCCCGGACACGGGCCGCGTCGTCATCGACGACACCGACGTCAGCCTGTTGCGCCCCGCCGCCCTCAGCGCCTTCCGCAACAAGCACATCGGCTTCGTCTTCCAGTTCCACCAGCTTCTGCCCGAGTTCACAGCCGAGGAGAACGTCATGATGCCGGCCCTCATCGCCGGCCGCCCGATGCACGACGCCCGCCGCGACGCCCGCGCCATCCTGACCGACCTGCACCTGGCCGACCGCGCCGACCACAAGCCGGCCGAGCTGTCGGGCGGCGAGAAGCAGCGGGTGGCCGTCGCCCGAGCCCTCATCAACCACCCCAGCGTCATCCTCGCCGACGAACCCTCGGGAAGCCTCGACACACAGAACAAACAGGAGCTGCACCAGCTCTTCTTCGACCTCCGCGACCAGCGTGGGCAGACGTTCGTCATCGTCACCCACGACGAGCAGCTCGCCACACTCACCGACCGCACCATCCGCCTCACCGACGGACAGATCGTCCGATAGGCGAGGCCTGGATCAGCAAATGGGCGAATCGTCAACCTTTGCGACGGTTTCCAATCATCGTTCATCATTCATCATCCATAGAGCATGGTTAAATCTCCGGCAGAGCCGGAAATAAACCTCGGCCACAGGCCGAACTAAACCCATAAACCAAATAACGTATGAGTAAGCACAGTTTCAAAGAATGGTTTGCGACGACCCGCTACTGGTCGTTCCCCGTCTCCACGATGCCGGTCATCGTGACGTTTGCCTATCTGTTCGGCAAGGGGCTTGTCCCTGCCGGCGCGCAGCCCTGGGCAATACTAGTGTTGGCGCTGTTGGGCGTCGTGCTGCTGCATTCGGCAGGTAACCTGCTGAGCGACTGGTTCGACTACCGCAGCGGCGTAGATAACGAACAGGCCTTTGCTGTCCCCAACCTGGTGTTCGGCCACTTCAAGCCGAAGGAGTATCTGACGCTCAGCATCATCCTCTTCGTCGTGGGCGTGGCCGTTGGCCTTGGCATCGTCGCCCTGAGCGGCGTGGGCGTGCTGATAGTCGGCGCCGTGGGGGTGGTGCTCACGGTGCTCTATTCGTTCCTGAAATATCACGCGTTGGGCGACCTGGACATTTTCATCATCTTCGGCATCCTGCCCGTCATCGGCCTGGCCTACGCCATCACCTCCAGCTGGTGCTGGGATGCGCTGGTGCTCTCCCTGCCGATTGGCATCATCACCGTCTCGGTCCTCCACGCCAACAACACGTACGACATCCCGTCGGACCGCGCCGCCGGCATCAAGACGTTTGCGATGCTGCTGGGCGAGCGGGCGTCGAGCGTGCTCTACCGCTTCTATATGGTGCTGCCGTTCCTCTGCGTGGCGGCGGCCGTCGCGGCGGGGTGGCTGCCCCTGATCGCGCTCATCTGCCTCCTGGCGGCGCTGAAAGCCCTGCAGAACTTCAAGCAGGCGGCCAACTACCCCACAGCCGGCCGTGAGGCCATGAAGGGACTCGACTTCCGTTCGTCGCAGCTGCAGCTGCAGTTCTCGCTCCTGCTGGCGGCCGGGCTGTTCATCTCGCATTGGCTATGACGCGCGACGCCCGAAGACTCGTGACGGCCGTGGGGGTGGCGGCACTCCTGTGGTTCTACATGTTCAGTCCCTGGACGGCGGGCAGGCCGAACTTCTGGATGGTGATGTCGGCGGCGGCCGTCGTGCTGACCTCGCTGACGATAGCCTTCACGCCCGACCGCCGCGCGCTGGCCACCGTCGAAAAGCCGCTGCTGCAGGTGGCGGCGGGCGTGGCCATCGCCTTTGCCCTCTGGGGCGTGTTCTGGGTCGGCGACAGGCTTTCGTCGCTGATGTTCACCTTTGCCCGTCCGGAGGTCGACGCGGTCTATGCCATGAAGACGGGCCTGCCGTCGTGGGCCATCGCCGTGTTGCTGCTGGTGGTGATAGGCCCTGCCGAGGAGCTGTTCTGGCGCGGTTATGTGCAGCGGACGCTGGGGCGGCTGCTGCCGGGTCGGCGCGCGCAGGACGTGGCGATGGTGGTGACGGCCGTGGTCTATGCGCTGATCCACGTGTGGTCGCTGAACTTCATGCTGGTGATGGCGGCGCTGGTGGCAGGCGGCGTGTGGGGACTCATCTTCCGCCTCTGTCCGAAGGCGCTCCCCGCCCTCGTCATCAGCCACGCCCTCTGGGACGCCCTCGTCTTCGTCGTCTGGCCGATATAGCCCCGCCCGCCGGAACGTTTCATCGACGGAGGCGAAACGTTTCACGTCGTCCGCCCGAACGTTTCGCCGCGCGCCGGAAGGCCTTTCCCGCGCCACAGCCGCCCCGACTTCGCCAAAAAGGGCGTTTTCGCGGGGTAACGGAAAAAAATCCGCATTTTTTCTTGTTTTTCTGTTCAGATTGCCGTACCTTTGCAGCCGATTTTTCGAGGGCGAATAGCGCAGTTGGTTCAGAGCATCTGCCTTACAAGCAGAGGGTCGGGGGTTCGAATCCCTCTTCGCCCACCCACGCAAGAGTCAACAGGTCAACAAGTCAACAGGTCAGCACGAGACCATGCGGTCTGTTCATAGCTTGTTGACCTGTTGACTTTTTTAATCACGTCGATTTCAAAGAACAGAGAACAACAAATGGAAACAGTATTAAGCGGCATCCGCCCCACGGGCAACCTCCACATCGGCAACTACTACGGCGCCGTCACCAGCTTCGTGCGCCTGCAGGAACAGTATAAATGCTTCTTCTTCATCGCCGACTGGCACTCGCTGACCACCCATCCCAAGCCCGAGGACATCCGCCGCAGCACGCGCACCATCCTGGCCGAATACCTCGCCTGCGGCATCGACCCGCAGAAAAGCACCATCTACGTGCAGAGCGACGTGAAAGAGGTGCTCGAGCTTTACCTTTATTTAAATATGAACGCCTATCTGGGCGAGCTGGAGCGCGTGACCTCATTCAAGGACAAAGCCCGCAAGCAGCCGGACAACGTCAACGCCGGCCTGCTCACCTACCCCACCCTGATGGCGGCCGACATCCTCATCCACCGCGCCAACAAGGTGCCCGTGGGCAAGGACCAGGAGCAGAACATGGAGATGGCCCGGCTCTACGCAGGGCGCTTCAACAACAAATACGGCAACGACTACTTCCCCATCCCGCAGTCGTTCAGCCTCGCCGGACAGGGCATCAAGATTCCCGGCCTCGACGGCTCGGGCAAGATGGGCAAGAGCGAGGGCAACTGCATCTACCTCTGCGAGGAGCCTTCGTCCATCCGCAAGAAGGTGATGCGCGCCGTCACCGACGCCGGACCGCAGGCACCCAACAGCGAGAAGCCCGAGGTCATCCAGAACCTCTTCACGCTGCTCAGCGTCGTCTCAAGCAAGGAGACCTACGACTACTTCGACGAGAAGTGGAACGACATGACGCTCCGCTACGGCGACCTGAAAAAGCAGCTGGCCGAGGACCTCATCAACACCCTCGCCCCCATCCGCGAGCGCATCCTCGACTTCAGCTCCGACACCGAGCGCCTCGACCGCATCGCCCTTGAGGGCGCCGAAAAGGCCCGCGCAAGCGCCGCCAAGACCATCCGCGACGTGCGCGAAATCATCGGCTTCCGCGTCTGAGGCCGCCCCGACCCGCGCGCCATGTCCGCCAGCCACTTCACGTTCAAGCAATTCACCATCCGGCAGGAGCGCTGCGCCATGAAGGTGGGCACCGACGGCGCCCTCCTTGGGGCGTGGGCGGACGTGATGTCAACCCGCCAACAGCCCCACAAGCCAGCCCACATCCTCGACGTAGGCACCGGCACAGGCCTCATCGCCCTGATGGCCGCGCAACGCAACCCCGACGCCCGCATCCTCGCCATCGACATCGACCCCGACGCCGTCCGCCAGGCACAGGAGAACGTCGGCGCCTCCCCTTTTGCCCGTCGCATCGTCGTTCGGCAGGCTGATTTCAGAGAGAGCGCCCTTCTGCATGACGTAAAGGACGGAGCGCTTTTTGACGCCATCCTATGCAACCCGCCCTATTTCGAGAACGCCTTACGCAGCCCCGACGCCTCGCGCTCCACAGCCCGCCACAGCGACACGCTCACCCTCGACGACCTCGCCCTCAGCGCCTCGTCGCTGCTCCGCCCCTCGGGCACCCTCTCCGTCATTCTCCCTTTCGACCGCCGCCGCGACATGACGGCCGCCTGCGCCACGCGCGGCCTGCGCCTCACCCGCGAGACCCACGTCCGCACCCTCCCCGCCAAGCCCCCGAAACGCGTCCTATTGGAGTTCACCACCACCCATCCAGCAATCCCAGATAATCCAGAAATTCCAGAAAAACCAGATTTCCCAGCCCCCTCCACCCTAACCATCGAGTCCTCCCCCGGCCTGCCAACCCTGGCATTCAAGGCTTTGCTGAAGGACTTTTATCTCAAATTCTGAAAAAACCGTCCCTTTATTTGCGAATTCGGCAAGGATGTCCTATCTTTGCCCTTCGTTTCATCCCACTCGACTATGAAAAAAACGTTATCCCTTGCTTTTGCCGCAGCTCTGATGCTGACGGCAGCCCAGGCGCAAACCGCCTCCCTCACCATCGCCCCCGCCGAGAAGGGGGTGGACATCAGTCCCTCACTCTACGGCCTCTTCTACGAAGAAATCAACCACGCCGGCGAAGGCGGCCTTTACGCCGAGCTCATCCAGAACCGCTCGTTCGAGGAGATGGACCAGGGCGTGCGCAACCGCCGCTTCGACAACGGACGGGGCGAGCGCTTCGGCCGACCGGCCAACCCGAACCTCATCCCCCATTGGAGCGCCGAGGGCGGCGCCGAGATGAAGGTGATGACCGAAGGACTGATGAACAGCGCCCAGACGCGCGCCCTGCGCCTCACGGCGGGCAGCACCACCACCAAGGCCAGCCCCGCTGGCGTCAGCAACACGGGCTTCTGGGGCATCAAGGCCACAAAGGGCGACAAATACACCCTCACCTTCTGGGCCAAGGCCGACGCCAAGGCGAAGCTCAGCTTTACCACAGGACTGAAGGCCGAGGGGGAATGGAAGGCGCAGAAGACGTTCTCGAAGACCATCACGCCCGAGTGGAAACGCTACAAGGTGACGTTCAAGGGCAAGGCCGACGCCGACGAAGCGGAGTTCCACTTCCTCCTCAACAAGCCCGGCACGGTCTGCCTGGACATGGTGAGCCTCTTTCCGCCCACCTACAAGAACCGTCCGAACGGCTGCCGCAGGGACCTGGCCGAGAAACTGGCTGAGCTCAGGCCCAAGTTCATGCGCTTCCCCGGCGGCTGCTTCGTGGAGGGCATGAGCCGCGAGACGGCCTACGAATGGAAACGTACCGTCGGCCCCGTGGAGGAACGGCCCGGACACATGAATGCCAACTGGGGCTACCTCTGCACGGACGGCATGGGCTATCACGAATACCTGCAGCTGGCCGAGGACCTGGGCGCCGAACCGCTCTACGTCGTCAACGTGGGCATCTGGCACGGCGGCAACCAGCCCTATGACCAGATTGACGAATACATCCAGAACGCGCTCGACGCCATCGAGTATGCCAACGGCGACGCCTCGACCGTCTGGGGACGCAAACGCATCGAGAACGGCCACAAGAAGCCGTTCAACCTCCGCCTCATCGAGGTGGGCAACGAAAACTACCAGGTGAACCCGAACGAACAGAGCGACCACTATGCCGAACGCTACGCCCAGTTCTACAAAGCCATCAAAGCCAAGTATCCCTACGTGCAGCTCATCGGCAACGTCGAGAGCTGGGGCACGGACTACCCCACCTGGCGCAACGACAACCCCGTGGACCTGCTCGACGAGCACTACTACCGCAGCCCCAGCTGGTTTGCCAGCAAATTCCACCACTACGACAGCTACGACCGTCAGGGCCCAAAAATCTACTGCGGCGAGTATGCCGTCACGAGCGACTGCGGCGAGGGCAACCTCAAGGCTGCCCTGGGCGAGGCGGTCTTCATGATGGGCATGGAGAACAACGGCGACGTGGTGGCCATGGCCAGCTACGCGCCCATCTTTGTCAACGTCCACGACCGCCATTGGATGCCCGACATGATCCGCTTTGACGCCGCCCAGAGCTGGGCCAGCCCCAGCTACTACGTGCAGGAGCTGATGGCGAAGAACGTCGGCTCGCACACCGTCAAGACCACCCTGACGCAGACCAAGCAGCCCAAGCCCGACCGCTTCCGCGTGGGCCTCGGCGCCTGGAACACGACGGTGGAGTACAAGGGGCTGCACGTCACCACGCCCGACGGACGCACGCTCTACAAGCAGGTGCCACCCACCAGCTCGCAATGGCCCGCCATCGACATCAAGGACTGGGACATCACAGCCGGCACGTGGACTTCGGACATCCGCGACAAGGACGGCGTCATCCGCCAGACGGCCATCGCCGAACATTGTGTGGCCATCTGCCCCACAGAGATGCAGGCACGTGACTATGACGTCACCGTGCAGGCCCGTAAGACGGGCGGCGACGAGGGATTCCTGCTCGTCTTCGACCACACGGGCAAACGGAACTACCGCTGGTTCAACGTCGCCGGCTGGGGCAACACGCAGCACGCCGTCGAGGACATCTTCAACAGCGGCAAGACGCAGCCCGCCAGCGCCCGCGGCCACATCGACGACAACCGCTGGTACACGCTCAAGGTGGAAGTGCGCGGCGAACACATCAGCACGTACATCGACGGCGAGCGCGTGCACGACTTCAACGTCGAGGTGCCCGACATCCTCTACGCCAACGCCGAGGTGGACGAGAAGAGCGGCGAACTCATCGTGAAGGTGGTCAATTTCGGCGAAACGGACGCTCCCGTGAACATCTCCCTGGCCAGCGGCAGCCGCTACGACCTCTCCAAAGGCCGTCTGACCCTGCTGAAGGGTGACGCCCTCGACGAGAACACCAAGGACGTGCCCGAGAAGGTGGTTCCGCAGACTGCCCCCTTCGCTTTGGGTGCCGACGGCCGCTATCTGGCTCCCGCCAACTCGCTCTCCATCATCAGGGTGAAATAAGAAAAGGACGGCCTTGTGGCCGTCCTTTTTCCTTCAAGCGGAACGCCCTAAAAGCAGAGCGCCCTAAAAAGCGGCGCGCTCTACATCACTTCTTCAGGAAGCCCGTGTAGGTCATCTTCAGGTTCAGCGGGGCGGAGATGTCGAGTCCGAGGGTGATGATGCCCCCCGTAGCTGTGCCGCTCACCTTGACGGGCAGCTTGCCGTAGTTATCAAAAATGACGTACGGCTCGCCGTAGAGATTGAAGGCGCCGGACTTCTCGTCGTACTGCACGCCGCAATCGACGGAAAAGCTGCCCAGCTGGTAACTGACGACACGGATGTCTTCGAACTGCACACGCAGCTTCAGGTTGTCGGGGCTGGTGACGACGGCGTGTGCCTTGTTGCTGACAACGCCCTGGGGGATGCCGTCGATCTCGGTTTCGATTTTGCCGTCGTATTCGCCTTCCACATCGTGGACGCTCAACGACTCGGGATTACAACCAGTCATAAAGACCATGCCGCACAGCAGCACACACCAGCTGACGAAAGAATGAATTCTTGTTTTCATGTTTCTCGTATTTATTACAATTATATTACAATTCAGACTTTTCATGAAGCAGTCCGCAAAGTTACGTTGTTTTTTTGAGCATTCCAACCCGTCAGCCCGATTTTTTTCTTTCCTGCGGTTTGCCATGAACTCTCAGCAAGCCCGAAGTGCTCTTCTTTTTTGCACACAACAGCGCCAAACACGCCGAAAAAGAGAAAAAAAACGTCAATTATGAAAGAAAATTGGCAGAAAAGGCGGCATAAACGCACAAAAGATGTACCTTTGCGGGCTAAATGAAAACAACCAACTGTCATGAATTTACTGCGTGAAAAAATGAAGAAGTACCGCGAGCCCCAGCGAATGATGGAGCTTGGCATCTATCCGTACTTCCACTACATCGAGGGTAAGCAAGACACCGAAGTAAACATGGAGGGACACAACGTCCTGATGTTCGGTTCGAACTCCTATCTGGGCCTGACGGGCGACCCGCGCGTCATTGAGGCCGCCGTGGAGGCTACCCGCAAGTATGGCACGGGCTGCGCCGGCAGCCGCTTCCTCAACGGCACGCTCGACATCCACCTGGAGCTCGAGAAGGAGCTGGCCGAGTTTGTCGGCAAGGACGAAGCCATCATCTACAGCACCGGTTTCCAGGCAAACCTCGGCACCATATCCTGCCTCACCGGCAAGGACGACTACATCATCTGCGACGAGCGCGACCACGCCAGCATCGTCGACGGACGGCGTCTCTCATTCTCCACCGCCCGCAAGTATAAGCACAACGACATGGAGGACCTCGAGAAAGTCCTCTCGCGTCTGCCCGAAGAGGCTGTCAAGCTGATTGTCATGGACGGCGTGTTCAGCATGGAAGGCGACATCGCCAACCTGCCCGAGATCTGCCGTCTGGCCGAGAAGTACCAGGCCAACGTGATGGTTGACGAGGCTCACGGCCTGGGCGTGCTGGGCCGTCAGGGCCGTGGCACGTGCGACCACTTCGGCCTGACGGACAAGGTGGACGTCATCATGGGCACCTTCAGCAAGTCGCTGGCTTCCATCGGCGGTTTCATCGCCACCGACTCGGACACGATGAACTGGCTGCGCCACAGCAGCCGCTCGTACATCTTCAGCGCCTCGGCCACGCCCGGAGCGACCGCCGCCGCCCGCGCCGCCCTGCACATCATGCAGTCGGAACCCGAGCGCATCGAGCACCTCTGGGAAGTCACCAACTACGCCCTGAAGAACTTCCACGACCTCGGCTTCGAGATTGGTGCCACCGAGACGCCGATTATCCCGATTTACGTGCGCGACTACGAGAAGACGTTCGCCCTCACCCACATGCTGCTTGAGGAAGGCGTCTATGTGAACTCCGTCATCCCGCCCGCCTGCGGCGCCGACGAGACGCTGCTGCGCTTCTCGCTGATGGCCACCCACACCAAGGAACAGGTTGACCGCGCCCAGGAGAAGATCGTCAAGTGCTTCAAGGCCCTCGGCCTCAAGCTCAACCATTAAAATCGTCCCGTCGCCTCGGCGGCGGCGCCGTCCGGCCGCGGGGACCAATTCCACGCCCATGGATCTGGAGTTTCACGCCCGTGAAACTTCCCTTTCACGGGCGTGGAATTTGTTTTTACACAAACAATCTGACACGCCGCACGGCCAAAACGACCGTCCTGACGGGAAAAAACCGAAGGTGGAACCATTTTTTTGGCGCATTTGTTGGTGGTTCGCTACTTTTTTGATACATTTGCGCCCCAAGAAAAGTACTTAACACTCAACAACCATGTTCAAAGGACAACCGAAAGGACTTTACGCCCTTGCCCTCGCCAACACAGGCGAACGTTTCGGCTACTACACCATGTTAGCCATCTTCATGCTGTTCCTCCAGGCCAAGTTCGGCTTCCCCGGGGCTACGGCCAGTCAGATCTACGCCATCTTCCTGGCGCTCGTCTATTTCATGCCCGTCGTGGGCGGCATCCTGGCCGACAAGATCGGCTACGGCAAATGCGTCGTCACCGGCATCTGCATCATGTTTGCCGGCTACGTCTGCCTCTCCATCCCGACGGCTGCCAACGGCCTCGGCCTAGCGCTGATGCTGGGCGCCCTGTTCCTCATCTCCGTGGGCACGGGCCTCTTCAAAGGCAACCTGCAGGTGCTCGTCGGCAACCTCTACGACGACCCGAAGTACTCCGCCAAGCGTGACAGCGCCTTCAGTCTCTTCTACATGGCCATCAACATCGGCGCCATGTTCGCCCCCGCTGCCGCCACGGCCATCACCAACCGCTTCCTCACCAAGGCCGGCCTCATCTATAAGGCCGACATCCCCGCCCTGGCCCACCAATACCTCGACGGCACCATCACCGCCGACAACACGTCGAAGCTGCAAGACCTTATGAGCCAGATGCCCGGCATCTCGGGCATGGACCTCACGGCCTTCTCGAACTACTACATCGAGCACCTCTCGTCGGCCTACAACATGGGCTTCGCCGTGGCCTGCGTCTCGCTCATCGTCTCCATCATCATCTACATGGCCACGCGCAGCTGGTTCCGCCACGCCGACGTCACCGCCAAGCAGCAGGCCAAAAACGAGAACTACGTGGAGCTGACCCCGAAGCAGACCAAGGACCGCATCGTGGCCCTCTGCCTGGTGTTCGCCGTCGTCATCTTCTTCTGGATGGCCTTCCACCAGAACGGTCAGTCGCTGACCTGGTTCGCCCGCGACTACACCACGGCCACCTGCGGCGGCTGGCTGAAGATCGGCTTCAACATCTGGGCCCTCGCCCTCATCGCCATCAGCATCTACACGCTGTTTGCCACCTTCCAGTCCGAGACGAAGAGGGCCCGCCTCATCTCCGGCATCGTCACGCTGGCCCTCTGGGGCGGCGTCTATGCCATCTTCGCCCACATGGATGCCATCATCAACATCTTCCCGCAGCAGTTCCAGCAGTTCAACCCCTTCTTCGTGGTGGCGCTGACGCCCGTCTCGATGGCCATCTTCAGCTGGCTGGCGGGTAAGAAGAGCGACAAGCATCCCGGCGGCATGGAGCCCTCGGCACCGAAGAAGATCAGCATCGGCATGTTCGTGGCCGCCGTCGGCTACCTCATCATGGTGCTCGCCTCCAAAGGCCAGGCCTCTCCCGCCGAGCTGGCCGGGACCGTCAGCCCCGACCCCGTCGTGCCCGGCTACCTCATCAGCACCTATCTTGTGCTGACGTTCGCCGAGCTGCTGCTCAGCCCCATGGGCATCTCGTTCGTCACGAAGGTCGCCCCGCCCAAGTACAAGGGCCTGATGATGGGCCTCTGGTTTGCCGCCACGGCCGTGGGCAACTACCTCAGCTCCATCCCCGGCCTCTTGTGGGACAAGGTTCCCCTTTGGGCCAACTGGGCCATCCTGATGGGCCTCTGCGTGCTGGCCGGCCTCATCATGCTCGCCATGATGAAGAAGATCGAGGCCGCCACGAAGTAACGTCCCATCACCCCCGCATGACCTCGGTTGGAGGCGCGTCGCCGCGCCCCCAACCGTTTTTTGTCCCCCCGACGAAGGCGCAGGAAAGGCCTTCCGCCGTGCGGCGAAACGTTCGGACAGCCTGGGCGGAACGTTTCAACGGCGGCGACGAAACGTTTCGCGCCCCGCGCGAAGGGCCGCCTTCCGGCGAGGGAGAAGGGACTTTTCGTGCGCGTACCTTTAAAAATTACAAAAAAAGTGCGTACAATTCAGAAAGAATCCGTACCTTCGCAGCAATTTGTATAATTGTCGATTTTAAGAAACGGAAAATGAAACGGATTATGCTTGCTGCGGCTGTCGTGCTGACGGCTCTCAGCGCGATGGCGCAGGACGACGACCCTATCGTGATGACGGTGAACGGAGTGGACGTGCCCCGCTCGGAATTTGAGTATTCATACAACAAGAACAACACAGAGGCGGTGCTGGACCGCAAGTCGCTCGACGAGTACGTGGAGCTCTTCATCAACTACAAACTGAAGGTGGCCGCAGCCGCCGAGGAGCGCATGGACACCGCCGCCGCTTTCCAGAAGGAGATGGCCGACTACCGCGCCCAGCAGGCCGAGGCCTATCTGGTGGACTCGGCCTACATCGAAGAGCAGGCCCGCGAGGTTTACCGTCAGACTGCCGAGCGCATCGGCGACGACGGACTGGTGCTGGTGTCGCACATCCTGCTGCGCGTTCCGCAGGACGCCACCGCCGAGGCACAGGCAGCCGCCAAGGTGCGCGCCGACAGCATCTACAACGCCCTGAAGGGCGGCGCCGACTTTGCCGAACTGGCCGGACGGCTCTCGCAGGACCCCGGCACGGCACGCCAGGGCGGACAGCTGCCCTGGATACAGAAGGGACAGACCATCCCCGAGTTCGAACGCGTCGCCTTCGCCCTTCAGCCGGGCGAGATGGCCGAACCGGTGCTCTCGGCCGTCGGCTACCACATCATCAAGATGAACGAGCGCAAGCAGTTCGAGCCCTACGAGTTCCACCGCAAGAGCATCTACGACTGGCTCAACCAGCGCGGCATCACCGCCGCCGCCAAACAGTCGATGGGCAAGAAGCTCGCAGCCCAGATGGGAGGCGACCTCACCCCCGACGAGGCCCTGGCACGCGCCGAGAAGGAACTCGACGACAAATACCCCGAATTCCGCTACCTGATGAAGGAGTTCCACGACGGCTCCATGCTCTACGAAATCAGCAACCGCGAGGTGTGGGACAAAGGCGCCAAGGACGAGAAGGGGCTGGAGAAGTACTTCAAGAAGCACAAGAAGGACTATGCCTACGACGAGCCCGTGTTCCGCGGCATCATCGTCAACTGCACCACCCCCGACGTGCTGCAGCAGGTGAAGAAAAGCGTGAAGGGCCAGCCCGAGGCACAATGGGTGCAGACCATCCGCGAACAGTTCAACAACGACTCGACGATGCAGGTGAAGATCATCCGCGGCCCGTTCAAGGCCGGCAAGAACAAGTATGCCGACTACTACATCTTCAAGACCACGAAGGAGCAGCCCGAGGCCATCGAGGGATTCCCCGCAGTGGGTGTCATCGGCAAGCTGCAGAAGAAGGGTCCCGACACGTATGAGGACGTGCGCGGCGCCGTCACCACCGACTACCAGAACCATCTGGAGAAAGAGTGGGTGAAAGTGCTCCGCAGCAAGTACACCTGGACTGTCTATCCCGACGTCCTCGACACCGTCAACCGCCACGACTGAACGAAACACGGAGAATGAAAAATGAACCCTGAACCGTTTCTCAAGACACGTCCCCATCTCTCTGCCGGCGGATCACCCATCGGCAGGGGCGTTCGTTTTTCATTCCTCGTCCTTCTCTCGTCACTTCTCCTTGCCTGCCAGCCCAAGGTGAACCACGAAGGACGCATGCCGCTGGCCGAGGTGGACGGCACATTCCTCTACGACGAGGATGTGCAGCGCGCCCTGCCGCTCAACCTCCCGCCGGAGGACAGCGCACGCCTGGCCGACGACTTCATCCGCAGCTGGGCCGAGGAGGTACTGCTCTACCAGCAGGCCGAGCGCAACGTGCGCAGCACCGCCCGCATCGAGGAGATGGTGCAGGCCTACCGCCGGGCTCTCATCACCCAGGACTATCAGCAACAGCTCATCGCACAAAACCTCAGCGACGAGATCAGCGAGGACGAGGAACGCCAGTTCTACGAAGCCAATAAAGACCTCTTCGTGCTGAAGGAACCCGCCATCAAGGGCCTCTTCATCAAGGTGCCGAGGACAGCCCCCGACCTGGCCGAACTGAAAAAATGGTATCGCAACAACGACGACGCCACGCTCGAGAAGATTGAGAAATACTGTTTCCGCAACGCCGTCATCTACGAGTACTTCTACGACCGCTGGCTGCTGCTCTCCGACCTCGACGGCAAGCTGAAAGTCAACATCGGCGACCTCAAGAGCAACCTGCAGGAGCGCAAGGACTTCGAGAACAGCGACAACGAGTTCTGCTACCTGCTGCACATCGAAGCGTTTGAGCCTGAGGGCAGCACACAGCCGTTCGAACTGGCCAAGACCGAGATTGCCGAAATGCTCGGCAACTACCGCCAGGTGGAGCTCATCAGGCAGGTGAAGAAAGACCTTTACGAGCACGGCGTGGAAACAGGCCGCGTAAAACTGAAAAACAACAAAGAAAATGAAGAATAGAAACCTCCTTCTGTGTCTCATGCTCGCCCTTGCCGGCACGGGTCTGCAGGCCCAGGACAACGTCATCGACGAAGTGGTGTGGGTGGTCGGCAACGAGGCCATCCTGAAGTCAGATGTAGAGAACATGCGGCGCGAAATGGTGGAGAGCGGCCAGCGCATCGACGGCGACCCCTATGCCGTCATCCCCGAGCTGCTGGCCATTCAGAAGCTCTACCTCCATCAGGCCCACATCGACAGCATCGACGTCAAGGTCACCGACGCCGACGTGCTGAACAACGTCGACAAGGAAATCAACCGCCGCATCAGCGCCATCGGCTCGCAGGAGAAACTGGAGCAGTACGCCAACAAGACCATCAAGCAGATGCGCGATGACCTCCGCGAACAGATGCGGACGCAGATGATCGTGCAGCTGACGCAGGAGTCCATCGTGGGCGACATCAAGCTGACGCCGGCCGAGGTGCGCCGCCGCTACGAGAAGATGAGCGAGGACGAGATTCCCTACGTCCCCACCGAGGTGGAAGTGCAGATCATCACCCAGCAGCCCGAGATTCCCCAGGAAGAGATCGACTACGTGAAGCAGAAGCTACGCGACATCACCGAGAAAATACAGAGCGGCGAGACCACCTTCGCCATCCAGGCGCTCATCAACTCACAGGACGGCAGCGCCATGAACGGCGGCGAGCTGCCCTTCTACGGCAAGGGCGAGATGGTGCCCGAGTTTGCTGCCGTGGCCCTCAACCTCACCGACCCCAACAAGATTTCCAAGATCGTGGAGACGGAGTTCGGCTACCACATCATCCAGCTCATCGAGAAACGCGGCGACCGCGTGAAGGTGCGCCACATCCTCATGAAGCCCGTCGTGCCCCAGGAGAACATCGACGCCACCCTGTTGCGCCTCGACAGCATCGCCGACGACATCCGCAACGGGAAGTTCACCTTCGACCAGGCCGCCTCGACCCTCTCGTCGGACAAAGACACCCGCGCCAACTTCGGCATCATGTCCAACCCCAACACCGGCGGCTCGCGATTCGAGATGCAGGACCTGCCCCAGGAGGTGGCCAAAGCCGTCTTCCCGCTCAACGTGGGCGAAATCTCCAAGCCCTTCATCATGATCGACCCGAAGAACGGCAAGCAGGTCTGCGCCATCGCCAAACTGAAGACAAAGGTCAACGGCCACAAGGCCACCGTGCAGGAGGACTTCCAGACACTCAAGAACATGATGGTGAACGAACTGAGCGAGGAGAAGCTGCAGAAATGGATTGTCGAGAAGCAGAAGACCACATACATCCGCATCAACGACAACTGGAAGAAAAAAGGCGAATTCAAATACCCCGGCTGGATTAAAGATTGAGACGTCATAAACATATAATAAGGTTTGTGGCATTGTCGGTTCTGACCATGCCCCTGCTTGTCCATGGGCAGGAAGCGCAGACGGACGGCACGCAGAAGAAGCGTGAGTTCGTCTATCTGCTCCATGCCAACGAGACACGCTACAACCAGCGCATCAATGCTGACGCGCAGATTCTCGTCGGCAACGTCGCCTTCCGCCACGACAGCCTCTACATGTACTGCGACAGCGCCCTCTTCTTCGAAGCCAGCAACTCGCTGAAGGCCTACGGACGGGTTCACATGGCACAGGGCGACACGCTGTTCCTCGACGGCGAACAGCTCTTCTACGACGGCGACGCCATGCTCGCCGAGATACGCCACAACGTCCGCATGGAGGACCCCAGCATGGTGCTCACCACCGACAGCCTCAACTACGACCGCACACTCAACCTGGGCTACTACTTCGAGGGGGGCACCCTGCGCGACTCGCTCAACACGTTGACGTCCGACTGGGGCGAATACGACACAAAGACCAAGGACGCCCTCTTCAACTACAACGTCACCCTCACTAACGACAACTTCGTCCTCACCTCCGACACGCTGGGCTACAACACCGGCACACGCATCGCCGTCATCACCGGTCCATCGGAGATCGACAACGGCAGCAACCACATCACCTCAACGCTGGGCTACTACCACACCAACGAAGACCAGGCTCAGCTGCTCAACCGCTCTGTGCTCCACAACGACAACTACCGCATGGTGGGCGACAGCCTGTTCTACGACCACGCGTTAGGCTACGGCGAAGCGTTCCGCAACGTCATCATGGACGACTATAAGGAGAAATGCCGCCTCACGGGCGAATATGCCTATTATAATGAGGTCGTGGACTCGGCCTACGCCACGGGAAAGGCCATCGCCATCGACTATTCACAGGGCGACAGCCTGTTCATCCACGCCGACACGCTCTCGATGACCACGCACCTCATCCCCGTCCCGCCCGCGGTCCCGCAGCAACCGGCAACGCCCCAAATGCCGGCCGCACCTCTCCTCCCGAACAGCACGGACACACCCGCCCCATCCGACACGACAGCAACAGCCCCCTCAGACACCCTCGCCCTCCCCACCATTCCAGAGATTCCGGATAATCCGGAAATTCCGGAAATCCCGGATAATCCAGGAAGCCCTGCATCGCCAGACTCGTCCCTCACCGTTTTGCCGTTGCCGGCAGAAGATGCCATAGCCCTTCCGCAGGACACATCCACGGCCGATTCCATCTCCCTGCCCTTGGCCTCCGACACCATCCCCACGGAGCCAGCCGACTCCACCTACCGCATCATCAAAGGCTTCCACAAAGTCCGAATGTACCGCAGCGATGTGCAGGCAGTCTGCGACTCGTTGGTTTTCAGCACGCTCGACTCCTGCATCACCATGTACTACGACCCCATCATCTGGAACGGAGGGCAACAGGTATTGGGCGAGAAAATCCTCATCTACCTCAACGACAGCACCATCGACTGGGTACACATTCAGAACCAGGCGCTGTTGGTTGAACAGCTCGACACCGCCCACTTCAACCAAATCAGCGGACGGGAGATAAAAGCCTATTTCAAGAATGGCGAAATCGACTATGCCGACGTCATTGGCAACGTCCTCGTGGCTTATTATTATCAAGAGGATGAAGGGCAGGAGCTCACAGGGCTGAACACGACTCAGGCCAGCCACCTCACAGCCTACATGGTGGACAGGCAGATGGAGAAACTACTCATCACCAATAAATCAAACGGAGTGTTCTACCCCATCCTGCAGATTCCCCCCGACAAAATGAAGCTGCCCACGTTCGGATGGTTCAGCAAGCTACGTCCGCTGAGCCCCTTCGACATCCTCATCTGGCGAGGGAAGAATTCGGAAGACAAATTGAAAAAGACAAACCGCAGCCCCGTGCCGCTGCCCACATTGAAAGGAATACAGCCATGAGTTTCTTCAAGCAACGGGAGCCCAGGAGGTTCCAGCACAACTACATCTATTACGACGAGCGCAAGGAAAAGCTCCGCAAGATAGAGGAGACAGCCAAACGCGAGCTGGGCTTGATGCCCGAGAAGGAGTTCAACCCCGAGGACATCCGCGGCAAGTTTGCCGAACAGACCACCCACCTCAAGCGCTATCAGGAAGGGAAAGCCGAAGGGAAAGGACTGCGCCTGTCGCCTTTTGGCATTTTCATGATCATCATCGGCCTGGTGCTCATCTGGCGTTTCTTATTACAATAACCCTTTGACCCCATTAGTCCCATTACCCCCATTAGCCCCATATCCCCCCATGAGCGACCTCATCCATCTCCTACCCGACTCCGTGGCCAACCAGATTGCCGCCGGCGAGGTTATCCAACGCCCCGCCTCCGTGGTAAAGGAACTGGTTGAGAACGCTGTTGACGCCGGAGCTGCCACCATACATATTCTTATCACCGATGCGGGCAAGACGTGTATCCAAGTCATCGACGACGGTAAAGGGATGTCGGAAACCGATGCCCGCATGGCTTTTGAGCGGCATGCGACTTCTAAGATCCTGCAAGCATCAGACCTTTTCCAACTGGGGACGTTCGGCTTCAGGGGTGAGGCCCTGCCTTCCATCGCAGCCGTCTCGCAGGTGGAGCTGCATACGCGCACCGAGGACAACGAGCTGGGCACCATACTCTATTTAGAGGCGTCGAAGGTGGTGCGGCAGGAAGTTGACATGTGCGCCAAAGGCTGTAACTTCATGGTCAAGAACCTGTTCTTCAACGTCCCGGCACGGCGGAAGTTCCTCAAATCCGACCAGACGGAGCTGAGCAACATCATCAGCGAAGTAGAACGCGTCGCCCTCGTCCATAACGAGATTGCTTTCACCCTCCATCACAACGGCACGGAATTGCTGAATCTGCCCTCGACAGGGCTGCGGCAGCGCATCATGCATGTTTTCGGGAAAAAAGCCAACCAGGATTTGCTGAGCATCGAAGTAGAGACCTCCATCGCCAACATTTCCGGTTTCGTCGGAAGCCCCGAAAGTGCCCGCAAGAAAGGCTCTCATCAGTTTTTCTTCGTCAACGGACGCTATATGCGACACCCCTATTTCCACAAAGCCGTCCAGGAGGCCTTTTCAAAGCTGATCCCCGAAAACGAGCAGGTTTCATACTTTATATATTTTGATGTTGACCCGTCAAAAATCGACGTCAACATCCACCCCACCAAAACCGAAATCAAGTTCGAAGACGAGCATGCCATCTGGCAGATTATCGTCGCCTCCATCCGTGAGGTGCTCGGACGCACAAACGCCGTTCCCTCCATCGACTTCGACACCACCGACAAGCCCGACATCCCTGCCCTACCACGAGAACGCAACGTGGCGCCCCCACGGCCCGAGATCCACTCAGACTACAACCCCTTCAGCAGCAACCGCGAGATTCCAGCCCGCAAGCCAGCCATCAACTGGGAAGAGCTCTATGGCATGACCTCAGGCAAAGGGCCATCGGAATGGAGCACTCCTCCGGAAGAGGCATCTGCCCCCGTTTCAAAGCCGCCGGAAGAGGCTTCGACGCTGTTTACGCATGAAACAGAGAGTCATGGGCAGACTTACGAATGCACGCAATTCAACGGACAGTATATAGCAACCCCCGCCGGCTCCGGCCTTATGCTCATCGAGCAGCATCGGGCACATGTCCGCATCCTTTACGACCGTTTCATGCGCCAGCTGCAAGGCAAGCACGGGGCATCGCAGGGAATGCTGTTCCCGGAAATGTTTCAGATTCCGCCCTCCGAAGCCATCCAGATGGATTTGCTTCTCAACGACTTTAGTCTTCTTGGGTTCGACATAAGCAACATGGGGGGAGGCTCTTTTTCCATTCAAGGTGTTCCTCCGGGCATCGAAGGGCTGGACCCCTGCAAGCTGGTGACAGAGATGCTGGCCTCTGCCATCGAGAAGAAGGACAATGTCCAGTCGGCCGTCCAGAGCAACATGGCCTTGACCATGGCTCGCTCAGCCGCCATCGTCGTGGGGCAGGTGCTTTCCCATGAAGAGATGGCTGCCGTTGTCGCCGAATTGCTGGCCTGCCCCATGCCCAACTTCACCCCTGACGGCAAACGAATCATCTGCATCATCGAAGAGCAGGAAATAGCGAAAATGTTTATGTAAAAAAGTCCTTTTATCACTCGTCAAAGAAACGCCAAAAACTTCAGTTTCGTCATGGTTTTACAGAAAAAAGCACATTTTACCATTATTTTAATATATTTTAACAAACCAATAGAGCCGCGAAAGAAAAAAAGAACTAATTTTGCACCGATTTGTGAGAGAGTATTTTTACATGACCCTATTATAAGAAAAAACAATTTTATAAATAATTTAAGTTTCATCATTAAAAACAATTGAAAATGAGAAAGAAATTAATTAGTGGGCTGCTTTTGGCAGTAACATTTGTTGCCACAAGCGCATTGGTCTCCTGCAAGGACTATGCGGAAGACTACTACTCTGAGCTGAAAGGCCAAAGTACTGAGGCTAATACCCAGATTACGGGTCTGAACACGACCTTGGCCAACCTGCAAACCGATTTGAACAATCTCCGTGCTGGTGGCGCCACCCAGGAAGCATTGGAGGACAGCATCGCTAATCTGAAGAAGAAGATGGAGACGCTGAATAACTGCAACTGCGCAGCTGACCGTCAGGCTCTCCACAATGACATCGCCAATCTGGAAGCCACAAAGGCAAACCTGGCCGACATGCTTGCTGCTGACGCTCTTCTCCAGACGGCCATCAACAACTTGGCCGCCGACTTGGCCAAATTGGCCACCAAGGAGCACAACGACTCCATTGACCTCGCCAAGGCTATCGACGCCGCCAACCAGGCTGCTTTGAACGCTGCCACTTTGGCACAGCAGGCTAAGGAACTGGCTGAAGGTAAAGCTGACACCGCTGTTGTCAACGCTCTGGCTAAGGATGTGAAGGATCTTGAAGCCCGTGTCATCAGCCTTGAGAACAGAATGACCCAGGTTGAGAAGGACGCTGCCGAGGCCCTGGCCATGGCCACCAGAGACTCCATCCGTCTCGATGTGCTTGAAACCGCTATGGAGGGTGCTCTGCAGCGCTTAACCGCAGCCGAGGCAGACATCGACGGACTGCAGGCTGACATGGAGCAGGCTAAGAAGGACATCGCGCAGAATGCCAAGGATCTCGCCGAGGCTAAGCAGAAGTACGACAATGCCCTCAAGGTTATCAACGAAGCTCTCGCCAGCCTCCAGCGCCAGATCAACGAGCTCTCCAATGGTGACTACCTGACTCTGAAAGAGGTTCAGGACTACCTGACTCCCATCGTCAATGGCCTCCAGGGTCAGATCGATGAGGTGAAGAACGATCTCGATGACCTGAAGAAGAAACTCAACAAGTACATTGAGGACGTCGCCGGCCAGATTAAGAACATCATCATCCAGGGCACCGACAGCCCCGTGTTCGGCTACTTCGCTCTGCCTGTTGGCATCCAGTCCAACATCCTCGCTGCCTACTATGGTGAGCCTCTTGCCACCAACGCCAACAGCGAAGTTGAGTTCCCGACTGACCGTCCCGCCCTGTATGTCTTCTCTGACGAAGTGATTTCCGCCAATGCCTTCAACGTCATCGGTGGCACAGGCGTCATCACCAAGAAGGCCTACACCTACATCATGGACGAGGAGGAAGGCAACGCCGGTACCCTCTACCTGACCATCAACCCCGCCGAGAAGAACTTCGCCGGCCAACAGCTGAAGATTGTCAACAGCCGCGACGTTGAGTCGGGCATCACGCTGTCTCCCATCGTCCGCAGCAACAAGGAGCTCACCTTCGGCGTAACCCGTCCCGAGCTCATTGAGAATGGTTTCTATGAGGCAAAGGCCACGCTCGATCCCACAAAGATCGACCAGGTGAAGCCCAACTTCAGCATCGAGGACCTCAAGCCCATCGCCAAGGACATCCTCAACCGCAACATCGACCTCACGAACATCTACTTCACCGTCCAGGGCAAGCTCAAGGACGTCCTCACCCGCAACGGCATCAAGGCTGAGTGGGAAGACACGCTTGGCACACACAAGATCTACTCCGACTACTCCATCGCTGCTACGGCCATCCCGGCTCTCTCCTACAACTTCGCTGCTGGCATCAACGGCAAGAGCATTCCCACCATCACCCCGATTGGTGCTCTGAACTTCGACGTTGACCTCAACCTCTCCTACTCCAGCACAGGTATCATCACCAACCCGCTTAACGAGATTTATGTGATGATTGATACCGACAACGATGGTGTTAAGGAGAAATATACGGTTGAAGGCATTGACGCTCTGAACGACCTCATCTCCCAGCTCAACAATGCTTATGCTGACCTCAACAGCGATGTCAACACGCTCATCAACCAGATTGAGTCTCAGGTTGACAACAGCATGAACGACATTGAGAACGACCTCAACAGCCGCTTCATCGACCGCATCAACAGCGTCATCGGCAAGGTCAACAAGGTCATCAAGCGCATCAACGTCTATCTTGAGAACCCCAACCAGCTCCTGCAGCCGTTCCTGGCTTACGAGAGCAACGGCAGCTACCACCACATGAGTATGTCCGAGGCTATTCCTACCGAGTTCAAGTTTGGAATGGGCAACTCCATCGAGCTCATCCCCACTTCCTACACGGCTGAAATTCTCGCTCCCGCCTTCCAGAAGTTCATCGCTGTGACCAACGTCATCGCTCCCGACTTCAGCGTCAGCGCTCAGAGTGGCGACGCCACCTGCCAGGCTCTGGCCGGCTATGCCAACAAGACCGAGAACTTCATGAACACGGTTATCCCCGGCAAGCAGACGGGCATCGTCTTCGCTCCGGATCCTGCTCACACCGAAGGCTACATCTACGAGATCACCTACGCCGCTGTTGACTACAATGGCTACAATGTTGCCAAGAAGTTCTATGTACGTGTTAAGTAATCTAATCTCACGAAACAGCATTAACGGATTATCAACGATTAAATAAATAATAAGGATTATGAAATTCAAGAAAGCTATATTGTACAGCGTGTTGGTGCTGGGTGCCGTGTCCGTATCCGCTCAGGAAATCGCATACGATTTCACACCGCATTGGTATGTCCAGGGCCAGTTTGGTGGCCAGCATACGCTTGGTGAGGTCAGCTTCAAGAACCTCAACTCTCTCAACGCCCAGCTTGGCCTCGGCTACGAGTTCACTCCCGTCGTAGGCGCTCGCTTCTCCGTCAACGGTTGGCAGAGCAAGGGTGGTACCACCGTGTTCAAAGTCAACCCCAACGACGAGGTTACGTGGAAGTGGAACTATGTTGCTCCCGCCGTTGACCTGACCGTCAACCTCAGCAACTGGTTCGGTGGCTACAAGTACGACCGCGTGTGCAGCTTCGGCGTCTTCGCCGGTCTGGGTGCCAACGTCGCCTTCAAGAACGACGAGGCTCCCACTGCCCAGAACACCCTCACCACCACCTACGGCTACGTCGATCCCATGCAGTATCTGTGGAACGGCACGAAGGCTCATCTGGTCGGCCGCTTCGGCTGCACCGCCGACTTCCGCCTCAGCGACGTCGTCAGCCTCGGCATCGAGCTTGCCGCCAACACCCTTAGCGACAAGTACAACTCGAAGCGCGCCGGTAACACCGACTGGTATTTCAACGCCCTCGCCGGTGTGAAGATTAACCTTGGTGGCACCTACACCACCCGCGTGATTGCCGTTCCCGCCCCTGTGACCAACGCCGAAGAGAGGGTTGTCGAGAAGATCGTCGAGAAGCCCGTCGAGGTTGTGAAGGTTGTCCGCGAGCCCATCCGTCGTGATATTTTCTTCAAGATCAACAGCACGGTTATCTCCGAGGTCGAAGGTGTCAAGGTTCAGGACATCGCCGACTACCTGAAGAAGTATCCCGAATCGAAGGTTTCTGTCTCCGGTTATGCTGATGCCGGCACGGGTAACGACAAGATCAACGACCGTCTGGCTGCCCAGCGTGCCGAGAAGGTCATGAACGTCCTCGTCCAGCAGTACGGCATCTCTATCGACCGCATCTCTTACGAAAGCCATGGTTCACGCGTCCAGCCGTTCCAGGAGAACAACAAGAACCGCGTCACCATCTGTATTGCTGAGTAAGACAACCAGAGCTCAAGCTAAAATAGTGTAACAAATCACATTCTGCCCTATTTCCTTACCCTTAGGGAATAGGGCAGAATATGTTATAATAAGTGTATGAAGAAAACTTTACTACTCACTTTATCATTAACTATCACCATCGCAGCCAGCGCCCAGTTGAATGGCGACGGCTTTTATCGCGTCCAGAACACCGTCACAGGCCGCTATGTGAAAGTGGCCGACAACCGCGGAAGCATCAACATGCAAGCTGCAACAGCCGACATGGGTGCCATCCGCACCGTCAGGGACTTTGAGAACGTCGTTTCCGACCCGGGCACCGTGGTCTATATCCAGAAGGTGAGCAACGACGCCTCTCCCCGCTACGACCTGATGTCGCAGGCTACGGGCGTTCACAACATCATCGGCTACTATGCTCAGATCAAGGAGACGCGCAAGGGCGGCACCTACCAATGCTTTGCCACGGCCTATGGGCAGACAGCCTACATCGCCGACGAGTACTACCTCATCGGTGGACAGGAAGGCGCTTTTGAGCAGACCGGCGTCCTCGACCCGAAGGAGACGAAGACCCGCGAATGGTACATCAAGCCCATGAGCCAGGACGACGGCATGTACTTCGGTATCACGCCAGAATGGAACGACGGCACCACCTACTACTCCACCTTCTATGCCGACTTCCCCTTCACCTTCTATTCTGAAGGCATGAAGGCCTACTACATCAACGCCATCGACAGCGAATATGGCATCGTGGTCTGGCAGGAGGTGACGGGCGAAATCCCGGCCAGCATGCCCATCATCGTTGCCAGCTCCACCGGCAGTCCGGCCACCAACCGTCTGGACATCCACACCAGCAGCGCCAAGCCCGCTTCGGACAACCTGCTGAGGGGCGTCTATTTCGACATGGAGAAGGGCCCGCATGCTAACCGCACGGCCTACGACCCCAGCACCATGCGTGTGTTCGGCCAGCTTGCCGACGGCTCGCTGGGCTTCAAGAAATCCAGCCTCAGCTACATCCCTGCCAACAAGACATACCTCCCCGTACCGGCCAGCGCACCGGACGAGCTGAAGATCATGACGAGCAAGGAATACGACGACTTCCTTACCGCCATCGAGGAGAATAGGCGCGACACCATCACCATCCGTGTCAACGATGCCACGAAAGTCTATGGCGAGGAAAATTCCACGTTCACCTACACCCTCGAGAACGCTCCTGAAGGCGTGACCGCCGAGACGCTGCTTGCACAGCCCGTCCTCACCACCGAGGCTGGAAGGTACAGCGATGTGGGCACCTACACCATCAGCGCCTCCGGCGCAGCCATGGACAAGTGCGTGTTCATCTACATCGACGGCAAGCTCACCATCAAGAAAGCCAAGCAGACCATCACGAGCAACATGAGCTTCATTGAGGTCGAGATGGGCAAAGAGGCCACCTTCACGGCTTCCGCCAGCAGCAACCTGCCTCTCACGGCCACCGTGGGTAACAAGACGCTTGCCAGCATCAGCAAGGAGAACGACACGTTCACCGTCACAGGCCTGATGCCAGGCACGACAAACGTCAAGCTCACGCAGGCCGGCAGCGGAAACTACGAGGCAGCCGAGACCTTCGTCATAAACGTCAGCATCTTACCGCCAGACGGCATCCAGAACGCCATCGCCACCGACGACGCCGAAGTCTATGACCTGTTAGGTCGCAAGGTTTCCGACACCTCCAAGCTGAAGGGCATCTACATTGTCAACGGCCGCAAGACCATCTTCTAAGCATATAATCGAAACCTACTTCAAAGAGGGCTGTTCCCGCCAGGGACTGCCCTCTTTCTGCATATAGAGGGGGTGAATGCAAGCGCAACAGAAAAGGCCTTCTCGCAGACAGAAAAGGCCTTTGCGCAGATAGAAAAGGCCTTTGTGCAGACAGGAAGGACCTTCTTGCATGACGAACAAACCTCTTCACATATCCCAAAACTACTTTTCAAAATGGGTTGACATTATTTTTCTACGTGATGCCAGACGGCTGACAACATACTTTTAGAAATGAGTTGTCAGCCGTCAGGATGTATTCACATAGCATTCAGCGATTAACGCTACGCTGACAGCGTTTAACGCTACGGCCACAACGTTTAACGCTACGTCCACAACGTTTAACGCTGCAATCATTATCCATTAATGTCAACCCATTTTGAAAAGTAGTTTTGCAGAAGACGCCTCACTCTGCATCTGCACATCAGCTTTTGAACAGGCAGCTGAACATGAAAACGCCCCCGCTATCCTCACGGACGGCGGGGGCTGGTGCACCTCTATTGTTCAACTTTTAGTAAGCATCGAAAAAGAACAATTCGTCAGTTTCGTCGTTGTTTAGAGGATGGTCTGCTCGACGACGCGACCGTCGTAGAGGTTGATGATGCGCGAGGCGTAGCCGGCGTCGCGCTGGCTGTGGGTGACCATGACGACGGTGGTACCGTCCTTCCAGAGCTCGGTCAGCATGTTCATCACCTCCTTGCCGTTGGTGCTGTCGAGGTTACCCGTGGGTTCGTCGGCGAGGATGAGCTTGGGGTGCGAGATGAGCGCCCGCGCGATGGCGACGCGTTGCTGCTGACCGCCCGAGAGCTGGTTGGGGAAGTGCTTGGCGCGGTGGCTGATGCCCATGCGGGTCATCATCTCCTTGGCGCGCTCGTGGCGCTCGGCAGGGGCGACGCCCATGTACATCAGCGGCAGCTCGATGTTCTCCTGCACATTCAGTTCCTCAATGAGGTTAAAGCTCTGGAAGACGAAGCCCAGCAGGCCCTTGCGGATCTCCGTGCGCTGGTCCTCGGTCATCGTCGAGACGTCCGTCCCGCCCAGCACGTAGGTGCCCTCGGTGGGGGTGTCGAGCAGGCCGAGGATATTGAGCAGCGTTGATTTGCCGCAGCCCGACGGGCCCATGATGGCGACAAACTCGCCTTCGTTCACTTCGAGCGACACATCGTGGAGCGCCCAGGTTTCTACTTCTTCCGTACGGAAGACTTTCTTCACACTTTTTGTTTCGAGTAATGACATAATAATTAAAATTAAAAATTAAAAATGGGAAAAACGTTGTTTTTAATGAAGAATGAAATAATCTTTTAATGAAGAATGAAAAATGAAAAATGAAGAATAAATAGCTTTGCCGACGGGAACGCCTGCGGAAGGGGAATAGCAGATTACAAAACATTTTATTTTTCATTCTTCATTTTTCATTTTTCATTGTGCGAAGCACATTATTCGCTCTTGACCACGTCGGCGGGGTTTTCGCGGGCCGTGCGCCAGACGCGGCTGCCGACGAAGAGGGCGATGAGGAGGGCGGTGCCGACGAAGATGGCGACGAAGACCCACCACGAGAGCGGCGTGCGCTTGACGTACTGTTCCAGCCAGCCGTGCATGACGATGTAGCTGACGGAGAAGCCCACGAAGGCACCGACGGCGAGGATGAGGCCGTACTCGCGGACGAACATGCCGAGGATGTCGCGGAGCTTCGCGCCGTGAATCTTGCGCAGGGCAATCTCCTTGCGCCGCTGGCGGCAGGCAAGGGTGATGATGCTATAGACGCCGAAGACGGCCACGAGCACAGCCACGATGCTGACGATGGTCATCAGCAGGGCGAGGTTGTCCTCGCTGCGCATCAGCTCCGCCCATTCGTCCTCGTGCCAGACAACGTCGAAGATCAAGTCGGGGTGTTCGTCAAGCAACGCCGTCAGTTCCTTTTTCAGCTCGGCACGATGGGCAGGGTCGTAGTGCACGGCAATCTTCGAGTCCAAGAATGTCCAGGGAGCCAAACCGATGATATAAGGTTGGGCAGCCTGCGTAGGCGAGTCAAGGTAGAGGTCCTTGACGACAGCCTTCACGGTATAATGGCGCGCTTCGGGGGGATTGTCTCCATAGATGAAATCCGTCGTGGAAATCTGCATCCCTACAGCCGACTCGACGCCCATCAGCTCGCGCGTCCGTTCCGTGATGGCCACTTCGCCGTCGCGCGGCCTTATCGGCAGCGAGCCTTCCACAACAGTCAGCCCGGACTCCGTCAGGTCGCTATTGAAGCTGATGAGCACCACGGGCATTCCCTCTTCCTTGATGCGGTCAAACGACATGTCGTTTGCCGTCTCGCCGTCGCGGTGCGGCAGCATCTTCACATCCTGCGTGCCGCCGAACTTGCCGCCGAACATTCCGCTGTACAGCCCGATGGCGTCTTCGCCTGCCCGCTTGACGCTATGCACGTAGGGCAGCTTGCGGAGGCGGTCCATCAGTTCCGTATCTATCCCAAGATGCCAATCGTCATAGCGCAGCTGTCCGTACCTCTTTGGTACGTCGGGATGCTCGGGGTTGCGGGTGCCCACCAGCTCGAAGTGCATGTGCCCTTTGATGTCGTAGCCCCAGTCGGTATTCTTCATGAAGTAGAGCTGCTTGAGCATGAACGCGGCGCAGCAGACGAGGGTGAGGCTCATGGCGAGCTGAACGCCTGTGGAGACTTTCGTGAAGGTATTGTTCCTGCGTCCTCCGCCGGGCATGAGGGAGCGGCGGATGGTGTTGCGGCGCACCGCCTCCACACTCACGGTAGCGATGACGAGGCAGACGGCGGCGATGATGGCCATGAAGAGTAGGGCGTTACCCAGGATATATCCGCCCGCAAGGTCGATGTCGGCGTACTCGGCAAAGACGTCCTTCACGACGAACGTCATCACCAAGCCAAGCACCAGCGCAGCGACTAACGTCAGAAGCAGCTCCACGACGAATTGCTCAAGCAGCATGCGTGGTGTGGCGCCATGCACCATGCGAAGTGCCATCTCCCTCTGCCGTCCACGGACGCGGATGAGAAAGAGGACGAGGAAGTTGATGAACACGCAGGCCACCAAGAGCACGCTCACCAGCTGGAAGAAGCGCAGGTGCTCGAGGCTGAGGTTGTCCTTATGGAGTGCGACACTTTTCAGATAACGGTTGGCGCGATGGATAGGGATGAGCTTGATTTCTCCCTTGCGCAGCATTTCGTTGTCGATAGCGTTCAGCTTCGCCTCGAAGTCGTGCGCGTCGATGCCCTTCTTCAACCGGACAAACTGCGACGCTCCCCAATCCTGCCCGTCTTCAACCGTTTCCATCACGGGCATAAGGGTTAACACGTCAAACGCCACGCAGGAATGGTGCAAACTCCCCACGACGCCTTCCACGAGCCAATCGTCGAAATTCGCGTTAAACGGCTTGCCGACGGCGCTCTCCGCGCCGAAACGCCGGCGGGCATATTCGTCCGAAAGGAGGGTGCAGCCAAAGGCCTCCTGTTCGTCCACATGAATCTCTCCTTCGAGAAGGGGGATGGAGAACATGGAGAGGAACTCCGTGTCGGCCTGTACGCTGCGTGCCGGCAGTTTGTAGCCGAACTTCTCGTTGTATGAGTTACCAAAAAAACAGGCGCAGACCTTCTCCACCTCGGGGTATTCGTGACGCAGCGCAATGCTCAGCAGTACATTAGCACGAGGTACTTGGTAGTCGAAGTTCAGGTCGTAGAAACCCTTGTCCTGAACCATATAGATGCGGTCGGCGCCCGGGTGGAAGTTGTCGAACGTGTTCTCGTACCTTATCCATACGCTGGAGAGGGCAAGGCAGACGAAGCCGACGGCGAGGCCGACGATGGAGATGATGCTCTGCGTCTTATAGCGTTCGAGGCTGCGGATGGCAACCGTGA
>Ga0129306_1001101_pt1 | contig 33963 bp, 31 predicted proteins | sample P827metagenome_FD_94438 | JGI IMG/M metagenome (GOLD analysis project Ga0129306, IMG submission 94438) | Capybara group fecal microbial communities from Wisconsin, USA - P827 metagenome | ecosystem: Host-associated > Mammals > Digestive system > Large intestine > Fecal | place: USA: Wisconsin...
CTCTTTACACCTCCGGAACCGTATTCCATGCGTTCCTTGGTGAGAAGCTTCCCGACTGGAAGGCAGCCGCAAATCTTGTCAAGACCATCGCAGAGAACTACAGGCTTCCTTACTACACACTTTCGCCTACCTACAGCATCTGCCACAACCACGGCTATCTTGCGGGCGAAAAGAAAGCTTGCCCGTTCTGCGGAGAAACAACTGAGGTATACAGCCGCATAACCGGATACTACAGACCCGTTCAGAACTGGAACGACGGTAAGGCTCAGGAATATGCGAACCGTGTAACCTATGACATCCCGAATTCTTCGCTTAAGCGTCCGATTCGCACCCTTGTCAAGCTTACAAACGACGGTGATGATGTTAAGGTTGATTTCGAACAGGCTGAGAACGTTAAATATCTTTTCACCACCAAGACTTGCCCGAACTGCAAACTTGCAAAGGAAATGCTTCAGGGCGTGGATTACATTCCGGTTGATGCTGAAGAGAACACGGAACTTGCTGCGAGGTACAAGATAATGCAGGCGCCTACGCTTGTGGTTATTGAAAACGGAGAGCAAAAGAAATACGTAAATGCCTCCAATATTCAAAAATACGCAGACAGCTTGACGGGTGTCACATCAAAATAGTTTCGTAAAGGGGCTGTATTACAGCCCCTTTTTTATGGTCTATATACAAATAAAACAGGAGAATGCCACATGATTGACAAACTGGTTTCGGACATCAAGAAGAAAAATGCTCCGATCGTCGTGGGACTCGACCCGACGTTAAATCTCATCCCCAACTTTATTAAAGAGAAAAACTTTAAAGCCCACGGTGAAACACTTGAGGGAATCGCTCAGGCAGTCATCGAATATAACAAAGGCCTTACGGATGCGATAGCGGATCTTGTTCCCGCAGTAAAGCCCCAGATAGCCATGTATGAGCAGTTCGGGATTCCGGGTCTTGTTGCTTTTAAGGAGACCGTTGATTACTGCAAAAGTAAAGGCCTTACGGTGATCGGAGACATTAAGAGGGGCGATATCGGTTCCACCAGCGAAGCCTATGCAAGGGGTCATCTTTCGGGCGTAACCGTTAACGGAAAGAAATTGAAAGCTTTTGACGAGGATTTCGTTACCGTCAATCCTTATCTCGGTATCGACGGAATCAAGCCGTTCATTGATGTTTGCAAAGAAGAGAAAAAGGGCATCTTCGTGCTTGTCAAGACTTCAAACCCCAGCTCCGGCGAGTTTCAGGACAGAGTCTGCGACGGAAAGCCCGTATATGAGCTTGTTGCAGAAAAGGTTCGTGAATGGGGTGAAGAACTTATGGGCGAATCCTACAGTTATGTGGGTGCGGTAGTGGGCGCCACATACCCCGAGATGGGTGCTGCTCTAAGAAAAGTAATGCCTAAGTCCTACATTCTTGTTCCCGGATACGGAGCCCAAGGCGGAACCGCCAAGGACTTAAAGCCCTTCTTTAACGAAGACGGTCTCGGGGCCATCGTTAATTCCTCCCGCGGAATCATCGGTGCATATAAACAGGAAAAATACTCACGCTTTACCGAAGAAGGTTATGCCGATGCGGCAAGGGCTGCCGTGATCGACATGAAGAACGACATAAACGGAATTTTCTAAGGAGAGAAGACATGGAACGCTACAAAGAGGAATTTATTGAATTTATGGTTGATTCGAACGTGCTTAAGTTCGGCGATTTCGTAACAAAGAGCGGAAGAAAGACCCCTTTCTTTGTGAATACCGGATTTTACCGTACGGGGGAACAGCTTAACAGACTCGGAAAGTACTATGCAAAGGCCATAAAGGACAATTTCGGACTTGATTTCGATATCCTTTTCGGACCCGCATACAAGGGCATTCCCCTTACGGTTGCCGCTACTTCCGCAATCTTTACCGAATACGGAAGCTCCATCGGGTATTGCTCAAACAGAAAGGAAGTTAAGGATCACGGCGACAAAGGAATTCTCCTTGGAAGCCCCATCACCGACGGAAACAAGGTTCTTATCATCGAGGATGTGACCACTGCGGGAACCTCCATCGAAGAGACGCTTCCCATCATCAAAGCCCAGGGCGATGTGGATGTTATCGGTCTGGTGGTGAGCGTTGACAGAATGGAACGCGGACAGGGTGAAAAGAGCGCTCTTTCCGAGATTTCCGAGAAATACGGCTTTAAGACCGCGGCCATCGTAACCATGGCCGAAGTTGTAGAGCACCTTTACAACAAGCCCTACAACGGCAAGGTTTTCATAGACGATGAAATCAAGGCAAGAATTGACGCTTATTATAAAGAATACGGTGCAAAATAGTCTGATTTTTCTCTAAAGAAAATATTAAAAGAAAAACATCTTGCACATGCAACGATATAACGATACAATATATTGTGGTATGAGGAATAATAGGCGTAAGTTTATTTATACAAACAAAAAGCACACCCTGAAGGGGATTTTTTCCACGATTTTAGGATTTATCTCGACTGCGACACTCACTTTTCTGATTGTCATGTCCTATGTTTTCGGAGGAGATATAAGTCCCACATTCGGGGCTATTGCCTTTTTCTGCACCCTGTTTTCCGCTGCGGGAATCATAATCGGGCTGCTTGGAAAGAATGAGCCCGAGAAATATTACCTGTTTGCTTATATCGGCATAGTTTGGAATGTGGTCGATCTCTTTTACGTAAGCGCGATCCTCTACGCCGGCATTTAAAGAAAGGCTTTTGAAATGGCACTTGTTTCGATTGTTATGGGCAGTGATTCGGATATGCCCGTCATGTCCAAGGCTGCGGAAGTTCTCGATGAACTTAAGATTGATTATGAAATGCGTATAATTTCGGCTCACAGAGAGCCCGACGTGTTCTTTGAATATGCAAAGACCGCCGAAGACAGAGGCGTTAAGGTTGTTATTGCGGGAGCCGGAATGGCTGCCCATCTTCCCGGCATGTGTGCGGCAATTTTCCCCATGCCTGTAATCGGTATTCCGATGCACACCACCAGCCTCGGGGGAAGAGATTCCCTTTATTCGATAGTTCAGATGCCAAGCGGCATTCCCGTTGCGACGGTGGCTATAAACGGCGGTACCAACGCAGGTCTTCTTGCCGCAAAGATACTTGCGGTTTCGGACAAGGATCTTCTTGCGAGAGTCAAAAAGTATGCAGAGGGTCTTAAAACGGCCGTTGAAGCGAAGGATGCGAAACTTCAGCAAAAGGGATATAAAAATTACGACAAATAAAGGAGTCAGAACATGGGATTGGATTATAAAGGAGCCGGAGTCGACATAGAAGCGGGTTACAAGTCCGTTGAACTCATGAAGAAATACGTTAAAGAAACCGTAAGACCCGAAGTAATGGGAGGTCTCGGCGGATTTTCGGGTGCTTTTTCCGCAAATGCATTTAAGGGCATGGAGCATCCGGTACTTCTTTCGGGAACCGACGGCTGCGGAACCAAGGTTAAGCTTGCATTCCTTATGGACAAGCATGACACCATCGGTATCGACTGCGTGGCAATGTGCGTAAACGACGTTGCATGCGCCGGCGGAGAACCCTTATTTTTCCTTGATTATATTGCCTGCGGGAAGAACATTCCCGAAAAGATTGCAGAGATTGTTAAGGGAGTTGCGGAGGGCTGCAAGCAGTCCGGAGCCGCACTTGTAGGCGGCGAGACCGCAGAACATCCGGGACTTATGCCGGAAGAAGAGTACGATCTTGCGGGCTTTGCCGTAGGCGTGGTAGACGAGAAGGACATCATTGACGGAAGTACCATCAAACCCGGGGATGCTCTTATCGGAATCGCTTCAAGCGGTGTGCATTCAAACGGCTTTTCCCTTGTGAGAAAAGTTTTCGAAATGACAAAGGAAAGCCTCAACACCTATTACGAAGAACTTGGAACCACTTTGGGAGAAGCTTTGATAGTTCCCACCAGAATATATGTAAATGCTTTAAAGCAGGTTAAAAATGCGGGAGTTAAGGTTAAGGGCTGCAGCCACATCACAGGCGGCGGATTCTACGAAAACATCCCGAGAATGCTTCCCGACGGAATCACAGCTTCCATCGACAAGTCAAGTTACGAAGTTCCCGCCATCTTTAAACTCATGCAGAAGAAGGGTGAGATTTCGGACGAAATGATGTACAACACCTTCAACATGGGTATCGGAATGGTGCTTTGTGTGGATGAGAGCGACGCAGAGGCTGCCATGGAAGCAATCAAGAGCGCAGGGGACACACCCTTCAGACTCGGAAGAACCATCGCCGGAACAAAAGGTGTAGAACTTAACTGATCGGAGACTTTATGTTAAGAGTAGCGGTTTTGGTATCGGGAGGCGGTACGAATCTGGGCGCCTTGCTTGATGCCGTTGATTCTCACAGAATCGAAAATGCAAAGATCGTTCGGGTAATCAGCAATAACCCGAACGCCTATGCATTAACGAGAGCAAAGGACCACGGAGTGGAAGCGCTCTGTATTTCTCCAAAGTCTTTTGAGACCAGAGAACTTTTCAACGAAGCTTTGCTTTCGGCACTTAAAGAATGCAATCCGGATTTGATCGTGCTCGCGGGATTTCTTGTCAACATCCCCGAAAGCATTGTCAAAACCTTTAAGAACAGGATCATTAACATACATCCGTCGCTGATCCCTTCTTTTTGCGGCAAAGGATATTACGGCCTCAAGGTTCATGAGGCGGTACTTGCCCGAGGGGTTAAGGTTACGGGTGCCACGGTGCATTTTGTGGATGAGGGTATCGACACAGGACGGATCATCACCCAGAAGGCCGTGGAAGTAATGCCGGACGATACGCCCGAAGTCCTTCAGAAACGTGTTATGGAGCAGGCCGAATGGATCATCCTGCCGGAGGCTGTGGCGAAGATCGCGCGTGGCGAAATATCCATAGGAGAAGGGGTATGAAAGTATTGATTGTGGGCGGCGGCGGTCGCGAGCATGCGATAGCCGTTTGCGTGAGAAAATCCAAAAGAGTTTCCGAACTTTACTGCGTTCCCGGAAATGCCGGGATCGCAAAGATCGCGAAGACCGAACCCATTAAAGTAACGGAATTCGACAAAATAGCGGATTTTGCCGTAGAAAAGGGAATCGACCTGGTCATTGTGGGGCCCGACGATCCTCTGGTAGGCGGAATCACCGATGTACTTACGCAGCGGGGCTTAAGAGTTTTCGGACCGAGCAAAGCAGCTGCAATCCTTGAAGGAAGCAAGGCTTTTTCCAAGGACCTGATGAAGAAATACAACATCCCCACCGCGGCGTACGAAACCTTCGACAATGCGGATGAGGCTTTGAAATATCTTGAGACGGCTCCCGTTCCCATCGTTTTAAAGGCTGACGGGCTGGCTCTCGGCAAGGGCGTTCTGATCTGTAACACCAGAGAAGAAGCAAAAGCCGGTGTCAAGGAACTGATGCTTGATAAGAAATTCGGATCCGCCGGCAACAGGATAGTAATTGAAGAATTTATGACGGGCCGGGAGGTTTCGGTACTTGCCTTTGTGGACGGAAAGACCGTAAAGCCCATGTCCTCCGCACAGGATCATAAGCGTGCAAAGGATAATGATGAGGGCCTTAACACAGGCGGTATGGGTAACTTTTCGCCCAGCCCCTTCTATACGGAGGAAGTCGATAAGTTCTGTAAGGAGCACATCTATCAGGCTACCGTGGACGCCATGAGAGCCGAGGGCAGGGAGTTTAAGGGAGTCATTTTCTTTGGACTCATGCTTACGGAAAAGGGCCCGAGAGTACTTGAGTACAATGCCCGTTTCGGCGATCCCGAAGCACAGGTGGTACTTACCCGTATGAAGAGCGATATCATCGATGTAATGGAAGCCTGCATCGACGGAAGACTTTCCGAAACAGACGTTGAGTTTTACGATAACGCGGCTGTCTGTGTAATCCTTGCAAGCGACGGTTATCCCCTTTCCTACGAGAAGGGCTTTAAGATCACCGGACTTGAGAAATTCGAAGGAAAAGACGATTACTACTGCTTCCATGCCGGGACCTGTTTTGACAGCGGCGGAAACGTGATCACAAACGGCGGAAGAGTACTCGGAATCACAGCCACGGATGCGACCCTGAAGGGCGCCAGAGCCAAAGCCTATGAGGCTACATCCTGGGTTGATTTCAAGAACAAATACATGCGTACCGATATCGGGAAAGCAATAGAATAAAGGAGGAAGAGCAAATGAAAATCAAAGCTGTTCTCTTAAATACTTTCGGAAGTCTTATAGCTGCGGGGTTATTGGCATTACTGCTTCCCATCGTGGCACATGCGGCCGGCAAAGCAACCGTTACTGCGACAGACGGCGTTAACGTGCGTGAAAGCGCAAGCGCGACCAGCAGTAAAGTGGGATGGGCTGCCAAGAATGATGTACTTGATGTAATATCCAGCGAGACCGGCGCCGACGGACAGATATGGTACAAGGTTCAGTTGAATTCAACTACCGTGGGATATATTCGCGGAGACCTGATCTCTGTTGAAGGAAACGTAAGTTCCGGAAACTCCGGAAGCCAGAGCGGTTCTTCTGCAACCACATCAACTCCCACGGTTGCTCCCACGGTTCCCGTTGAAACCGAAGCCGTAAGCGGTACCGCAACCCAGGACGTAAATGTTCGCGAAGGTGCTTCCACCGGTCATAAGGTTCTTGATACCGTTAAGAAAAATACCGCAGTTACCGTAACCGGATATGCTAACGTATCCGGCGGACAGAAGTGGTACAGAGTTACTTATACATCCAATTCAAAGCAGGTTGTGGGATACATCCGTTCCGATTACGTGAAGTTAAACGGAGATCTGGTTGAAAAGAAAGAAGAGCCGGAACCTGAACCCGAGCCGGAACCCGAACCGGAACCCGAACCGGAACCAGAACCCGAAACCGTTTACAAGGATTACGAAGCGGTTTATTCCCCCGAGGAAGAGACCTGGTATTTAAACAACTATCCCGCAGGCGTTAAATACAAGATCGCAGAGCTTGAAGCAGCCAACGAGGAGATCAACAAATTAAAGAAAGCAAACAAATCCGCCATCGGAAAGAAGAATTTTGTCATCGGCCTTTTGATCTTTATAATCCTTCTTCTTGTAGGCGCAGGCGTATATGCATTCCTTCGTTTCAGAAAGTGGTATTTCGGTTATGACGATGAAACCGAGACGCCCGTAACCAGAAGCTCTTCTTCAAGAGATTCAAGAGTATATTCGGGAACAAAACCTTCTTCGTCCGCAGGAAGAACCGCTTCCGAGATCAGGACCCAGACCGTAGGAGCCGAAAAGAAGCCGGAAGCTTCCGCAGTTAAGCCTGCGGCACCCGCTGCACATACAGTAAATGCCGCTGCCCAGGCCCGTCCCGCGGGAACTCCTTCTTCCACACTTCCCGAAGGAAGCGTAAGACTGGCGGACGGACGTATCAAGCTTCCCGACGGAACCATCAAGAGAGCGGTTGTGGGCGTAAAACTTCCCGACGGCAGCATCAAGCTTCCCGACGGACGCATCCGTAAGCCCGACGGAACCATAGTCAAACCCGTTTCTGAGGATACGGACACCATTCTTTCCCGTACCGCAAACTCAAGCCACGAGGTACATGAAGTCAAGGGTTCCAAGGGCATCGACGACGATGATATGGAATTCGGGTTTCTTAAATTCAACGGCGATAAATAAAGAGATATAAATTGACAGAGAGACAGGCTTGTTATACACTGTGTATAACAAGCCTGTATTGTTTTGGCTTGGATTTTTGTTAAAGTGCGTCCGGTTTGACGGGAAGGGAGCGGCCTGTGTTGATAGAAATCGACTTTAACAGCGATGAAGCCATATATATGCAGCTTCACAATCAGATAATCATCGGAATCGCCAACAATCTGATAAAAGAAGGCGATTCGCTTCCCAGTGTGCGCCGGCTTGCGGAATCCATCGGAATCAATATGCATACCGTAAACAAGGCCTATACCGTACTTAAACAGGAGGGATACATTAAGGTGGACCGCCGTAAGGGTGCGGTCATTGCGGTGGATTATGACAGGCTCACATCACTTAACGAAATAAGGGACGACCTTACGGTGACCCTTGCAAAGGCCAGCTGTAAGGGAATATCCAGGGAAGACATTCATCAATTGATCGAAGACATATACAGAGAATACGGAGGTAACGAATAGTGCGATTGCCTTATACCGACAGCGCCGCCGCGGTACTTGCCATGGCGGAGAGAATTTCAAAGAGCTTAAACCATTACTACATCGGTTCCGAGCATTTGCTTGTTGCGCTTATCAAAGAACCCACCGGACTTGCCGGGGAGGTCTTAAGGCACAACCAGATCACGGAGGAAGCGGTTTATGAGCTCATTCACGACCTGATCATCAATGCCAGGGGAACCATGTTAAAGGAGCGTTCGGGCATCACTCCCAAAACCGAGCGGATACTTGATCTGGCAAGTTCTTTGGCGGAAAAGTATAACGCTCCAAACATCGGCACGGAGCACATTCTTCTTGCCATTTTACGTGACGGAAGCAACTCCGCATGCCAGATCCTTCTTGCCTTAAGAAAGAGCCTTGAAGACCTGATGGCACAGCTCCTGATCGCCATGGGAGTCGATCAGAATGCCATTAAAGACGAAGTTAAAAAGAACGGGAAAAAGAAAAACGCCGGAGTCCTTGAGACTCATTCAAAGGATATCACCGCTCTTGCAAAGAACGGTAAGCTGGACCCCGTTATCGGCCGAAATGACGAAATAAACCGCATCATTCAGATCCTTTCCAGAAGGACCAAGAACAACCCCTGTCTGGTGGGAGAACCGGGCGTAGGTAAGACCGCCATCGTGGAAGGTCTTGCTTTGCGGATAGTCTCGGGAGATGTTCCCGAAACCATCAAGGACAAGAAGATCTTAAGCCTCGATCTTTCGGGCATGGTTGCGGGAACCAAATATCGCGGAGAATTTGAAGAGCGTATGAAACGCCTTCTGGAGGAAACCTCGGGAAATAAGGATCTCATTCTTTTTGTGGATGAGCTTCACACCATCATCGGTGCCGGCGGTTCCGAAGGTTCCATGGACGCTGCAAACATCTTAAAACCCGCACTTTCCAGAGGCGAGATCCAGATAATCGGCGCCACCACCATGGCAGAATACAGGAAATATATCGAGAAGGATGCGGCTCTTGAACGCCGTTTCCAGCCCGTGGATGTTTCCGAACCGGATGAGGAGGAGGCTTTCCGCATTCTTTCGGGTATCGCCGTTAAATTCGAAGAGCATCACAGGGTAAAATATACCCCCGAAGCGCTTGAAGCCGCCGTAAGACTTTCTTCGAGATACATTAACGACAGGCACCTTCCCGACAAGGCCATCGACCTTATTGATGAGGCCGGTGCCGCTGTAAGACTTAACAGCCTTAAACATTCCGACAAGACCGAGCCCCTTAAGGAGGAAATCAAAAAGATCGACCTCATGGTGGCTCGCAGCGTCAAAATAGAGGCCTATACCCAGGCCATAGAGCTTCGCAACAAACAGAAGACACTGATTGCCAAGCTTAACCGAATTGAGGCCAAGGACAGGGCAAACAGAGAGAAAAACGTGTGTATCGTGGACGAAAATCATATTGCCGATGTGGTTTCCGTATGGACCAAGGTGCCCGTTAAAAAACTTACGGAAAAAGAAAGTGACAGGCTGCTTAAACTTGAATCCATTCTTCATAAGCGTGTCATCGGTCAGGAGGATGCCGTTACCAAGATCTCAAAGGCCATGAGGCGCCAGAGAGTGGGACTTCAGGACCCGCACCGTCCCATCGGTTCCTTCCTGTTTTTGGGACCTACGGGCGTGGGAAAGACCGAACTTTCAAAGGCTTTGGCAGAGGCCATGTTCGGATCCGAGAATGCTCTTATAAGAGTCGATATGTCCGAGTATATGGAAAGCCATTCGGTTTCGAAACTCATCGGTTCACCTCCCGGATATGTGGGCTTTGACGACGGCGGACAGCTTTCGGAGAAGGTTCGCAGAAATCCCTATTCCGTAGTGCTTTTTGATGAGGTGGAGAAGGCTCACCCCGATGTGTTCAACATACTTTTACAGGTGCTCGATGACGGACATATTACGGATTCCAAGGGCCGAAAGGTCAACTTTAAGAATACTATCATCATCATGACCAGTAATGCAGGCGCTTCCAGGATCGTAGATCCCAAGAATCTGGGATTTTCGGCCAAGACCGATGAAAAGAAAGATTACGACTCCATGCGCTCACAGGTCATGGATGAGGTTAAGCGTATATTCAAGCCCGAGTTTATCAACAGGATCGATGATATCATCGTATTCCGCGCCCTTAACAAGAAAGACATGGGAGAGATCTGCACACTGGTTTCTTCGCAGCTTATCAAGCGTTGTGCGGAGCAGATGAATATTAACCTTTCTGTTGCTCCTTCGCTTAAAAAGTACATCATCGACAAATATACGGACGTAAAGATGGGTGCACGTCCCATCAAACGTGCAATACAGTCCGAAATCGAAGACAAGCTTTCGGAAGAAATCCTTAAAAAGGCCATCATTCCGGGAGACACGGTCACGGCCAAACGCGTGAAAGACACGACAGTCTTTGAAAAGAAACAGGCGCGTTCGAAGAAATAAGCTTTAACGGAGAAATCTTGATGAAGCACATGGTTTATTACTGCGGAAACTGCGGATACGAGTCCTCCAAATGGATGGGGCAGTGTCCCGCCTGCAAGGAGTGGAACACATTTGCCGAAGAGCCTGTTATGAAGGCCGAAAAGGGCAAGCGTACCGCCTCGGGTACCGCTTCCGCAACATTTTTAAAAGACGTCACGGGTGCCTTTGAAGAAAGGGTCTCCTCGGGTATTCCGGAACTTGACCGGGTACTGGGAGGTGGCATTGTAAGGGGTGCCCTGATGCTGATCGGCGGTGACCCGGGAATCGGTAAATCCACCCTTCTTTTGCAGGTTACGAGAAACCTTTCTTTGAGCGGAGAGAAGGTTCTTTATGTATCCGGCGAGGAATCTCTCTCCCAGATCAAGATGCGGAGCGAGCGGATCTGTAAGGATTACGGAGATCTGAAGGTTCTTTGTGAGACCAATCTTTCTGATATTTCGGATGTGATAGCAAAGGAAAATCCGGGAATTGTGGTGATAGACTCCATCCAGACCATGTATCGGGACGACATAGCATCGGCTCCCGGAAGCGTTTCCCAGGTAAGAGAAGCCACATCGGTCCTTATGCAGATAGCGAAAAAGCAAAACATCTCCATCTTTATAGTGGGCCATGTTACCAAGGAAGGCGCTGTGGCGGGACCGAGAGTCCTTGAACATATGGTGGATACGGTGCTTTATTTTGAAGGCGACAGACATGCATCCTACAGAATTTTGAGGGGCGTCAAGAACCGTTTCGGATCCACCGATGAGATCGGTGTTTTCGAAATGAGGAGCGAAGGCCTTAAGGAGGTTCCGAACCCTTCGGAGTTCATGTTAAACGGCAGAGCGGAAAATTCCGGCGGCTCCGTTATTTCCTGCTCCATGGAAGGTACGCGCCCGGTAATGCTTGAGATACAGGCCCTTGTCTGCAACAGTAACTTCGGTATTCCAAGGAGACAAACCACGGGCATGGATTTTAACAGAGTCAATCTCTTAATGGCGGTGGTAGAGAAGCGCGGTGGCCTCCAGATCGGCAATCAGGACGCCTATGTGAATATAGCCGGGGGAATCAAGGTTTCGGAGCCCGCTCTTGATCTTGCGGCCGTTATGGCCCTTATTTCAAGCTACAGAAACAAGGCTGTGGATTCCGGGACCGTTATATTCGGAGAAGTTGGCTTAAGCGGAGAGATCCGTGCGGTTAATCAGGCCGAGCAGCGGGTACAGGAAGCCAAGAAACTGGGATTTAAGACCGTGATTTTACCCAAGGCAAATCTTAACGATAATATAAAGAAAATAACAGGTATCGAGCTTGTGGGTGTTTCCGACATCCGCGATGCCATGCAGATACCCATGGGATAATGATAAAACGGCATTCCTGCTTTTGCGGCAACAATTTTAGCACCCGGAGAAATTGAGTTATCGTAAACAGAGTATTTCTTGCGTGCAAAAAAGGCTTGATTAGTGGACAAATGTATGTTATCTTCTAGTTGTACCAAATGAGACTAAATAGGTTATGCGAAACCCCGAGGAAAGCCACTTCCTCGGGGTTTTTATTTGTACATATTATTTTTGAGCATAAAAAAGCAGGGGCAGTAGGAATCGAACCCACATCGATGGTTTTGGAGACCACTGTTCTACCTTTGAACTATGCCCCTGTACGGCCGTTTCAAACCGACAAGAGAGATTATAGCACAGAGATTTGAGGTAGGCAAGAAGTTTTTATACAACGCAAAAACCTCAGGTATAACCTGAGGCTTTTGGTGTGTAAAAAGGGGAATTTTCTCGGAATATTTTGGCTTTCGCCAAATCCATTATTAATATACAATCGTGGCAATTTGCGTTCTATAACGATATTGACCGCGAATAACACAATATAACCCGATGGGTAATAAATCTATATCGTGCCCTCTATAAATGCGCGGTTTGTGATGATTTCAGGGGGTACATCCTGACCGCTTGCTTTTATCTTGGTAATGACATTGTCGATATGGTGGAGCTTCTGAAGGGTCTTAACCTCGTAATGCTCGATGAATTCCTTGTAGATAGGGTTCTTTGCCACCTGCTCACGTAAGGGAGCGGGGAAAGGACAGTAGGTACAAAGGATCTCTCTGGCAATCTTGTTAAGTCTCGGCGAACCGGCGCCCTCGTAAAGGATCCATACGATATAGTCCCGTACGAACATTTCCTTGAAGGAATTCTTTGCTTTTACAAGAGCGTTCTTGATCTTTTCCTTGGCTTCCGCGGAAAGCTCGTTGTTCTTTTTATAGAACTGGGCATAATCGCAATATTCGCTGGTAAGAGAGCGGTCTGCGATATCGTTCCAGCGCGCACCCTGGATTCTTTTGCACATTTCCCAGCGATACTCGCCCACGAGACGAGCCAGAGTGGTGGTGAGGTCTTCCATGTGGAATACGGAGAGCATGAATCTCGCGGGAGTGGTCCTCTTACGGCCTTCGATCTCCTGCCACATAACGCCTCTGGAACCCACGTTGGGGAAGAGAATAATATCGGGAGTGATCCTTACGTTTACAAGCTCCTTCGGAATGCCGCACTTTTCATTGACATAGACCGTTTCTCTGTAGAATGCGCCGTAGTCGATCTTTTCAAGATTGGCAATGGCATCCTTGATGGTATTTACGTCAAGAAGGCAGGACTGAAGGGGTTTGATTATGTTATGTTCGCTGAAAACGGGGCAGAAGATACTGAGTCGCGCGTAGGTGACCTTGTTTACCAGGGGGAACATGTTTGAAAGCTCGAAATTGATCCTTTCGGAAGGATCTGCGGCCATTCTGGTCTCGGTCGCGGCATCGATCTTTCCGGCGACTTTCTGCTCGTGGAGATAAGAAAGAAAGTCGGTGTCGAATTCGTTACGGCTGGGATCCTTTTCTTTGCGATAGATGGCAAGAAGCCATTCATAGGCTGTGTAGACTCCGAGAGACGAGTCACCTCTGAAATCCTCCGCCAGGCTGTAAAGGTATGCGGCGTTCTCGGCGCCGGCCAGTTCTTCGTCCACGTATCCGAAGTTAAAGAACATCTTCACAACTGTGGGGATGTTATAGCTTCTGATGCTGACCTGGAAGGCTTCGCTGTAGATCTGATAGAAGAGTTTGGTGATCTCGTTACGTAACTTGCGTGCGGAATCATCGGTGGAAGCCTTGTCCGAAAGGCGCTTGAACCTGCCGACGGCATTCCTGAATTCATCTGCGATCTCGGAATCAACACCCGAATATTCCAGGATCGTGTCAAGCGAATTGGAAAGTTCGGGAACCACTTCTCCGGAAGAAGCGGTAGCGGCCGCATTTGCTTTGACCTCTGCCTTTGCGGTGGCTTCGGAAAGTCTTTCGTCGATCATGGCTTCCGGAAGCACATTCTTTTCCTTAACAAATGCAGCGATGGAATTGAGAGTGTCAAGGACGGTCTTTGCGTCTTCCGTATCGTGATTGAGACGGGAATAGAGAGCAAGATAGAGGTCGAAGATATCAACCCTGCTTTCCTGTATGAAAATGCTTATGTTGTCGCGGATGTAATCGGACATGGTCTCGCAGGCCGAAAAGGCGGAGTGGATATCAAGGCTTGCCTGGTTGAGGAAACCGTTGATGTAACCGATCTTGGATGCGAGAATCCCCTTTAATTCGGGGGGAAAGTCCTTCATGGATACGTAGTAGGGAAGGACCCAGGGGTTAACGTCCTCTTCAAGACTCAATTCCTCCAGGGAATCAAACTGGGGAAGAGAGCGGGAACTGATGTTGTTCTTCGCGCAGATGTCCACGTATTTTTCGTACAAAGAAGTGACTTCTTTGTGTATATTTAAGCAGGCTTCCTTGGATTTTGCGTAGGATGCCATGACCATGAATACCTGATTGATCATTGAGGTATACATCATTCTTGCGGTGTCCGGTTTTGATTTTAAGACCGCGATTATTGAATTTTTGCTCTTTATGGGAAAAGAAACAAAGGAAGACTGTTCAAGCGTTACATACGAAAAGAAATGAGAATCGAAGGCAATGTCGCACAGACCTACCACATCACCCTTCTTTAAAACAATTTCGCCCCCCGGAAACTGTGCACGCACGCTGCCCGAAACTATTATATGAATGGCGTCAAGAGCCTGTCCTTCCGCACAGATGCCCTTGCCCTTTGCTACTTCGGTTGCTGCCATATTCCGCCCCTCCAATTAATGAATATCACAATGAACATTTTATCATATATTGAAAAATCTTCAAGGATATAAGGGGTTTTGCTGTTGTCTTTTCCGCAGTTTATGTTAAAATATGAAAAGTATCACTTGTGGGAGGCTCGGAAAGCATGAAAGAGATCAAACTCGGCGACTACAGAAGCGACGTAGAGAAGTTACTTAAATATCTTCCATGGCTTGAAAGCAAGGTCGGAAGCAATGTTTCCCACATATACGACGATAACGGTCTTTCCGCATCGTCTGTGGTATTTCCCGTATATGATTCAACTCTTTTGAATTTCGTTAATGAGGCTGCATCCACCGGCCTTATGGACGAAAATTACGCCTATGTTTTCTCACAGAATTTCATTCGTACAATCGCAGACGAGAAAGCGGCGATCGAGAAAGCAACGGTCACCGATTGCGGAATCCTCACGGGCATTTTAAGTAAATACGTGCTTGGCGGCAGAACCAAGGGTCGTCTTTGGACCGAAGCGGTATATGAAGGAATATTCCTGCTTGTCCTTAAAAAGATGAAAAAACTCCTGGATATCTGGGATTCGCCGCTGGCATAATGTGAAGGGAAGAGACAATGAGCGATAAAGCAGCTAAGAAAAGACAGTACATTCTTGACACGGCCAAGACTGTTTTTTCCGACAAAGGCTTTAAAAGCGTTACCATGAAGGATATTGTGGAAGCCTGTGATATCAGCAGGGGCGGTCTTTATATCTATTTTGACGGTACGGAAAGCATTTTCGAAGAAATCATCAGGGAAGAATCCGGGAACGCATTCAAAAGCACCGGCAAATCCGCAGGGGATAAGCTCGCTTTCTTTTTGAACGAGCAAAAGAAACAGATACTCTCAAAAGAGAAGAGTCTCGCCGTTGCGCTGTATGAGTACATGTTTTTCAAGCACGAGAACGGTGAAGATTCAAACCCCGCCACCGACATGTTCAAGACAGGTGTCTTGACACTCGAAAAGATCATTTCCGAGGGAGTTGAGTCGGGAGAGTTTTATGCCGATGATGTTAAACGTGCGGCACTTAATGTAATGTATATTATCGAGGGGCTTAAAATTGCTGCGGAGACTGTGGGAGTCACCCAGGAAGATATCGAAGAAGGTTTGATCTTCGCTTTGAGCAGCCTCATTGCCGATGAATAGAAAACGGACGGGGCCCGAAAGGACCCTGTTTTAATATTTTAAAACCATTTTTAAGGAGTGTAAGATGAGTCAGGTTCGACGCATTTACGTTGAAAAGAAAAAGGACTTTGCGGTAAAGGCAAAGGAACTTAAGGATGAGATCGCAGGATTTCTCGGAATCACCGGGGTTACCGGTGTCAGAGTGTTGATCAGATACGATGTTGAAAACATTTCGGATGAAGTTTTCAATAAGGCCGTACACACCATTTTTTCCGAGCCTCCGGTAGACGATGTTTATCTTGAGGATTTTAAAAGAGAAAGCACGGATAAAGTGTTCGGTGTCGAATTCCTTCCCGGACAGTTCGACCAGAGAGCGGATTCCGCCGTACAGTGCGTAAAGTTCCTGAAAGAGGACGAAGAACCCGTCATCAGAACTGCGGTTACATATGTAATTTCCGGTGACATTACGGATAACGAACTTGAGAGGATCAAGGCTCACTGCATTAACCCCGTTGATTCGAGAGAGACCGGCCTTTTAAAGCCCGAGACCCTCATCAGCGTTTTTGATGAGCCCGCTGATGTAAAGATCTTTGACGGCTTTAAGGATATGGCGGAGGACGAACTCAAGGAGCTTTACAGGTCTTTGGGACTTGCCATGACCTTCAAGGATTTCCTTCATATTCAGAATTACTTTAAGAACGAAGAAAACAGAGACCCTTCCATGACGGAGATCAGGGTTCTCGATACATATTGGTCCGATCACTGCAGACACACCACCTTCTCCACAGAGTTAAAGAACATTACCTTTGAAGACGGATTTTTCCGCACCCCCATCGAGACTTCCTACCAGAGTTACCTTGATACGAGAGCGGAGATCTTTAAGGACAGACCCGACAAGTTCGTATGTCTCATGGACCTTGCCCTTATGGCCATGCGTAAGCTCCGTGCAGACGGAAAGTTAACCGACATGGAAGAATCCGACGAGATCAACGCCTGCTCGATTGTTGTTCCCGTGGAAGTTAACGGTCAGAATGAAGAATGGCTCGTAAGCTTTAAGAACGAAACCCACAACCATCCTACGGAAATCGAACCCTTCGGTGGCGCGGCTACGTGCCTTGGCGGAGCCATCAGAGATCCTCTTTCGGGTCGTTCCTATGTATATCAGGCTATGCGCGTAACAGGTGCCGCAGATCCTACGGTTCCCGTGACCGAAACCTTAAAGGGCAAACTTCCTCAGAAGAAACTCGTTAAGGGTGCGGCCGCAGGTTATTCTTCCTACGGAAACCAGATAGGACTTGCAACCGGATATGTTAAAGAAATATATCATCCCGACTACGTGGCAAAAAGAATGGAAATCGGCGCAGTCATGGGTGCGGCTCCCAGAAGAAACGTTATAAGAGAGACCTCCGACCCCGGAGATATCATCATTCTTCTCGGCGGACGCACGGGACGTGACGGCTGCGGCGGTGCTACCGGTTCTTCCAAGGTTCATACCGAAAGCTCCATTGAGACCTGCGGAGCCGAGGTTCAAAAGGGTAATGCACCCACGGAACGTAAGATTCAGCGTCTCTTCAGAAGAAGCGAAGTTACGAGTCTTATCAGAAAGTGTAACGACTTTGGCGCCGGCGGTGTTTCCGTTGCCATCGGTGAACTTGCGGACGGCCTGAGAGTCAACCTCGACCTTGTTCCCAAGAAATACGAAGGCCTTGACGGAACCGAACTTGCCATTTCCGAATCACAGGAAAGAATGGCAGTTGTTGTGGCTCCCAAGGATGCAGACAGATTTTTAGCTTATGCAGCTGAAGAAAACCTTGAGGCTGTTAAGGTTGCCGTTGTTACCGAAGAAAAGCGTCTTGTTCTTACCTGGCGCGGTAAAGAGATCGTCAACTTAAGCAGAGCATTTCTTGATACAAACGGAGCTCATCAGGAGACAAACGTTTACGTTGAAATGCCCCGTGAAGAAGACAATTACTTTGATAAGATTGCAATCCCCGCCGTATCAAAGGCCGTTGAAGCAGAGGATGCCAAAGCCGCATTTACGGCAGTGCTTTCGGATCTGAACGAATGCTCCCAGAAGGGTCTGGTGGAGATGTTTGACTCCTCCATCGGTGCAGGCAGCGTGCTTATGCCTTACGGCGGAAAGTCGCAGCTTACCGAGACCCAGACCATGGTCGCAAAGCTCCCCGTACTTGAGGGAACCAGCGACACGGTTACCATGATGAGCTACGGCTTCGATCCTTTCCTTTCTTCGTGGTCACCCTATCACGGTGCTGTTTATGCGGTGCTTTCCTCCATGTCAAAGATCGTGGCATCCGGCGGAAACCCCGAGAAAATACACTTTACCTTCCAGGAGTACTTCCGCAGAATGACGGAAGATCCTCACAGATGGAGCCAGCCCTTCGCAGCTTTGCTTGGTGCATATGATGCCCAGATCGGCTTCGGCCTTGCTTCCATCGGCGGTAAGGATTCAATGTCCGGAACCTTCAACGATATCGATGTTCCGCCCACACTTGTTTCCTTTGCGGTTGATGTTGCGAAAGAGAAGAACATCGTAACACCCGAACTGAAGAGAGCGGGAGACGATTTGCTGTTCTTCCCCATCGACAGAGACGAATACGAAATGCCCGTATACGAGGACGTAATGAACATGTTTAAGTATGTTTCCTCGCTTATTGAGAAGGGCCTTGTAAAAGCGGCTTACTCCACGGATTCAAACGGCGTTGCGGCAGCAGTTGCCAAGATGGCCTTCGGTAACGAACTGGGAGTTAAATTCGATAACGAACTCATTCTTGAGGAACTCTTTGAAAACGCCCTTGGCGGAATAATCATCGAAGTACCCGCAGGTGCCGAGATCGACCCCGCCTGGGAGTTTACCAAGGTCGGTATCGTTACTGATGACGGAGAATTCACCTTTAAGGGTGAGAGCCTTTCCGTCAGGGAAGCCCTGGAGGCATGGAAGGCACCCCTTGAAAAGGTATTTCCTTCAAAGTCCTCCGACGGGAAAGCTTCCCTGGAAGATAAGACCTACCATACAGACAGCATTTACGTTTGCAGACACAAGGTTGCAAGACCCAAGGTGTTCATCCCCGTATTCCCCGGTACCAACTGTGAGTACGACAGTTCCCGTGCTTTTGAAAAAGCAGGAGCAGACACTTCCGTAAAGGTATTTAAGAACCTGAACGCAGAAGATATCAGAGAATCCGTTGATATATTCGCAAGAGAGATCGCGGATGCGCAGATCATCATGTTCCCCGGCGGATTCTCAGCGGGTGACGAACCCGACGGCAGTGCAAAGTTCTTTGCCACCGCCTTCAGAAACGAAAAGATCAAAGAAGAAGTCATGAAGCTCTTAAATGAGAGAGACGGACTTGCACTCGGTATCTGTAACGGATTCCAGGCGCTCATTAAGTTAGGCCTGGTACCCGGCGGCGCAATATCCGACCAGAAGGCGGATTCGCCCACACTTACCTTTAACACCATCAACCGTCACATCTCCAAGATGGCTTATATCAAGGTGGTTTCGGAAAAGTCTCCCTGGCTTAAGAATGCGGGCCTTAACAAGGTTTATACCAATCCCGCTTCCCACGGCGAAGGACGTTTCGTAGCACCCAAGGAGTGGATTGATAAGCTCTTTGCCAACGGACAGGTGGCCACCAGATACTGCGATCCCGACGGAAACGTGTCCATGGATGAAGAGTACAACATTAACGGTTCCTACGCCGCCATCGAAGGCATTACTTCCGCAGACGGAAGGTGTTTCGGTAAGATGGCCCATTCCGAACGTATCGGAAAGAGCGTTGCCATCAACATTTATGGCGAACAGGATCTCAAGATTTTTGAATCGGGCGTAGAATACTTCAGATAATGAAATAAGCGGGCGTGCAATTCTTGCACGCCTGTGGTATATTATTTCCCATGAATCAGATAAACTGTCAAAAGAAAATGGAGGAAATCCTTGCATTAAAGGAGACCCGCTTCCAAAATCTTTTGCTTCATTGCTGCTGTGCGCCGTGCTCAAGCCACTGCCTCACCGTTTTGGAGGGCAGGATAGGGATCACTGCCTATTATTACAATCCCAATATCACGGACAGAGCTGAGCATGACAAGAGAGCGGAGGAGCTTAAGAGACTGGTGGGTATCCTTAACGGCGAGTATCCCGGGGCTTTGATAAAGTTCGAAGAAGGTGCTTTTGAACCGGGACTTTTTCTTGAAGCCGCGAAGGGTCTTGAAAAAGAACCGGAACGGGGAGCGCGCTGTGTGAGGTGTTTTGAGTTAAGGCTTCGCGATACGGCCCGTAAAGCGAAGAAGGAAGGCTATGATTATTTTGCTACAACCCTTACTTTGAGCCCTCTTAAGGATGCCCGTTTAATAAATGAACTGGGAGAGCGGATCGGCGCCGAAGAAGGCGTCAAATGGCTTTACTCCGACTTTAAGAAGCAGGAAGGCTTTAAGCATTCCGTAGAATTAAGCGAAAAATACGGACTCTACAGGCAGAATTACTGCGGATGTCCGTTTTCCGGGAAGGATACATATGAAAAAATTACTTGAATTAATCACAGACGAAGTCATGTCTGCATTTGAAGCAGCAGGCTATGAACGGACAGCCGGTAAGGTTAACGTTTCGAATCGTCCGGACCTTTGTGAATATCAGTGTAACGGCGCCATGGCCCTTGCAAAGCAGCTTAAATGCGCGCCAATACAGATAGCAAACAACGTGGTTGAAAAACTTGCGGGCAGCAGTGTTTTTGCAAAAGTCGAGGCTGTTATGCCCGGGTTTATCAACATGAACTTAAGCGGGGAGTTCCTAGCGGATTATGTTCGCAGGCAGGCGGTATCCGAGAAATTCGGGCTGGAAGCACCCGAGAAGCCTCTTAAGATAGTCATCGACTACGGCGGACCCAATGTGGCAAAGGCTCTTCACGTAGGTCACCTTCGCCCCGCTGTTGTGGGTGAAGCCGTAAAGCGCATCTGTAAGTACAACGGTCACGATATCACGGGCGACGTGCATCTCGGTGACTGGGGACTTCCCATGGGCCTTGTGATCTATGAGCTTCAGACACGTAAGCCCGATCTTCCCTATTTCGATGATTCCTTCACCGGAGATTATCCCAAGGAGCCGCCCTTTACCGTTGCGGATCTTGAAGAAATGTATCCCACAGCTTCCAAAAAGAGCAAAGAAAATGCGGACTACAAAGCAAAAGCCATGGAAGCGACCGTAAAGCTTCAGAGCGGAGTTCGCGGATACCGTGCCCTTTGGGACCATATCATCAATGTGTCCGTCACCGATATGAAGCGGATCTATGATAAGCTCAACGTCAAATTCGACCTTTGGAACGGTGAATCCTCGGTACACGCCGTGATTCCCGAAATGGTGGATTACCTTAAAAAGAACGGGTATGCATACATCAGCGAAGGCGCTTTGGTGGTTGATGTTAAAGAAGAAACCGATACCAAGGAAGTGCCTCCCTGCATGATCCTTAAGTCGGACGGTGCTTCTTTGTACAATACCACCGACTGTGCCACCATTATGGAGCGCACGAAGGAATTCGATCCCGACATGATGATCTACGTTACCGACAAGCGTCAGGATCTTTACTTTGAGCAGGTTTTCCGCTGCGCCCACAAGACAGGCCTTTCAAAGCCCGAAACGAAGCTTCTGCACATCGGCCTCGGCACCATGAACGGCAAGGACGGAAAGCCCTTCAAGACCCGTGACGGCGGCGTTATGAGGCTTGAATACCTGCTTCGTGACGTCTGCGACGAAATGTATAAAAAGATCAAAGAAAATAAGGAGATCTCCCATGAGGAGGCAGAAAAGACCGCAGCTGTTGTCGGCCTTTCCGCCCTTAAATACGGCGATCTTTCCAACCAGCCTGCCAAGGATTACATCTTTGATATGGAAAGGTTCACTTCCTTCGAAGGAAATACCGGCCCTTACATTCTTTATACCATCGTGCGTATCAAGTCCATACTTGAAAAGTACAAAGCAGAGGGAAAGAACATCGATTATTCCAAGATCCGCACCCCCGAAAACAAGGCGGAGAAGGATCTTTTGAATGCCATCACGTTCTTTGCGCCCGCAGCGGAGAGTGCCTTTAACGAGCTTGCTCCCAACAGGATCTGCGCATTTATTTATGATCTTTCCAATGCACTTAACACTTTCTATCATGAGACCAAGATTCTGACCGAGCCTGATGAAGAGAAGAAGCAGGGCTACATCGCACTGATCGACCTTACCAGACGCATGCTTGAAACCTGTATCGACATGCTGGGCTTTGAAGCTCCGGAGAGAATGTAATGAGAATCGGACACGGATATGATGTTCACCGCTTTGCGGAGGACAGAAAACTTATAATCGGCGGCGTGGACATTCCCTATGAAAAGGGACTCCTGGGCCATTCCGATGCGGATGTTCTGACCCATGCCGTGATGGATGCGCTTTTAGGCGCGGCGGCGCTTGGGGACATCGGGCTTCATTTTCCCGACACGGATCCAGAATTCGAGGGTGCCGACAGCCTTAAGCTTTTGGAAAAAGTGGGAGATATGCTTGAAAAGAAGCTTTTCTACATCGAAAACATCGATGCCACCATTATCGCACAGGCGCCCAAAATGCGCCCGCACATCGATGAAATGAGAAATAATATAGCAAAGGCCTTAAGAATCGACGTGGGCCTTGTAAATGTCAAAGCAACCACGGAAGAGGGCCTTGGCTTCACCGGAGCCAAAGAAGGAATCGCCGCCCATGCGGTCTGCCTTATCGATTCTATTCTTGGCAGAAACTTCGGAGGCTGCGGCGGTTGCGGAGGATGTGGCGCGCTTCGATAAGCATGAAAATACGGTAAAAATCGCCGACAGAAAAAATTATAATTTTGTGCTTGATTTTCTCTCAAGCTTTTAGTATAATCTCTTCTGTTAGCGATAAAACCTCGGGGTGTGGCTCAGGTGGTAGAGCGCCACGTTAGGGACGTGGAGGCCGCAAGTTCAAGTCTTGTCACTCCGATTACAAAAAAGAAGACTCCATTTTAATGGAGTCTTCTTTTTTGTAATCGGACCGAAGAATGGGATTGCACCCTAAAAGTCCCTAACGTGGCGTTAGGGATGCCCAACGTCCGGTGGACGTTGGGGGGAACGTTTTCGAGCGCAAAGCGCGAGAGCGACCCGAGAGAGGCCGCAAGACTTAAAGTTGCCGCTCTAATCTAAACATTTCTGCATTTCGTTAAAAAACACCCCAAAACAATCTATACTGCCGCTTGAAAGTGCGTACGAAAGTACAGTACATTTATAGAAAAGCGTACAAAATCTTAACATGACGATCTTCCTACATTGTGATATTTTAAATATAGTACAACTGAAGATTAGTGAAAAATATTTGACGAAAGCATTATCCTTTGAATGATATAGCGTATGCCTCTTATTCGAGTGAGAGGAGATTGGTTTATCAGATAAACCTGATGTATTAAAAAACGGAGGAGAAATATATGCAACAATTTAACAGAAGTAAGCTTTATGCGGCATCATATGAAAATTCTGTTTATCTCACAAAAAACGGCAGAGGCGATTGCGCAATCGTTGATATGAAAGAACTTGATGAGCTGCGTGCAATCAAAAGTTTGTTTTCCGAACTTGAGAAGGGTGAAGTTTCCGCACGTAAAGAAGGTTGGATATCCTTTGAAGAAGCTGAGAAGAGACTTGGCCAATGAGGGATATTGCTTTTACTCCAGAGGCATTTTCTAATCTTGAAGGGATTAAAAATCACCTTAGTACAATGTTGACATTTCTCTTGGTTTTGATATCATAAAGACAAGAAATGACTTGACCCGCTGTTGAAAACGGGGGGCCCAAAGACATTTCTTAATAAATAGCTCCGACCCACTGCTGAAAGCGGAGGGCCCAGGAGCTATTTGTTATTTATTCAACGGAAATCCGCCCCTCTATTTCTCATGCTCCATTCGCCAGTTGATGCATCTTTTTAAATATTCCACATATTCTTTGCTCTTGCACATGCACTTGCCTTCGGTGTCCGAAAGCTTTGCCACATCCATGCCGTTGCAGAAGGTGGTCTTCATGACGATATTCAGGGCTTCTTCGTCGGTGTCGTTGGCAATATAGGTGCCGATGCCGAAAGCAACCTTTGCTTTGCCCTTAAAATGGCGATACAGGGCGTCGGCGCGCTTAAAGTCCAGGCTGTCACTGAAAAGAAGGGTCTTGGTCAGGGGATCGATGCCAAGGGCCCGATAGTGAGCGATTATCTTTTCACCCCACTCGTAGGGGTCGCCGGAATCATGGCGGACACCCGAAAAGAGAGTGGCGTAGGTGAGTTTAAAGTCACGCAAAAAGCAATCCGTGGTGATGGCGTCGGTGAGTGCCGTACCGTTTAAGATACCGTATTCCTTGACCCAGGCGTCAAGGGCGTACCAGTTTGAATAGGCGGGGTTATGCTTGTGATTTCCCTGCCCCACGCACATGATCCACTCGTGTGCCATGGTTCCCACGGGCAATACACCGTATTTCTTTGCGAGATAAACGTTTGAGGTTCCCACAAATTTGGATTCTTTGTACTGTTTGGAAGCGTCGGAGAGTTTCTTTACCGCCAGTTCCTGAGCTTCGCCGGAAAGACGTCTCCTTAAGCCGAATTCGCTGAAGGGTCCAAGCGTATAGGTGCCGTTGATAAGGGCCTCGATCTTGGCATCAAGGCGCTTTTTAAAGCTCTCAAAGAGGGTATCGTAATCATAGCGCATGCGGAAATATACTTCGTTCACTATGGCGAGGGTGGGAATCTCGTACATGGAAGTGTTGAGCCAGGTGCCACGGGTCTCGATGGACAGGCCGCATTCTCCGCTGTGATTTATTTCAAAGTCCTCAAATCTCGGAGACCAGATCCGCAGAAAATCAACGTAAGAACCCTTTATCCAGGTGATGTTGTTAAGATATTCAAGCTCGTCGTCCTTAAACCTTAACTCACAGTAGAGCTTTATCTGACGGCGAATTTCCTCTACCATGTCGGGCGTAAAGAAAACGTCCTTGTTTCTGCATTCGAAGGTCCAGGTAGTCTTGTAATCGCTGAATTGGTGGTAGATTGCCTGCCCCATGCTGAATTTATATGCGTCCACCTCAAGGAGGCTGTTGATGATTCTGTCCATTTTCTTTGTGCGGAACCCTTTCTGTGTATTATTTTAGAAAATACTATCACAGATAGGCCACGTTTCTCAAGAAAAAAGAAGATTCTCGCCGATTCTTATGGATTTAGGAAAAACGTTGTGATAGAATAAAGGCGCTGTATCGCGGGATAAACCGCGCGAGCAAGGAGAGTAAAATGTTAAAGCAGGTATCCATTTACGCTGAAAATGTCAAGGGCAAGATGCTGGAGATCACAAGCATCCTGGCCAAGGAAGATATAAACATTCTGGGATCGGTCACCAACGACTCCGCAGAGTACGGTATCGTCCGAATGGTGGTCAGCGATCCGGAAAAAGCATGCAAGGTGCTTTCCGGCCATCACATCATCTGCAAACTTACGGATGTGCTTGCGGTTGAAGTTAAGGATGAGGTCGGTAACTTAAACAGGCTTCTTCAGGCGCTTAACGACGCAAACATCAACGTTGATTATCTTTACCTTTCATACAATCGTGAAAGCGGCTGCCCTATTATGGTGCTTCACACATCCGATGCCGGAGAGGTTGAAAACAGCTTAAGGAGCAAGGGATTCTCCCTTTGCTAGAGGGCATATGAACAATATCATTATTTTTACCGATTGCGGCGATACTATAATTGACGAGACCACCCAGACCTACGCTGAAGACGGAACGGTGCTGGATGCGGATTTTCTTCCGGGAGCCAAAGATACCCTTAAATACTTCAAGGACGCGGGCTACAGGATTGCCATGGTGGCGGACGGGACATATCAATCCTTTGCCAATATGTACGAGAAGAACGGAATGCGGTACTGCTTTGAGGAATGGATCATTTCCGAGGTGGTGGGAGCGGAAAAGCCCGCCCGCATTATGTTTGAGACAGCTATGGAAAAAATGGGTCTTACGGATGCAGACAAGCCCCGTATCGTTATGATCGGCAACAATCTGAAGCGTGACATCGCCGGAGCCAACCGGTTCGGGATTACATCCATATGGATCGACTGGTCAAAGCGTTATTTCAACGAGATAGAAGAGCCTGACTGGCAGCCCGATTATACGGTTCATGAGCCCAAAGAACTGATTCCTTTGATAGCCGAACTGGAGGAAAATTTTAAGTCATAAAACCTTTATTTAAGGTTGACAAAGAAGGTTTCTCTGTGATATCATATCCATCGTGCTGAAGAAAGACAGCACGGAATGCTGATGTGGCTCAGTCGGTAGAGCGTCGCCTTGGTAAGGCGGAGGTCACGGGTCCGATTCCCGTCATCAGCTTGCGAAAAGCCCGTATTTTACGGGCTTTTTTGTTGTTTGGGGTTGAAGACAGTTGAAGACAGTTCTGAAAAAGTTTTGTCTCAAAATAGACTTACAAAAGAAAATTGATTGGTTCCGTTGTATCTCCTTTCATAAGTTTTTATTAATTGAATAGCTTATATCTGAAATGTTATTCATAATGTCCTCTTACGTACTTGTATAGTCTTACCAATCAGGGTTAGGGTTAACATCTACTACAGGCATTTTAGGGTCAGCATGCTCTAAAACCCAATTTCTATAGTCTTCTTCGGTGGGAATTTTGTCTATGTTTTCTCGCATCCAATCATAATCCTCTTTATTACAAACGAATGTTTTGCCTTCAAGTCTTGTTACCCAATATCCATTTCCGTAATATCCATCACCGTTGTATGCTCCCAAATCCGGATATGATTTGCCATCAGCATCTACAAGTGCACCCTCTTTATAAGGTACTGTTCTGTCTTTATATCCTTTATGCTCACCTTGTGATGCCTGCTGTTTTGCTTCTTCCTGTGCTTTCGCCTGTGCTTCTGCTTCTTTTCTTAAACGCTCAGCTTCTTCTTCAGCTGCTTTCTTTCTCTGCACCATTGCATCTGTTTCTTGGTCTACAAAGTTACTTATGCTACTTACTACTTCTTTTGTTTCTGTAGGTATCTCTGTAATTGTTTCTCCCTCTGCTGAAGGGATGTAACCCATCTGCTCAACTTCTTCTGTAAAGATGTACATCACGTCTTTAAGTTCTGTCTGCTCGTTATACTTTTCTGCTATACCGTAAACAGAAACCTCGTCACCATAGAACCGTACCCCTAATTCCTCTTCTGCATGAGGGTTCTCAAAATACTTTGCTTCTTCTACATTTACATAGACGTTCTCGGGATTCTCAAAGTATGTTACCGCCCAAATACCATTTCTGATTGACTCAATTGCTTCGTCACCTGTGCTTCCTGCCTGCCTTAAGGTCACATATTCATCTGTAAACCGCTCACGCGTCATGTCAGGCTCAAATATGAAGTCTTTCGTGTGTGCATCATAATAGGTACGGGCTTCGGCTTTGTATTCCTCTATCAAAGCTTCTTTTTCAAGACGTTCCTGCTCGACTTTAAGAGCCGCCTGCTCAGCTTCTTTAGCTGCCTGTTCAGCCTCATAAGCTTCCTGCTTTTGAGCGACCCTAATCTGGTTATATCTAATACCTCCGAATACTCCGGCACCTATTGCTACAAGAACAATGATCGCAATGATGATTTTTTTCTTCTTCATGAGAAGCCTCCGTCGCTATATCGTTTAATATAGATTATATCATAGTAATATAATTCGCAAAATAAAAAATACCGGCTCTGAAAATGAGCATTAATATAACGCATCCATCAATAACAAGTATTCACCCATAAAATACCACAAAGTCCGACATTATGCAATGCAGATTGCAATGCATACAGTCCATGTAAATTGCAATACCATAACATATGGGAGGCAATGAACATGGCATTTCGAATTAAATCAGACAAAAAAGAAACCGAAAACAAAACAATCCGTTTTCCTTTACAACTTGTTCAGGAGATAGAAAAGGCAATAGAAGGGAAGAATACCACGTTCAGCGGGTTTGTTATTCAGGCTTGTAAGTATGCTTTACAGAATTTAAAGCCGGATAAAAAGTGAGCCGCCACGCTCCTTATTTAAAGGGATATGGTGGCTTGCTTTTATCAATACATACGTGATATTATGATAAACAAATAGTCCTTTAAGGAGCATACTATACAGAGCAGAATTACCATAAGCAGTATACAGGCAAAGAAGAACACTCCGGATATTATTAAAAAGATTCGGTCGGCTCTGTCAACTTCCTCCAGCAATCTTTCTTCTTGAATACTATTGTCAGTCATTTCATTGAATTTCTGCATGTCTTTTTTTCTCCGCGTTTTAGCACTTTTGAGGTCTATTTTGAAGACAAGTTGAAGACAGTTTTGAAAAAGTTTTGTCTCAAAATAGACTTACAAAAGATAATTGATTGGTTTTTAGAAACAATTTAAATCAGTTATAAAGTCTTGGATATCATTTCATAGGTCTCTTTCTCAGTAAGCGGATTATAGATGCTCAATTCCCATGCTTTTAAAAAGTCTAACAATTTTCTTATGGTCAATATGCACAAAGCATACAGTGAAAAATAATTTGTATACAGTGCCAAGCAATCATATACAGTAATTTTCTGACAACTTCAGAAGCGTCTCAAACCCGCATAAATACTGGCTATTTGCCAATATCTTTAAGCCCTTATCGGAGTTATATTCTTTTCATAAGAAACGTTTCTGATACACAATAACGGTTGCAAGCCAATCGAGAAAACACCAAAAAAAGAAGACAAGGAGAACAACCAAAATGGCCATGAAGATTGGTACATTAAAGCAAAATGGAGTACATATGCAACCCCATGAATACCATACAGTTAGAATTCTGCTGGAAAATGGGTATAATATTGCGTTGGTTCCCACCGCGCAAATAAAAGGTCTTAAGATGCCAGATATGATGATAGATAATGTGCCGTGGGAAATAAAGGCTCCGGAAGGTGGAAGCAAAAATACAATCAAACATAACATTCAAAATGCCGCACATCAAGCTCAGAACGTTATATTTGATCTTTGCAGATGCAAACTCGATGAGCAGAAAGCTCTTAATGAGATCCAGCATCATTTCAATCTTTCAAAGCATATTAAGCATTTAAAAGTGATCACAAAATCAGAAAAAATCATTGACTTTCAGAAGCAGAAAGATGTATTATAGAACCACAAGGAAGGGGACTGCGTTGAATATGCGTGGCTCGCCCTTCCATTTTTTCTGATTACAAAGAGAGCAGGTCTGCAGTGAATATATGCGGCACACTGCTCTCATTTTTTATTCTGATAATGTGAAAGTTAAAGGTTTGAAGCCCGCGCGCATGGCTCACTCACAATCAAATATCGTCTTCCCCTCTAACATTTCCCCATACCGTTCCTTCCATTCGCTGTGCACGGCGGATTTATCAAAATTGAGCAGCCCCTCATCGGTCATCTCAAGTTCTATCATTATATGAAATCTGTTTGCTCTGTCGGAGCAGGAGGTGTGTATTGAAACACCCGATACTCCGTCTATGGCCTTCGCGGCCTCAAAATGTTTTGTTATCCCGGGAACCAGTTCCTTCCAGGCAATATTTTCCTTAAATTTCGCTATTATATAGTGCTTCATGATTATCTTTGTTTTTCCCCTTTCTTAATATTAAAATCATGCTCTTCCAATTATATCATAATCTCTCTATTGACGTTCCAAACTTCCGGCATTCCTGATTTTCTATCTGAATACAAATAATTTTTGCCTTCCGTCAAATCCCGTCGGAAGGCTTTCTTGCGCCATTTTTTCTTCTTTTTATACTCGCCGCAAAAATTTTTTTAAAAAAATTTCAATTTTATAAAACCTAAGGCCTCCCTCACTTGTAAACCCATCAGAAGGGCAGAAGAGAAGCCCACACACACTAACAAAAATTCATTTAAAGAGGAGAAAAAACCATGAGATTAACAGGATTATTCGGAGCAATTGCTTTATCAATCGCACTTACCACTTCACAGGAAACCATCGCAACCATTAATAACGCACCTGTAAATGTCGGCGTTCAGTTCTCCAGAGAATCAACCTGGAAGGATCTTGGAAACGTTGAGATCGAAGAGTTCGAAGCAAAGACCGGTTACATCAAAGCTAACCTTAACTTAAGAAGCATTCCCGACGCATCGGGCGAATTACTCCGTGTCATCCCCAAAGGAACGGAAGTTAAAGTTGTCGGCTTCGTAAAGAAGAACCCCTTCAACAAGAACACCTATTACATTTCCGAAGACGGCGGATACATCCACTCCGGTTACTTTACTTTTGACAAAGCAGAACTTACCAAGAGCGAACCCGCAGTCGCAGCACAGCCTTCTGACCCCGGCGTTCAGCTTCCCGTAAACAACATTTTACAGAACCCCGAACTCCCCAACGGTTGTGAGATCACCAGCCTTTCAATCGTTCTTAACTACAAGGGCTACGCAGTAGACAAGTGCGACCTGTCCGACAATTACCTTCCCAAGTGGCCCGACCTCAGCGGAGACCCTGAGTACTACTACTTAAGAGAGCCCAGATCCAACGGTTTCTACTGCTTCGCTACCTGCCTTTGCACCACCATCGACAACTACAACGCAGCAAACGGCACCGCAATTCAGTACAAGAACCTTACCGGTCTTACCGCATCCGATTTATACGCAGAAATCGACGCAGGAAACCCTGTAGTCGTATGGGGAACCTTAAAGTGGAGAACTCCCAACAAGTACAAAAACGGCCTTTACAGCAACCTTCACTGCATGGTTCTTGCAGGCTACACCGACACCACCGTTACCATCATTGACCCCATTTACGGCAACAAGTTAAAGACCATCAAGCGCAGCACTTTCGAAACCGTTTGGACCCAGATGGGAAGCCGTGCAATGACCGTAACTCAGTAGTTTTAACACATTACTCTCTTGATTATAATTCCAAATTATGTTAACCTATATTACGCGGGAAGCCCCGTAATATAAAGAAAATAATCGGAATTGGGTTATGAATATTTTTGATATCGTAGGGCCTGTAATGGTGGGCCCCTCAAGTTCCCACACCGCGGGAGCGGTTAAAATCGGAAGAGTAGCAAGAAAGCTTCTCGGTGAAGAGGTTTCTGAAGCGGAAATCCTTTTCTATGGGTCCTTTCTTGCCACCGGCAAGGGACACGGCACGGACAAAGCAATCGTAGCGGGCCTCATGGGGTATGCATCGGACGATCGAAGAATCCCCGAAAGCCTCACGGAAGCAAGGAAGCGCGGCATGAAGATTTCATACGGGAAACTGGAACTTGCCGATGCTCATCCCAACACCGTAAAGCTTATTCTTAAAGGAAAAACCGGCAGGACTTTGGAGATCCTTGCTTCTTCCGTAGGAGGAGGACGTATCGCCGTAAACGAGATCGACGGGATGCCGGCAACCTTCGGAGCGGAACTACCCACTCTCGTCATTCATAATGAGGACAGACCCGGACTGGTAGCCCATGTAACGGCCCTTTTGCAGGATTATTCCATCAACATCGCCACCATGCAGCTTTACAGAAGCGGCCGAGGCGATCAGGCCGTTATGGTGATAGAGTGCGACCAGCCTGTGGCACCACCTGTCACAGAGGCGGTCAAAACGCTTCCCGGCGTCAACGGAGTGGTATATTACGAGGGGTAGAATATGTATAAATCAATGAAAGATATAAAAGCCGCCATGGAAAGAAAAAATATTCCATTCTGGCAGGCGGTTTGTGAAGAAGACTGCAAAGAAACCGGCATTTCACCGGAAGCTTCCTTTGCCAAAATGTCCGCAATGTACAAAGCAATGCAGGATTCGGACGCGGAGTATGATGAGACCCTTCGTTCGGAGAGCGGTCTGGTGGGCACTGAGGGTGCTCTCCTTAGGCGCGCCAGAGAACAGGGTAAACTCATTTCCGGTGATTTTATCGGCACAGTAATGGAAAAAGCATTGCGTATCGCCGAATCCAATGCCTGCATGAAACGTATCGTTGCGGCTCCCACCGCAGGCTCCTGCGGAGTGGTTCCGGCGGTTTTAAACAGTCTTAAAGAAGCAAGAAACCTTTCCGACGAAGAAATGACCAAGGCTCTTTTTGTGGCCGCAGGCGTAGGCGGAGTTATAGCAAGCCGTGCAAGCCTTGCGGGTGCAGAGGGCGGATGTCAGGCGGAAATCGGTGCGGCCTCCGCAATGGCGGCGGCTGCCATGGTTTTTCTCTTAGGCGGTGATGCCGATATGATTGACAATGCCGCAGCCATAGCAATGAAAGGACTTCTCGGCCTTGTGTGCGATCCTGTGGCAGGTCTTGTGGAAGTACCCTGTGTAAAAAGAAATGTTTTGGGCGCCGTTAATGCTGTGACAAGTGCCGACATGGTAATGGCCGGCGTCACCAGCCGTATACCTGCGGACGAAGTATTTGATGCCATGCGCACTGTAGGCCGCTGCATGCACGAAGATCTTCGCGAAACAGGCAAGGGAGGACTTGCGGCAACCCCTACGGGAATGAAGATCGCTTCCCGTTTCGAAGGTGAATGACGGATTAACGATTGATCCTTTCAAACCCCGTAAAGGTGCGGATTTGGGCGTTATTGCCTGCTTTGTGACAGGGTAAAAAGTGTAGAAACTGCATATCATGTCATGTTTTTTATACTTCTACACTATAAGAAATTGTGATATACTCCATAATATAAATTTTCCCGTTGCATTACTTGAATGGGGTGAAAGAAGGTTTAACGGTGGAATTACAATTACGAGAGGTTACTTACCTTGCCATAGCTTTAAGGATCGCCGTAGCCATTGTGCTGGGCGGAATCATAGGATTGGAGCGTGGTCTGAAGAACAGACCCGCGGGACTCAGAACTTATATGCTGGTATGCGTGGGATCGTGTCTGATAATGCTCACGAACCAGTACATCTGGCAGACCTTTAAAACAGGAGATCCTGTGAGAATGGGTGCGCAGGTGGTCAGCGGAATCGGTTTCCTGGGTGCAGGTACCATAGTGGTTACCAGACGAAATCAGATCAAAGGACTTACGACAGCCGCAGGTCTTTGGGCTTCTGCAGCAGTGGGACTTGCTGTGGGTGTGGGCCTTTATGAGGCCGCGATCCTCGGGGGTGTTGTGATCTTCCTGGTATTATCCATAATCCATCGCTGGGACAGCAACATGCGTATGCATTCAAAGGTTGTTGAGATTTACGTGGAACTGTCCGGCAAGATCAATCTGGGCGATTTTATGCGTAAGATCCGTGAAATGGATATCGATAATGTTCGTACCGAGAATGAGGCCGGTTTTGAAGCCGGAAAGCACGCATATATTATGGTTCTTAAATCCAGACAGAAGAGAAGCCATGAAGAACTCTTCCAAAGCATACGTGAAATCGAAGGCGTAGCTTACGTGGAAGGACTGTAAAGACTTCCGGATCAAACTGAATAAACAAAATTAAAGGGCCGTTTTGTTAACGGCCCTTTTCTTGTGCTTTTATTGCTGTCCTGCAGCTTCAAGTGCCTGCTGGATCAATATCTGTCTTAACTCGTATTCAGCCTGTTGCTGTGCCAGGATCGCTTCCCAGTTGGGATTCATAAAGAAGGTTTCATCGTGCTGGCATCGGCCTGTGGTGTTAAAGTGGGTCTTGGATTCCAAGGGATTTAGATCGCCGTTTACTACCGCAGAACCGCTCCACAGGGATTCATCTTCCACGGGAACAACTTCGGCTACACCGTAATACTGGAAAGGACACTGTTCCGTGGCGGGAAGATTGTCATATCCGCAGACCATACCCGCAAAGTGAACATTGCACTGTTCCTTCGGCTCGGTGCCCTTTGCGAAATATTCCTGTCGGAGACACTGGTCACAAAGCCCGGGAATGGGAAGTTTACCCGATTTGGAACAAACGGTCACTTTTGTTATGGTACTGGGCATCGTAAATCCGATATCGACCATATCCTCGTGAACACGGGACATAACGGCCTTGAACATGGTCTGAGGAAGTCTCTGTTCCTCATCCGTCATTGCTTCGTTATTATCATATCCGGCCCAG
>Ga0129306_1001102_pt1 | contig 33963 bp, 29 predicted proteins | sample P827metagenome_FD_94438 | JGI IMG/M metagenome (GOLD analysis project Ga0129306, IMG submission 94438) | Capybara group fecal microbial communities from Wisconsin, USA - P827 metagenome | ecosystem: Host-associated > Mammals > Digestive system > Large intestine > Fecal | place: USA: Wisconsin...
GCAAGCACAAATCTCTTGAGATTTGACAGTGTTTGAACGAACATAGGGTTAATTTTAGGTTAAAATTGTATAGGTTGTTTAAGTGCTACTTTGTGTCCGAACATACAAATATAAAAACTTTTTCGACATTATGTTTTCTAAATGTGCAAAAAGCGTGAACAAATAGACAATAAATGCGGCCGTATCCTTGTTTTTTGCTTTGGAATTCGTAAATTTACAGACTTGAAAAATACTATTGTACTGAAACATGTTTGACAAATCCGTTTATATTTCCCGCAGAAAGCGCCTGCTGGCGCAGATGAAAGACGGCATCGTCCTGTTGCTGGGCAACAGCGAAGCCAGCTGTAACTATCCCGACAACCAGTACCAGTTCCGTCAGGACAGCTCGTTCCTCTACTTTTTCGGGCTCGACAAGCCCGACCTGGCCGCCGTGCTCGACGTCGAATCCGGCGAGGAGATCCTCTTCGGCAACGACGTGGACATCGACGACATCATCTGGATGGGTCCGCAGCCCCTGCTCGCCGACCAGGCCGCGGAAGTGGGCGTCGGCAAGACGGCCCCCTTCGCCAGGCTGGCCGACTGCCTGAAAGCCGCGCAGCAGCAAGGCCGCACCATCCATATCCTGCCGCCCTACCGCAACCACAACAAGATTCTCCTGCACCAGTTGCTGGGCCTGCCGCTCTCCGGCCTGAAAGAAGCCGCCAGCGTAGCGCTCATCAAGGCGGTGGTGGCGCTGCGCCTGGTCAAGGAGCCCTGTGAAATCGCCGAAATCGACAAAGCCTGCAACCTGGGCTATGCCATGCACCTGACCGCCATGAAGATGATGCGGCTGGGCATGGTCGAACAGGAGCTGGTGGGCATCATGGAAGGCGTTTGCAAAAGCGGCGGCCGTATGACCTCCTTCCCGACCATCCTCTCGCAGCACGGCGAGACGCTGCACAACCATTCCCACGACGCCGTCCTGACCGAAGGCCGGCTCTGTGTGATCGACGCCGGCGTGGAGATCGCCTCGCACTACTGTTCCGACAACACCCGTACCCTGCCCACGGGCGGCAAATTCACCCAGAAGCAAAAAGATGTCTACCATATCGTGCTGGCCGCCAATGACTATGCGCGTGAAGCCTCCCGCCCGGGCGTGACCTACCGCGACGTGCACCTGGGCGCCGCCAAGATCATCGTGCAGGGGCTCAAGAACCTCGGCCTGGTGCACGGCGACGTCGACGAGATGGTGGCCGCCGGCGTGCAGGGGCTCTTCATGCCGCACGGCCTGGGCCACAACATGGGTCTCGACGTGCACGACATGGAAGATCTGGGTGAAAACCATGTGGGCTACGATCCGGACCAGACCCGCGCCAGGCAGCTCGGCCTCGGCTCGCTCCGCATGGCCCGCCGCCTCGTCCCCGGTCATGTCATCACCGACGAGCCGGGCATCTATTTCATCCCCGCCCTCATCGAGAAGTGGAAGAAGGAAGGCCACAACGCCCAGTTCATCAACTTCGACAAGCTGGAGGGCTACTACGACTTCGGCGGCATCCGCCTCGAAGACGACCTACTCATCACGGAGAAAGGTTCCCGCATCCTGGGTGCGCAGCGACTCCCGATCACCGTGGAAGAAATTGAAAACACCATGTATACTGATTAAACATTCATATGAAAAAAATTCTCTTCACCCTCGCCACCCTGCTCCTCATCGCGGGAGCCGGCGCCCAGACCATCGGCCAGGCCGAACTTCAGGAGATCCGCGGCAGCTTCGTCAAAGATGCCGCCACCAAAGCCATCCAGAACGCCCTGACCCGCGACCGCGACATCAAGTCGTTCACCTATAATCACGAAAAAGACGGACAGATTGACCATTATTTCAAATACCGCTGCGACGTGCGGGGCATCACCAACCAGCTGAGCTCCGGCCGCTGCTGGATGTTTACCTCCATGAACGTGCTCCGTCCGACCGTGATGCAGAAATACGAATTGCGCGATTTCGATTTTTCGCACAACTACTGCTTCTTCTGGGATCAGTTTGAAAAAGCGAACCTCTTCCTGGAGAACGTCATTGCCACCACAGACCGCGACATCACCGACCGCGACGTGGAATTCTACTTCAAGGCGCCCGTCGCAGACGGCGGCGTCTGGAACCTCTTCTGGGACATCGCCGAGAAATACGGCGTGGTGCCGCAGAGCGTGATGCCGGAAACCGAACATTCGAACAATACCGCGCAACTGCGCGGGGTGCTCAACGAGCTGCTCCGCACGGGTGGCTGGCACCTGCGCGAATTGGCCGCCTCCGGCGCCAAAAAGAAGGCCATCGAGGCCAAGAAGATCGAAATCCTGAAAGAGGTCTACCGCGTGCTGGCGCTCTGCCTCGGCGAACCCCCGACGGAGTTCAACTGGCGCTACAAGGACGCCAAGGGCAATGTCAAGACGCTGAGCATGACTCCGCAGGAGTTTTACAAGAGCATCGTTCCGGCCGACTACAACCCGGATTCATTCATTATGATCATGAACGACCCGACGCGCGAGTACTACAAGGTCTATGACATCGCCTCCTACCGCAACACCTATGAAGGCATCAACTGGCGCTATCTGAACCTGCCCAACGACGTGATCAAGAAGGCGGCCCTGGCCTCCATCAAGGACAATACGCCCCTCTACATTTCCTGCGACGTCGGCAAGCAGAGCGACCGTGCGAAGGGTATTATGGACGTGGACTACTACGACTATGCCTCCCTCTTCGGCATCACGCTCGACATGGACAAGAAGGCCCGCATCCTGACCCGCCAGAGCGGTTCCTCCCACGCCATGACGCTCATCGCCTGCGATACTGACGAGAACGACGTGCCCATCAAGTGGGAAGTCGAGAACAGCTGGGGCCCGGCCTCCGGCAACCACGGCTACGTGACCTTCACCGACGCCTGGTTTGACGCCTATCTCTTCCGCATCGTCATCCACAAGAAATACCTGGACGACAAGGTCATCAAGGCTGCCCAGCAAAAGCCTGTCCAGCTCCCTGCCTGGGATTATATGTTCTAGTGGTCTTTCAGGATAACGATGAAACGCGAGCATTTTACCCTCCCGTATGACGGCGGGCTCATCGAGAAGGACCTGCCGAAAGGAATCCTGCATTCCTACGAGAAAGTCTGGACCCACATCTACGAAGACGCGCATCCGGCTTCCCTGGCCGTCGCCGATGTCATCGTGGATGCCATCAACCATACGGAAGGCCGGCTTTTCCGCCTCGGCCTGACCACCGGCTCCACCCCCATCACACTCTACAATGAACTGGCCCGGCGCTACAAGTCCGGCAAGGTCTCGTTCAAGAACGTGGAGATCGTGTCGATCGACGAATACTATCCCTCCACCCACAAGCAGTACCAGAGCCGCAACTTCCAGCTGCACCAGGCCCTGCTCGACAAAGTGGATATCCTCGAAGAAAACATCCATATTCCCGACGGCAGCGTGCCGCGCAACAAACTCAGCGAATACAACGATTATTTCGACAAAAATGCCCGCGACCTCGACCTGCTGGTCATCGGTATCGGAGAACAGGGGCAGGTGGGCTTCAACGAAGCCGGCACCACGGCCAACAGCCGCACCCGTGCCGTCCGTCTATCCCATGCTTCGCGTAAGATCCAGTCCCGCAACTTCCACGGCGAAATGGACGTCACCCCCACGATGGCACTGACCCTCGGCATCAGCACGATGTTTTCCGCCAAGAAAATCATCCTGATGGCCTGGGGCGAAAACAAAGCCGCCGCCGTCAAGGCGATTGCCGAAGGCGATCCCGACGTCGCCTGCCCCGCATCCCTCCTGCAGGGTCACGAGAACATCAGCTTCTATGTGGACCAGAATGCCGGCGCGCAATTGACCCGCGTCGTCACGCCCTGGCTCATCGGCCCGTGCGACTGGACACGCAAATTCATCCGTGGCGCCGTGGTCTGGCTCTGCCAGACGGTTCACAAACCGATCCTCAAGCTCACGGAAAAAGACTACCTCGACAATTCGCTCGATGAACTGATCGAGAAATTCGGCCCCTACGACAAGATCAACATCGACGTATTCAACGACCTGCAACATACCATCACCGGCTGGCCGGGCGGCAAACCCAATGCCGACGACAGCACGCGTCCCGTGGCGGCCAAGCCGTTCCCGAAGACCGTGCTGATCTTCTCCCCGCATCCTGACGACGACGTGATCTCGATGGGCGGCACCTTCATCCGCCTCGCCAGTCAGGGACACAACGTCCACGTAGCCTACGAGACCTCGGGCAATGTGGCCGTGCACGACGACGTCGTGCTCCAGCATATGGACTGCGCCTACCAGCTGGGGTTCGCCGACAAGTTCGACGAAGTGAAGAAGTTGGTTGACAGCAAAGTCCCGGGCGAACCGGAACCACGTGCCCTGCTCGATATCAAAGGTGCCATCCGTCGCAGCGAGGCCCGCGGTGCCGTCCGCTCTTTCGGGCTGAACGACAACACCAACGCGCATTTCCTCAACCTCCCGTTCTACGAATCGGGCGGCATCAAGAAGAATCCCCGCACGCAGGCCGACGTCGACATCATCAAGAAACTCATCTCCGACCTCAAGCCGCAGATGATCTTCATGGCCGGCGACCTTGCCGACCCGCACGGAACGCACCGCGTCTGCACGGAAGCGGCGCTCGAAGCGGTCGAGCAGTTGCGTGAAGAGGGTAGCCCGTGGATGGCCGATACCCACATCTGGCTCTATCGCGGTGCCTGGATGGAATGGGAACTCGGCCGCGTCGATATGGCCGTCCCGTTGAGCCCCGACGAGGTGATCAAGAAACGCCACGCCATCTTCCGGCACCTGTCGCAGAAAGACATCGTTCCCTTCCCGGGCGACGACTCCCGCGAATTCTGGCAGCGCGCCGAAGAGCGCACCCAGAACACCGCCCGCCTCTACGACGAACTCGGCATGGCCGAATACCAGGCCATCGAGGTCTTCCTGAAGCTCTGCTAGCCGGTCCCTGCAGCACCCTAAAAACGATTCCGTCCACGTTTTGATGGGTTTTTGTGGACGGAATGCCCGAAGCTACTTGCAATAGGTATCCAGCCAGGCGAAGAACTCGCGGTTCCAGTGGATGGAATTCTGGGGCTTGAGGATCCAGTGATTCTCGTCGGGGAAGAGGATCATCTTCGACGGGACGCCCATCATCTGGGCGGCGTTGAAGGCCGACATGCCCTGCTCGACGGGGACGCGGTAGTCCAGTTCGCCGTGGGTCACCAGAATCGGGGTATCCCAGTTCTGGACCAATTTGTGCGGCGAATTGGCGTAGTGCCGGACGGATGCCGGTGTCTTGCTCCACGGCGAGCCGGCCATGTAGACGCCGGGGGTCTTGCAGCCGCCGTTGTCCCAGTCAGGGAACCACATCTCCTCGGTCGACATGTACATCGACTCCTCGTTGAAGATGCCGGCGTGCGCCACGAAGGCCGAGAAGCGGCCCTGGTGGATGCCCGCCAGGTAGTACACGGAGTAACCGCCGTAGCTGGCGCCCACGGCTGCCATCTTGCCCACATACGGCTCCGCCTTCAGCGCGTCGGCCGCCGAGAAGTAGTCGCGCATGTTCTGGCCGATGTAGTCGCCGGAGATCTGTTCGCACCACTCCTGGCCGAAAGCCGTCGTGCCGCGCCGGTTCGGCAGCACCACGATATAGCCCTGAGAGGCCATCAGGCGATAGTTCCAGCGGTACGACCAGCCCTGCGTGATGGCGCCTTGCGGGCCGCCGAGGCAGAGCAGGATGGCCGGATATTTCTTTGCGGGATCGAACTTGGGCGGATAGACCACCCAGGTCAGCATCTTCTTGCCGTCGGAGGTCGGAATCCAGCGCTCTTCCACCTTGGGCTGCTCGAGCTTAGCGAAGATCTCGTCGTTCTCGTGCGAAAGCACCGTCCAGGAGCCGTTGGCCAGCGACACCGACACGATCTCGGCCGGACGCATCAGCGTGGTCTGGGTGGTGATGATGCGGTCGCCCACGAGGATCGGGCTGCCGAAGTCGGCCCATTCGTGCTCGGGCGTCACGCGGGTGAAATTACCCTGCAGGTCGGTCTTCCAGATCTCCTTCACGCCTTCCACTTCGGCATTGAAGTAAATCTCCCTGGAATCGGGCGACCAGACAGGCGACCCCACGTTGTACTTGAAGTTCTTCGAGAGTTCAATGCGCTCGCCGCTGACGATCGGCGAGATGAACAGGCGCACCTTGTCGGCTTCGTAGCCGTCGCGCTCCATGCTCAGCCAGGCGATGGTCGAGCCGTCGGGCGACCACACGGGTTCCGTGTCGTAGCCCATCATGCCGGCTGAGGCATTGTACTGCGGATGGCCGATGCCCGGCTGCTCCTCCATGTTGTAGACATAGATGTCGGTATTGGTGGAGAAGGCGTAGTCGCGGCCGGTGAGCTTGCGGCAGGAATAGGCGATCTGGTGGGAATTCGGGGCGAAATCGAGCTGCTCCAGGCCGCCGAAAGGCTCGGTGGGGAGTTCGAACGGTGCGCCGTCGAGGATGTCGACGCCGGCGCCGAGGGTCTTGCCGTCGAAGGTCGCGTAGTAGGTATGCGGGATGTTCTCCACGAAGTGGTCCCAGTGCCGGTACATCAGGCCTTCGATGGTGCGGGCGGTAGATTTTTCCAGGTCAGGATAAATGTCGACCGGCTTCTTGGCCACCTTGAACTCGCTGACATACATCACATATTTGCCGTCAGGGTGGATCTTGAACTCCGACATGCCACCGGGCACGTCGCTTACGCGGCGGGCACCCGTGCCGTCGGCGTTCATCACGTACATCTGGCCGCCGGACAGGTAAGCGATACGCTTGCCGCCTTCGATCCAGCGGGCATTCGAGAGGCTCTTGGGCGCGTGCGTCAGCTGGCGGTTGTCCGTGCCGTCGATGTTCATCACGAAGAGGTTGCGGTTGCTGCGGTTTTGCTCGATGGAGGTGTACGCTACGCCGTAGAGGATCTTTGTGCCGTCGGGCGAGACCTGCAGGTCGGTGATCTTGCCCATCTGGTGCATGATTTCAGGGGTGAAATGGCCGTCGACAACGGCGACCTCGTGCTTCTCGAGCACGGGTTCTTTCGGCGCTTTTTCGCCGCAGGCGCTCACAAGAGCCATGATAGTCAATGCAATAACAAATCTTTTCATAGGATTACTGTTCATCTTCGTAACCATATCCCAATTCAATTCCCTTCAGGGTAGCCGGCACGCCCTTCGACATCCAGACGGGCATCGGAGCGCCCTTGAGGAAGTGGTCGAAGAACTGGCTGAGGCGGATGCTCAGGTCCTTGCGGTTACGGCGCTCACGCAGGTTGTGCGCCTCGTCGTTGTACTGCAGCATCCAGGCCTGCTTGCCCATGCGGCGCAGACCGTTGTAGAATTCGATGCCCTGCCACCACGGCACGGCGCCGTCCGCGTCGTTGTGCATGATCAGCACGGGCGTGGTCACGTTCGGCACGAAGAACAGCGGGGAGTTCTCCACGTAGAGGTCGAATCCGTCCCACAGGTTCTTGCCGATACGGCTCTGGCCTTCCTCATACTGGCCCGTGCGCGCGATGCCGCTCTCCCAGCGGATGCCGCCGTACGCACTGGTCATATTGCTGACCGGGGCGCCGGCGCCGGCTGCCTTGAAGCGGTTCGTCTGGCCGATCAGGTAGGCCACCTGGTAGCCGCCCCAGCTCTGGCCCTGGATGGCCATGTTGTCACCGTCCACCCACGGGAACTCGCAGAGCATGTCGCAGCCCGGCATCAGGCACTTGAGGCAGCTCTGGCCCGGATGGCCGTCGGTGTACACGAGGTCGGGCACGAAGACGATGTATTCGTTGCTCACGAAATACGGGATATTGATGGTCGAGGCGCTCGGTGCGGGGACGCGGGAGTTGTACAGGGTTTCGGAGTTCTTCTCGTAGAAGTAGATCATGACCGGGTACTTCTTCGCCGGATCGAAGTTCTCGGGCTTGAAGAGCAGGCCTTCGAGCGGCTTGCCGTCTTCGCTGGTCCAGCTCACGAGTTCCACCGTACCCCAGTTGTAGTCGCGCTGCTGCGGGTTGATGTCGCTCATCTGCTGCTGGGTCTTGAAGTTGTCGCGCGTCATCCAGACGTTGTTGCCGTCCTCGAAGTTGCCGCGGGTGTAGATGTAGGCGTTGCCCTTCTTGCCTGCTGACACGGCCAGGCCGGAGAAGTTGTAGGGGCCTTCGACCATTTTCTGCAGCTTCGCTTTCTTTTTGGTGATGTCCTTCATCGCATAGCCGCGCTCCTTGGTGACATGGTTGAAGGTGGTGAACCAGGCCGGCTTTCCGGTCTTCACCTCTGCTGCGCCGAAGCCCATCGGACCGCGGGCCTCCGGGTCGGAATACGGGTTGGCGTAGTTGTAGGTGGTCTTGGTCTCGCGGCCCTTGCCTTCGGTCACGCGGAACGGCGCCACAGCACCCGTCGGGTCGAACTGCCAGAGATCGTACTGGTCGGGGATCCAGAAGAACTTCGCGTCTTCCGCCCAGATGGCGCGGCCCCAGGCACCCGGATCGGCCGGATGGTCATCTTCTTCGTTCCAGAAGGTGACGCCGAGCCGGGAGGTCAGTTCCTTGAATTCGCCGGTGGCCAGCGTATAGAGATACCAGTTGTTTTCCTTGGAATGGAAGCCGACCGCGTAAGCGCCGTCGGGCGAGATGGACAGGTTGCTGAACGGAGCGTCCTTGCAGATCAGCTCGCGGCTGCCGTCCTTGAGCGAGAGCTTGTAGATGTCGTTGTGGGCGGCATAGCTCCAGCTGCGCTGCACGCGATACGGTTTGTCCGTGGTGACAATCAGGTAATCCTGCTTGTTCTTGTCGCCGACGGCCACGTTCTGGATCAATTCGTCGGCCAGCTGCACGAAGCCGCTGCCGTCAAAGTTTACCTTGGCCAGGTAGGTGCGGCCTTGTTCGCGCCGCAGGTTGTTCTTCTGCACGGGCTGGATGTATTCGTCGTTCCAGACCCAGATGTCCAGCTTGGGCTGCTCGAAGTCCACCAGCGTGGTGTCTTTCTCGCGCGGGATGGGGCAGGTGCCGAAGGTCACGAAACCGTCGTGGAACTCGGCGCCGCGGGCGTCACCCAGTTTCCAGCCTTTCGGAAGGACGCCGCCGTCGTGGGCCACGGCCTTGACAGCCTTCGCGCCGTCATAGAGATACAGGTCGAGGGTCTTCTTGGCATCCTTGGCCGTATCGAGGGTGGCGAAGAAGGCCAGGCGGTCGGCTTTGTCGTTGAACGAAAGGCTCTTGAAGGTAGCCGCCTTCTCACCGGTCATCACCTCGGTCGTCGCTTTGGCGGCCGGGTCATAGACGAAGACGCCGCGCACGTGCACGCTGTCCTTCTTGTCGGGCTTGGTGATGTAAGCGACCTTGTCGCCTTCTTTCGATACGATGTACGACTCCACGCACTCGATGGTGTCTATGGCGTTCGTATAGATATTGAGGATGTACAGGTTGTCCTTGGTCGGCTTCTCGGGTTTCTCGGACTTGTCGGGCTTCTCGGGCTTTTCAGGCTTCTCGCCGGGTTTCGCCGGGGCCTTCTTCTCTTTCGGGTCGGGCTTCGGAGCGGGTTTCTCCGCTTCCTGGAAGGCCACGAAACCCGTCAGTTTGTCGCCGGTCTTGAATCCCTTGACCATCGGGAACTTGTCGATCTTGCCGCTGGCCAGGTCGAGGACGCCAAGGCTGTCCTTGGGCATCTCGTTGGGTTTCTTCTTGTCGATCTTCGCCTGGCGGGTCTCCTGGAACTTCGGCGTGATGCGATAGACGAGTTTCTTGCCGTCTTCCGAAATCCTGGCGCCGGTTGCGCGCTCCAGGTCATAGGTCTTGCCGGTCTTCACGTTGTAGAGATGGAGCACCAGGTCTCCCTCCTGCGGGGCGACGGTCCAGCGGGCCCAGTCACCGTCATTCTGGACGGAGAGTCCGCTTACGCTCTTCCAAGCGTCATAGACGGAGTGATCAAGCGGGGGTTTGGCGGCAAAAGCGCTGAGGGTCACCAGCAACGCCGCTGCGAAAAGGATAGTTTTTTTCATATGAGAATGGATTTGTTATAATTTCCCAAAGCAATCCTCAAATTTACGAAATTTCCGCGGAATGTCAAGATGCCGGATCCGGTATCTCTTTTCGCCAAACAGCCGCAAGTTCATCGGCCTCTTGGCCCCTTCCGGGGGCGGTCACTTTGCGCCTACTCCCGATTTCGGCCCTTGCCGCAAAACAATCGGCCTCACAACGCGTGTGAGGCCGATCATCTTGCGCCTGACTGACGGAAAAAAAGCCTCCAGGCCATTGTGAATTATCTCACTTGTACTTTGAAGCCCTGGATATCGCTTTCCATAATTTTCAGCGGGACGGCCTTGCGGATTTCAATGCCTTCTTCTTCCAGCTCGTAGCTGCTATAGGGTTTGCCGTAGTGCTGCTTCGTGTAGGCATTGCGGACTTCGTTAACGGCGGCCCGGATGGTTGACTGCGCGTTCACGAATGCGCCGTATGGCGTTGCGCGATCGTTCTGGAGAAGGATCAGGTAGGTCTGCGGCTGGGCTTTGATGATATTGACCAATGTGGGCTGCAACGCCTCCATTTCGATGTTCTTGTCGTCCAAACGGAATTGGCCGCGGGCGTTGATCAACAGCCGGTGGGTGGTCTCCTTGCTCAATTTGAATTCTTCCTGGACCGTCGAGCCCTTCTTTTCGGCGTTTTCACGGGTGGGCGGAAGCAGCCGGGGTGCTTCTTTTTGCTGTCCATTGCCGAAGTCACAGTTGTATCTGACCTTCAGGAGTTCTTTACCGCGCAGCTGTTCGCGGACGTCTTCGATCAGGCCCATCTTGCATTCCGGTTCGGCGTCGAGGACAACGGTGTGATACTTTCCGCTGAGGACGTTGGGCAGGTCTTTTTCCCAGATAGGACCGTAGCTGTAGAGGCCGTCAATCTCTTCCGGGGCGAAGTTCCTCAGATAAAGGAACAGTGTGTCGGCAACGGCGTCGCCCTTGACGATCTTGAAGTAGGCATGTTCTGTCCGTTTCTCGACGGGGGCGGAGGATTTGGGTACGATAAGGCCGACTTGTTTATCGGTCGTTACGGAATTATCACTAACTTTGTAGTCAGTGACCGTGCGGGCGTTGGCGGCCAGGAAGACCAGCGCCAACGGCAGAAGGTAGAGGCCTCTGAGCGCCCTGACCTTCGGAGATCTGGATTTTGACATCATGGTAATACGATTTTTAAGGATACTGTGATGGAAGCTGTTGGTGATGGAGTAGCCGCTCGCACCAACAGCTTTTTTTACAAGGGAATATTGATAGGCCTTCACGTCGGCACCGTGGCTGAGCACGGCGTCGTCGGCCTCGTACTCGTGGATGGCCCGCAGCTCGCGCTTCAGCAGCCAGGCTGCAGGATTGAACCACTGCAGGTCGCAAAAGATCTCGGCCAGCAGCACTTCCTTCGAATGGCCGAAGGCCAGATGCGCCTTTTCGTGCGCGAGAATGAAGGGGCTAGCCTCTTCATAGTCGTTTCTTGAGAGGACAATCCACTGCATCCAGCTGAAGGGGGCCAGGTCGTGATCGACGACGATGATGGATGTTCCGTCGGCATCGTAATGCTGTTCGCCGCTGCGGATCAGGCGGGATACCTGCAGGGCCGAGTAAGCCGTACGGGAAAGCGTGACGATCACACCGGCGACGTACAGGCCCAGCAAGGCCCATTGCCACCAGGGAGTTTGGGGGGTTGCGGCTTGTGCCGTCATGTCAGAGGCTTCTGAACCAGTTGCCGCCATATCCGGATTCTGCATGCCATCGGCCAGCATTTCGGATTCCGAAACATGCGCAACAGAGGCTGGCTCTCCGGCGGGAATCAACTCCGTCCGGTGTACCGTGATGATGCAGAAAGGGAGCAGCGCCGAGAGAACCAGCGCGCCCATCAGGACATACCGGCCGAGGCGATGGAATGTTTCACGGCTGAGCAGCAGCTTATAGAACAGATAGAACGCTACCAGCAGCAGCGCGACTTTCCCGATATAGATAAGAAGTGCCGTCATCGTTTCCTGATTATTTCTGGTTTTCTATCTGCTCGATCAAAGCTTTGAGTTCATCGACGTCGAGCTTTTTCTCTTCGACGAACTGCGATACCAGGCTTGCGTAGGAGTTGCCGTAATAGCGCGACACGACTTCGCCAACCGTGGAGCCGCGGTACTGGCGCTCGGTGACGGCCACTTCATAGATGAAGGTATTGGCGACGGGCCGACGCCGCAGGAAGCCTTTGTTTTCGAGGAATCCGACCTGCGTGGCCACCGTCTTATAATTGGGCCGGGGTTCGGGCAGGCTTTCGACAAGATCGCGGATACAAAGGTCGCCTTTCTCCCAAAAAATGTTCATCAGGGCCTCTTCTTTGGCTGTCAGTTGCTGTTTCATGGGTCGTTCTGGATGGTTTCTACCGCAAAGATATTCATTATTTCCGATATTCCTAAAATTTTTAAGAATTTTCTTTATAGCAGTAAGACGATTCTGATATATCATAAGAACTCCTGCGAAATCGGACATCTTTATCTACGACGGGCATTGCCCCAGCCGAGCCCTTCCACTCGGTCTCCGCTATCGGTGGATGCCGCGTGTTAGTTTCGCCAAACAGCCGCAAGGCCATCGGCCTTCTGGCTCCCTCCAGGGGCGGTCTCTTTGCGCCTACCCCCGATTTCGGCCCTTGGCGCAATGTAACCAACCCTACAGCGCAGTTGGAGGCCGATGCCTCTGCGCATCTTCGACGGAAATAGTAAAACTTCAGCGAGGGCAACATAATAATTTGGTTATTTGTCGGGAAACTGCCAACTTTGTTGGGAACGATTTCATCTGCGGTCATCGCGGAAGGTGGCGGGAGTATGAGGCGTAGGAGAAGGCGATGAACCAAGAACAATTTTACCACATTTGCGCCAAAGGCACAAACGCCTGCAACTTCATCCTGTGTACGGGCGATTACTATGCCGCATTCAACCTGATTGGCGTCTGCGCCGCCAATTTCCGGGCTATCGTCGTTTCATTTTCCATCGAAGACAGCCATCCCCACATTCTACTTTGGGGAACTTACGATGATTGCCTGACGTTCATGCTGATGTTTGAAAATCTGTACCGGCACCATGCGGCAGCCACCCGGAGCGGAGATACCGAACTGTACCTTCACTGCGAACTCTACCCCATCGGTGATGACGAAGACTACCTCCGCAACGTAGCTGTCTACACCATCATCCAGCCGACGAAAGATGGCAAGCCTGTCATGTATTACGACTATCTCTGGGGAACAGGGTCTATGTATTTCCGAAACCGGTTCCATACACCGGTTTGGCTCTTTGATGAAGCCGGTGTGATCCACCAGCCGGAGCGATTTGCCGACCAGGATGCAGCCGCAAAACGGACCCTGTTGCATTCACGTATGTTGACCATTCCCGACGACTGGCTGGTCTGCAACGGTTTCATCCTTCCGGTCAACTACATAGATGTACCCCGGTTCGAGAATATTTACCAAACACACAATCGCTTCCGCGTATGGACCTCGAGTCCCAAGAAACGGGAAGAAGAGATGAATCTGCGGATGGCTGAATATCGGGGTGTTTCTTTTGAGGACCTCGAGGCCCGGAAAATCTGTGGCGATATCTGCAAGCAACTGTACGGCACGCGCGACCCTCGCCGACTCAGCGGTACCCAGCGAATCGCCGTGGCACAGCAGCTCCGCCATCAATTCAGGCTCACCTTCCGGCAACTCTCAACCCTTGTCCGTCTCCCCGAGACGGAAATCCGGGTCCACGTCCGGTAAGTATTTGCGACACTTTGGCAGAAACTACTAAAAAATTAGGAGATATCAGAAAGATAACGTAATTTTACTGTCGATATGAAAAAACTCACCGCCAAAGAAGAAGATATCATGCGCATCTTATGGGCGCATGGCGACCTGTTTATCCAGGATCTCGCGAAATACTATCCGGATCCCAAACCTCACCACAATACCCTTGCAACGCAGTTGGGCTTCCTTGAAGACAAGGGCTATGTCGCCCGGGAGAAGTTCGCGAATGCCTACCGCTTTCACGCCGTCGTGCCGGAAAGTGACTTTGCCAGTCAGGCCGTCGACCAGCTGGTGGAAAAATTCTATGACAGTTCCTACGCCCGTATGGTCTCCCGCTTCGTCAAAGACGAGAAAATGGACTTGTCGGAACTCAAAGCCTTGATTGCCGAAATCGAATGCGAAGGATAATGGTTGGTTTCCTCACATATCTGCTTCGGAGCGCACTCTATCTAATCGTCTTCTACACCTTCTTCCTGTTGGTGTTGCGGCGTAGCAGTGCGTTCCGGTTCAACCGGTTTGTCTTGTTGGGTGGCTCGATCGTCTGTTTGCTGCTTCCTCTATTACATATTGAGATAGAAGTACCGACACTTTATTCCGAGCTGACTTCTGACGAGGCGATATCCGGTGCAACAGCGGGAATATCTTCAGGGACTTTCTTTTGGCTCCATATAATGCTACTGGTTTATATTCTCGGTGCCTTCACCGTGCTGGCCGTGGAAGCAAGGTCTTATCTGCAGATGTTCCGACTGCTTCGACGCACTCCACACGAGCTACACGATAGTTGCCGACTCTATCTGCTGGACCGCGATATCCCGTCGTTCAGCTGGATGCACAACATTCTGATGAGCCGCAGCGATTATGAAAACCTGCCGGCCATCCTTGCACACGAGCAGGCGCACGTGCGCTGCGGGCACTCCTGGGACCTGCTCTTTTTCGGTGGACTGAGCATCCTGCAATGGTTCAACCCGCTGGTATGGATCTGCCAGAGCGAACTCAAGTTGCTGCATGAATATGAAGCCGACAACGCCGTGCTGAAGCAGGGTATAGACGGCGTGCAGTATCAGAAACTCCTGATCCGCAAAGCCATCGGCGAAACGCAATTCCTGCAGGCCAACGGATTTAACCACGCGCAGCTGAAGCTCCGCATCCGGCAGATGCGCAGGCCCGCAACCCCGGTCTGGCAGCGTGCTTTGCTCCTGCTGGTCCTGCCGCTTCTGGGCGGTACTACGCTGTTGCTGGCCGACCGGTCCCGTCCGCTACTAATTCACAACGGTGTGGAATTCACGCAGTGGCTCTATCAAGAAGTCCGGTATCCGAAAGAATGCCGCGATGCGGATCTGGAAGGCCGCATCATCCTGGATTTCAAAGTGGACGAAAATGGCTGTCTGCAAAACCCCAAACTGCTGGGAAAGACACATCCGAGACTGGAGACTGAAATCCTTCGAACCATGCAGGCATCACCGCTGTGGATTCCCATGGAGCGTGACGGAAAGAAGGTTTCCATTATTTATACTTGTTATCTTGACATCAACCCCGAACACTATGAAAAGAGATAATCTCCCTTTCTGCCTGATCTTGACACTGGCGCTGCTGATACCGCTTTCTATGTGCACTACGCCGGCCGAAGCGCAAAACCTACGCTGCACCTACACGCATCAAAAAAAAGACGATCCTGAAAAAGGATACAAAACCTATAAGGATATGCTCCTGGACGTCTGTGATGGGCGCTCGCTGTTTTATAACGAGCGGGATTTCGTGTACGATTCCCTCTTCTCGATCTCTTTCGACAAGAACGGAAGCATGCTGAAAAATGAGGCGGCCGAGCAGCTGACCCGAACGAAAGGCGCCCTCCACTGGATGACAGAAATGGATTATCCTGATGGAACTTTCACGCAGTATTACAAATTTTTCCAGACTGTCATCGGAAACGGCACATTGGAAATGCCTGCCTGGCAACTGACGGACGAAGAACAAGAAATATCCGGCTATACCTGTCGGAAAGCAACGGCGCTCTATCTCGGACGTGAATGGACAGCTTGGTTTACGGAAGATGTCCCTTCGCAGGCAGGCCCCTGGCTTCTCTGGGGCCTGCCTGGACTGATTGTCGAAGCCCGGGATGCTGACAATTTTATCCTTTTCAAGCTGACCGGCGTCGAGCCGCTGAACGACAATCACCGGGCTGTTTTTCTCACAGACTGGCTGAGAACCTACACGAACAAGTCGCATAATGTTTATGAATACGACATCAAGGAGGCGGAGGCGGTCCATACGAAGATGCGCAGCGACATTTCTTTTGCAGCCCACATGTCGAATCCAGGCACGAAGGTCATGACCAAAGACGAAACGGGTAAAATGGTTCCTGTTCAGGCACCACCGTATCTTCCCATGATTCCAACGGAATATTGGAAAAACAAGAAATAACCGTGTTTAAACGGATAAAAACGTGTATAAACGTTTAAAACGCCTCCTGCTGACGCTGCTGGCCCTGCTGGCGGCTTGTCCCGCGTTCCTGGCCCAGACCGCCGCTCAAAGCGCTGTGACGGGCGTCGTGCGAGACAAAAAGACGAAAGAACCTGTGGCAGGCGCCTTCGTTCTGGGACTGTCCGGCCAGCAGCAGAAAGCCTACGGCTATGCCGACGGAGAGGGTCGCTTCATGCTGAAAGTACCGGAAGGCGTGACGCTTGACCAACTGCGGGTGTCGATGATGGGATTCGCTACGGAAACGCTTTCACTGACTGCCGGAAAAACGGAGGGAATCGTGATGGAGCTGACGGAAAAACGGGCTGAGCTGCGGGCGGCGCAGGTAACGGCCAGCGTGGTGGAAGAGCGTGGCGACACGCTGTCCTATACGGCAGGGGCCTTCAAGGACGGTACGGAACGCTCGATGGGAGAATTGCTGGAGAAACTGCCCGGCATCACGGTCACGGCCTCCGGCGGCATCCAGCACAACGGCAAATACATCGGAAAACTCTACGTGGAAGGTCTCGACTTGATGGGGGCGCAATACGGCACCGTGACCAAGAACTTGTCGGCCGACGCCATCGCCCGGGTGGAAGTCTATCAGAACCACCAGCCCATCCAGGCCCTGCAAGACCTGTCCCAAACCGACCGCAGCGCCATTAACATCATACTGAAGGAAGGCCTGCGCAGCACCTGGATGTTCTCGGGCGACGCGGCCCTCGGCCTGCCACCCTTCCCTGTCTTTGAGGCGCGGGCCATGCTGTCCAATTTCGGCAAGAAGCGCCAGAGCTTGTTCCTCATCAAAGGAAACAACGACGGCGGCGACATCCTTCAGGAACTGCAGCGCCAGTCCATCCTGGGCCGCGGTCCCGGCGCTTACCTGATCACGCCCGGCGAAGTGGATGGCGACATGCGCTCCCGGCTGAATCCGGGCCGCAGCTACCTGTCGTTGCCCAAGGAATACTGGTACGACAACCTTTCCGGCCTCGGCTCGTTCAACCACCTGGTGAAACTCGGCGAGACGCGGCAACTCAGGGTCGTAACGCAGGCTGCCGGAGAGCGATACAACGAGGCGTCCGAAAGCAGGGATGAAATTCACTTTGCCGACGGCTCTTCGCTAGCCGTCCTGGAAGCACGCCAGATGGACGACCGGCGCGGTTACTTCACCGGTACCCTCGCCTACGAAGACAACGCGCCCCAGCGCTATGTCAGCGACGAACTGACCGTGGCGGGGCAGTTGCGCGCCAACAACACCCAACTGCTCGGAAACAGCCGTCCCTATGCTGAGCATTATGATCTGCCAACGATCAAACTGGCGAACAACCTGAAGATCGTGCGCAGAACATCCAGCCGCCAGGCTCTGGAGATCAACAGCGACAGCCAGTATCGCAGGGGACAGCACGAAGCGGTCTATACGACGGACGGACGGGAATACGGCCAGCATCTGTTCTTCCAGGACTTTTCGGCCGATATTCGCACCTCACAGAACTGGAGCCGGGGACGGCATCGCATCAGCCTGACAGAAACAGCAGCACTGACATTTACCGGCCGGGAAGCCAAGGCCAGGAACCTGCCGCTGCCGGAACCGCTCTCAGGTGTGAAGACGGATGGATCTCTTTCCGCATGGACTCTGCGACCCTCAGCGCGCTTTTCTGATCACATGACATTCGGGAAGGCCAACCTCACCCTGACCCTGCCCGCCACGCTGCACTTCCTGATCCTGCAAGGCAGGGACAACGTGCTGTATCCCACTGTCAACCCTTCCGCAGCATTTCGTTGGAAACCCACGCAGCGGATCGAATTGTCGGCGTCAACCTCCTATGCGCTGACACACTCCGACACGGAATCGCTGCTGGATGCGGCGGTGATGCAGTCGTGGCGCTCGCTTGCCACGGCGGACAGCCTGCGCCGCAGCGCCCGCTGGAACACACAGGCTACCCTTCGCTGGAGTGACATGCCCACGATGTTTTTTGCCTCTCTGTCGGGCTCGTATTCGCGGGGCGGCAGCAACCGGGCAACGGCCAGCGTCTGGACGGAGGCTCTTTCTTATCAGTACTATCTGCCGCTGGCCACGACCACCTCGGGCTGGAGCATCAGCGGCTCGCTGAAGAAATACTTCGGCTTGAAGGCCTTCGTGGTGGAACTGCAGGGCAGTTGGATGGATAACCAAATGCAGGAGTACCTGCAGGGCGTGCCGCTCGATTATCGGAGTTCCCAGCTGCACACGCAGCTGAATTTCACGAGCAATCCCGTCTGGTGGTTCTCGACAGATGTTTCCGGCAGCTTCGACATCAACTATGTGAATGGGGATTCGAAGCGACGGACCCGGATGGCACAAGTTGAAGGTTCGCTGCGCCTGAAACCCGTCAAAGCGCTGTCGCTGGATGCTACGACGCATTGGCTCTGGTATGAAATCCCTGGAGTGACGGTCTCCAACACGCCGCTGATCAAAGTCTCCGCCAGCTGGGCGCTGAAAAATGCCACGCTCTTTGTCGAGTGCCGCAACCTGCTGAACGCGACCGAATACCGCCGCGAAAGCATCTCCACCTACCACACCACCACCTCCATCACCGCCCTCCGCGGCCGGATGTTCCTCGCCGGCATCCGGATGTCCCGATAGCGCCGCCCCTCTTCCCTTCTCAAAGTTGTCCGCCCCCTTTTCCGTCAGCCAGGCGCAACGCGAACGGCCTCACACGCGCTATGTGGCCGATGGTTTTGCGCCTGGGGCCGAAATCGGGGGTAGGCGCAATGAGACCGCCGCTGGTGGGAGGCAGGAGGAGGATGGGCTTGCGCCTGTTTGGCGAGAAATGAAAAATGGCGGGCTACGCGTTGGCCTACGCCAATTACCACCGCTCGAACCAGAAGCCATTCCAGTGGAGGGCTTCGGCGGCGGGGTCCGGGGCGTCGGGATAGACGACGGTGTTGGTTTCGCGGTCGAAGTGGATGTCGTAGTCGTCCTTGAGCGGCTGCGGCGAATCTTCGTCATTGGCCCGGGGATAGAGGGTCGCGTCGCCGTTGGGCGCATACCACCAGAACATCTGCAGGCCGTAGACACCGATGCCCTGATCGCCGTCCCAGAGGGGCTGGTAGTTCAGGCCCACTGTCCAGGTGCCGGCGTTGACCTGCCAGGCTTTGAGCTCGAAATGGTCGTTGTAGTTGCCCGCTGGATCAATCCATTCGCCGCTCAGGAAATAGTTCTCCTTGTCGAGCACGGTCACGGCCTCCTTTTCCCAGACACCCGGCGCTTCGACACCCGCCCAGGCCCACTGCACGAGCATCGGCAGCGGGAACACGTCCACGATCGCATCGTAGATCAGCTTGATGTCGGGCTCATAGCTCTTCTTGTCGCGCTGGCCCGCCACTTCGATGTCGTAGTTGCGCCAGGCCTTCGGCAACTTGCGCTCGTAATCGGTCATGTTCATGACATTCATGATGGCGGGAGCCTTCTCGCCGGCCGTCACGCTGATGCGGCCCGACTCGGTGACTTCCATCCGGGAAATCGAAGGTTCGGGCTCCGGCTCCGGCTCGGGCAAGGCCTCGGCATCGGGTTCCGGTTCGGCGGCAGATTTGCGTCCGCAGGAGAAAACCGTGGCGAGCGCCAGCATGAGCGCCGCCAGGGCGAAAAGTGTCTTAAGTGTCTGTTTCATAACAACAAAAATACGAAAATGTTTGGCGGTTTGGATATTAATCCGTACATTTGCAGCCCTGCGAAAAATGCGCAGGAATATGCAACTTATTAACTAACAGTAAATTAAACACCAAATGCCTGGTATTATTGGAAAGAAAGTCGGTATGACTTCCGTGTTCAGTGCCGAGGGAAAAAATCTTCCATGCACTGTGATCGAGGCTGGCCCGTGTGTTGTCACGCAAATCCGTACAGTTGAAAAAGACGGTTACGCCGCTGTACAGCTTGCCTATGACGAAATCTCTGAGAAGCACGCCAGCAAGGCCCTGAAGGGCCACTTTGAAAAGGCAGGTACCACCCCGAAACGCAAGCTCGTCGAGTTCAAGAATGACTTCCCGATGGAGCTCAAGCTGGGTGATACGATTACGCTGGAATCTCTTACGCAGAGAGAGCTCAAATGGGTCGACGTGACCGGTATCTCGAAGGGTAAAGGTTTCCAGGGCGTTGTGAAACGCCATCACTTCCAGGGCGTCGGCGGACAGACCCATGGTCAGGACGACCGTCTCCGCCACCCCGGTTCCATGGGTGCATCCTCCTGGCCTTCCCGCGTATTTAAAGGTATGCGCATGGCCGGCCACATGGGTGGTGACCGTGTGAAGGTTTTCAACCTCGAGGTCATCAAGGTCATCCCTGAGAACAATCTCGTCATCGTCAAAGGTTCCGTACCCGGAGCCAAGGGTTCTTATGTAATTTTGGAGGACTAAGCGCTATGAAACTGGATGTATTGAAAATCGACGGTACTGCTTCCGGCAAGCAGGTCGAGCTGGACGAGACCATCTTCGGCATCGAGCCCAACGACAACGCCATCTATCTCGACGTCAAACAGTATCTTGCAGCACAGCGCCAGGGTACCCACAAAACCAAGGACCGCAGCGAGGTCGCTTTCTCCACGAAGAAAATGGGTCGCCAGAAAGGCGGCGGCGGTGCCCGTCACGGCTCCATCAAATCCAACATCTACGTGGGCGGTGGCAACACCTTCGGACCGAAACCCCGCGACTACCGCTTCAAGCTCAACAAGAAGCTGAAACAGCTGGCCCGCTTCTCCGCCCTGTCCTACAAGGCCAAGGAGAACGCCATCACGATGGTTGAGCCTTTCGCTATGGAAGCGCCCAAGACCAAGGATTTCATCAAGATCCTCGAGAACCTGAAGGCCTACGGCCGCAAGACCCTCGTCGTGCTTCCCGAAAATTCCAAGAATATTTATCTGTCTTCCCGCAACCTTCCTGAAGTCAAGGTGATCACCATTGACGAAATCAACACCTACACCCTCGTGGATGCCAATCATCTCGTGATGGTGGACGGCGTGCAGGACATTATCGCCGAGAGACGCAAATAAAACTGTACGACAATGGGAATCTTAGTCAAACCCCTCGTAACTGAGAAGATGACGGTCCTCGGCGACAAGCTGAACCGTTATGGATTTCTTGTTGACCGCGATGCCAACAAGATCGAGATCAAGAAGGCGGTAGAACAGATGTATGGTGTTTCAGTGAAAGATGTCAATACGGTGAACTACCACGGTAAACGCAAGAGCCGTTATACGAAGAACGGTTTACAGACAGGCCGGACGAACCACTTCAAGAAGGCGTTCGTCACCTTGGCCGGAGATGATAAGATTGACTTCTACAGCAACATTTAAAGGCCATGGCAATTCGTAAGTTCAAACCGGTAACTCCCGGTACCCGCAATAAGGCAATCAGCGCATTCGACGAGATTACCTGCAGCACCCCTGAGAAGAGCCTCCTCCGTCCGCTCCGCGGCACCGGCGGTCGCAACAACCAGGGCAAGATGACGATGCGTTATCTCGGCGGCGGTCACAAGAAAATGTATCGCGTGATCGACTTCCTGCGCGACAAGGACGATTATACCGCCACTGTCAAGACCATCGAGTACGACCCGAACCGCAGTGCACGCATTGCGCTCGTCGTCTACGGTGATGGTGAAAAACGTTATATCCTCGCTCCCAACGGAATCAAGGTCGGCCAGACCATCGCTTCCGGCTCCGGAGTTGCTCCTGAAATCGGTAATACGCTGCCTTTGGCAGAAATTCCGCTCGGTACCCTCGTGCACAACATCGAGTTCCGTCCCGGCCAGGGCGGCGCGATGGCACGCAGCGCGGGCACTTTCGCCCAGCTGACCGCCCGCGAAGGCAACCACGCCATTCTCCGTCTCCCTTCTGGCGAGACCCGCATGGTGCTGGTGACCTGCCGCGCTACGGTCGGTACTGTCTCCAACGTTGACCACAACCTGGAAAGCCACGGCAAAGCCGGCCGTCGTCGCTGGCTGGGCCGCAGGCCGCACAACCGCGGTGTCGTGATGAACCCTGTCGATCACCCGATGGGTGGTGGTGAAGGCCGTGCATCCGGTGGACACCCGCGTTCCCGCAAGGGTCTGCCTGCTAAGGGATACAAGACTCGTAACCCGAAGAAGACTTCCAGCAAGTTCATCATCGAAAGAAGAAAGAAATAACGGAATTAAACTGCATTAGACTATGAGTCGTTCACTTAGAAAAGGTCCGTATATCCAGGAAGCTCTGGAGAAAAGAGTGCTCGCGATGAACGAGGGCACCATGAAGAAAGAAGCCATCAAGACCTGGTCCCGCGCCAGCATGATCTCCCCTGACTTCGTAGGCCACACGATCGCCGTCCACAACGGCACCAAGTTTATTCCGGTCTATGTCACGGAGAACATGGTAGGTCACAAACTCGGAGAATTCGCTCCGACCCGTACCTTCAAGGGCCATTCCGGCAACCGTTAAAATTTAAAAAAGAGTAAACAATGGGAGCTCGTAAAAGAGAAATGGCCGAAAGGCTGAAAGAGATAAAGAGACACACAGCTATCGCTAAGCTGAATGATGTCCCCACGTCGCCCCGCAAGATGCGTCTGGTTGCAGACCTGGTCCGGGGTGTCGAAGTCAACCGCGCTTTGGATATTCTCCATTATTCAAAGAAAGAGGCTTCCGTCCGCCTGGAGAAGCTGGTGCGCAGCGCCATCGCCAACTGGGAGGCAAAGAACGAAGACTCGCGCAAGGAACTTGAGAACGGCAACGTGTACGTCCAGACCATCATGGTCGACGGCGGCCGTCAGCTCAAACGCATCCGCACCGCGCCGCAGGGTCGCGCCGCCCGCATTCGCAAGCGCTCGAACCACGTCACGGTGATCGTCGGAACGAAAAACACTGAAAAACCTGCAGAAGAACCGGCAAAGGAGGCCGTTGAGGCATAATTATGGGACAGAAGACCAATCCGATCAGCAATCGTCTGGGTATTATCCGCGGTTGGGACTCCAACTGGTATGGTGACTATCCGACCCGCATTCTCGAAGATGCCAAGATCCGTGAGTATCTGACCGCCCGCCTGGCGAAAGCTTCCCTGTCGAAGATCGTCATCGAGCGTACGCTCAAGCTCATCACCGTCACCATCCACACCGCCCGTCCGGGTATCATCATCGGCAAAGGCGGCCAGGAGGTCGACAAGCTGAAGGAAGAGCTCAAGAACATCTGCAACAAGGACGTCCAGATCAACATCTTCGAGGTCAAACGCCCCGAGGTGGACGCCAACATCGTTGCCAACAACATCGCCCGCCAGCTCGAAGGCCGCGTGTCCTATCGCCGCGCCGTCAAGATGGCCGTCGCATCGACGATGCGCATGGGCGCCGAGGGCATCAAGGTCCAGATCAGCGGCCGCGTCGGTGGCGCCGAAATGGCCCGCAGCGAGATGTTCAAGGAAGGCCGTACGCCGCTCCACACCATCCGTGCCGACATCGACTACGCACTGGCAGAGGCTCACACCAAAGTCGGCGTGCTCGGCATCAAGGTCTGGATCTGCAACGGTGAAGTCTACGGCAAACGTGACCTCTCCCCGAACGCCGGTGTTTCGGCTGCTGCACAGAGTGCCAGCGGTGAGCGCCGGGGTGGCGAGCGTCGTCCGCGCGGCGACCGCCGCGGTGACCGCCGCGGTGACCGTGGCGAGCGTCGCGGTGGCGATCGCGGTGAACGCCGCGGCCGTCGCGAAGAGTAACTGACCCGTTCCGGGCTTGACCCGGAATCTCTTCTGTAAGAAAACAAGAGGTTGTCGCACGTCGGCAACCTCTTTTTTTTAACTTTGTGGCAAGATATCCCTCTCTATGAAACGAATCCTCTCCCTGCTGGCAGTCGTCGCCCTCGTGGCGGCCTGCTGTGCGCCGGCACCCAAAGGCGCCCTGAAACACGCCACCCCCGAATCGATGGGGATGAATTCCGAAAAGCTCAACCAGATCGACCGCGAGGTGGCCCGCGCCATCGAAGAGGGCAACATTCCAGGCTGCGTGGTGAGCGTTGTCCGCGGCGACAAGATCGTCTTCCTGAAAGCCTACGGCAACAAACAGGTGGTGCCCGACACCATCCCTATGACCCCGGAGACCATCTTCGACCTGGCATCGGTAAGCAAGTGCGTAGGCACGACACTTTCTTTCATGCAGCTGGTGGAGAACGGCTATGTACGCCTGAGCGACGATGTGGACATGTATATCCCGGGCTTCCAGCCCTGGGTCGATCCGGAAACGGGCAAGAAGGTCGACATCACCGTACAGGACGTGATGACGCACAGCTCCGGCCTGTCGCCCTATATCGCCACGGCTTCCTACCTGGCCCGTTTCGGCGAGAACAGCCCGGATTCGCTGATCTGGCATATCGCCCATGAAATCAAGCGCAACTTCCGCCCGAAGACCGGCTACATGTACAGTTGCCTCAACTTCGTGACGGTGCAGAACATCCTGCAGAACATCACGGGCGAAAAGCTCTGCGACTATGCCGAGAAAAATGTGTTCGGCGCGCTGAACCTCAAGCATACGGGCTACATGCCGAAAGAGCGCCATCCGGAATGGATGCCGCTCGTGGCTCCGACCGAAGTGCAGCCCGACGGCAAGGCACTGCTGGGCGAGGTACACGACCCGCTGGCCCGCCTGGCCAACAGCGGCAACTCCGGCAACGCCGGCGTGTTCTCGAACTGCGAGGATCTCTCCGTGATCTGCGCGGCCATCATGAACGGCGGCGCCGTCAACGGACAGCGCATCCTCAGCCCGCTGACCGTCGAGACCATGGCTACCGTACCTTCCGACAACGATCCTGAGATCGGCCGGGCCCTGGGCTGGGACAACCGCAGCGACGCAGCCGGCCTGCGCGGCGACTTGTTCAGCCGGACGCGCACCATCTGCCATACCGGCTACACCGGCACCTCCATCATCATGGACCTGGACAGCAAGACCGCCGTCATCATCCTGGCCCATCGTGTTCACCCCGTCGACAAGGGCGGCACCGGCAAGCTCCGCGCCCGCATCGCCAATATCGTAGCCGGCAGCATTGAAGACCTTGAGAAATAACATCAGCTACGGCCGTGTGGCCGACCTCTTCCCCCGCACCGGGACCATCCTGGTCGCAGACGCCTGCTTCCGCGAAGGAGGCAAGCTGGATGCGTGGGGCTGTCCCGTCCTCTGGGTGACCGCCTCTGAAACGGAAAAGACCCTCGCCACGGTCGAGCGGCTGGCAGAACAACTGCTCGAGCTGCAGGCCGACCGGGATACTTTCCTGATCGGCGTGGGCGGCGGCATCACCACCGACATCACCGGTTTCCTGGCCGCCATCTACAAGCGCGGGCTGCATTTCGGCCTGGTGCCCACCACACTGCTGGCCCAGGTCGACGCCGCCATCGGCGGCAAGAACGGCGTGAATTTCCAGCGCTACAAGAATATGCTGGGCACCTTCCGCCAGGCGGAGTTCGTATACATCGATACGGATTTCCTGCAGACGCTTCCGGAGCGCGAACTGCGCTGCGGTGCGGCGGAGATGCTCAAGACCTTCCTGCTGGCCGACGCACAGGCTTATGAAGAAGCCGTGCGCGTGTTCAGCGGACCGACACCGCAACGCGTGCCGGAGCACCTCGTCCGCCGGGCCGGCGAGATCAAATACGCGCTGGTGGAGCAAGATCCGGAAGACCACGGCGTCCGCCAGCTGCTCAACCTCGGGCACACCTTCGGCCACGCCATCGAGAAATGCTCATCCCGGTACGAGCATGGCGAAGCCGTGGCCATCGGCATTGTGATGGCCGCACGGATGGCCTGCGAGAAAGGACTCCTGCAGCCTGAAGAGGCAGCGCGCATCCGTCGCGACATCGAAGCCTGCGGCCTCCCCGTGGAACCGCCCGTGCCGGAAAACGAGCTGCGCGCCGCCATTCTCCAGGACAAGAAACGCAGCGGCGGCATCCTGAAATTCGTGCTCCCCGAAACCATCGGTAAAGCCACACTATGGGAAGAATCTGCTACAGCCTGAAAAAGACGAGCCCCTCGTACTGCCGTTTTCTGGCCGAGATCAGGCCCGATGACGCCATTGAGGTCCGGCTCGACGAGAACGAATTCGAGGAAGCTGAAATCCGAGACATTTTTTCCTGCGAGCGCCAGTCGCAGCTGATCGCCACCTGCCACATATCGCTCCCCTCCCAGGTGGAGCACGCGGCACAGATGCTGACCACGGCCGTCCTGGCCGGCGCCGACTACATCGACGTGCCGCTCGATTTCCCGGAGAATTCCCGGCAGTGGCTGATGAACCTGGCACTGAACCATGGCACCCGTGTCATCGTGTCGTGGCATGACTACACGGACACGGATTCGCGGGAAAGCCTGCTGCAGCGCGCCGAACAGGCCCGGCAGCTGGGCGCCGACATCATCAAGATCGTCACCACGGCCCGCACGCCGGAAGATGCCGACGCCGTCCTCTCGCTGTACGACCATTTCGAGCCGGAACGGCTGCTGGCCTTCGCCATGGGCGAAGCCGGCCGCGCTTCGCGCTTTACCGCTTTCGAAAAAGGCGCTCCCTTCCTTTTCGTAGCGCCCACCCGCGCCAGCGCCACGGCGCCCGGACAGCCGAGCTGGTTCGACCTGCTGCCCGACAACGCCATCAAGCTCCGCGGCGACGCATTTCTCCCTGCCTCGAAGAGCTTCGCACAACGCGCCATCCTGCTCGCCGCCCTGACCACCGGCACCACCAGACTCTATAACGTGACCCTCTGCGAAGACGTGTCGTCCGCCATCCGCGTAGCGGGTTCGCTCTACGCCGACGTAAGCCTCGACGGAACCACCCTCACAATCGAAGGGCACCAGGACCTGCTTCGCGACGGGCTCCGCGTCCGCGACAACACCCTCTTCGTGGGTGAATCCGGCCTGCTGGCACGCCTCTGCATCCCGCTCGCGGGCCTGTCCCGGGAAGACATCCTCATCACGGGCGAAAAGACCCTGCTGCGACGCCGGCTCGACGACCATCGCGACGCCCTGCGGGAACTCGGGCTGCAACTCCGCTTCACGGACCGCTGCCACCTTCCCGTGCTGGTGAAAGGCCGGCTGCACCCGGGCGACGTGACGGTCTCCGGAGAGAAAGGCTCGCAGATGATCTCGGGTATGCTGCTCGCCCTCTCGCAGTGCGACCAGGAAAGCTCCATCCTCATCGAAAACGTGACCAGCGAGCCCTATATCAGCCTGACTACCTACATCGCTTCGTTCTTCGGTCTCTCAGGCTATGAGTGCCCCGAACTCTCGAAAGACCACCAGGCCGATGAGGAAGATATAAGTCCCGAAGACATGCTGCTGCGCACCTGGTATATCGAGCCAGGGCAGTCCATCACGCCCGTCCAGGGGCTGGAAGTGGAACTCGACTGGAGTGCCGCCGCGATGGTCCTGACCGCCGGCGCCATTGCGGGCGAGGTCACCGTCCGCGGACTGGATCCCTACTCCTGCCAGTCCGACGCCGCCATCTACGACCTGTTCAAGGAAAACCACGTCGATATCGAGGTGTCCGACAACCAGCGTACCCTTACTGTGCGCAAATCCATCCTGCGGCCTTTCTTCTTCGACATTACCGATGCGCCCGACCTGTTTGCGCCGCTGTTCCTGCTGGCCGTCTTTTCGGAAGGGGAAAGCGTCATCGTAGGCATCGAGCGGCTCAAGAACAAGGAAAGCAACCGGGCCGCCAGCTTCGCCGACGAGTTCCGGAAGCTGGGTGTCCAGACCGCCGCCGCAGACGACCAGATGATCATCTACGGCCATGAGAACCACCGTCTTTTCGGTGCCTCCGTATCCTCGCATGGCGACCACCGCCTGGCCATGGCCCTCATGGTGGCTTCGCTCTATGCCGAAGGACCTGTCAAGATCGACGACACCGACTGTGTCGCCAAGTCCTTCCCTGAATTCCTCGACTTGTTCCATCGACTCAAACGCTGACGCATGGATCGTTTTGGCCATCATTTCACCCTCGAGATTTTCGGTGCCTCGCATGCGCCGAACGTAGGCGTCACGCTCCGCGGCGTCCCCGCTTCGCTGCCCCTCGTTCCCGACGATTTCATCGCCGACATCCTTCGCCGCAAGAGCGGCGCCAAGGGAACCACACCCCGCATCGAGGCCGACCTGCCTGAAATCGACGACCGGCGCGCCAGCGACGGCACCCTGACCATCACTTTCGCCAACCGCAACTACCGCGACGGCGACTACCGCGACTTCACAGATATTCCCCGGCCCGGCCACGCCGATTTCGTGGCGCTGGCCAAATACGGTTCGCTGCGCAACGGCTGGTTCTCCGGCCGCATGACCCTGCCGCTGGTAGCGGCCGGCGTGGTGGCCAAAAAGCTCATTGCACCCCTCCGCGTGGAGGCAAGGCTGCTGGAAGTCGGCGGTGTGGACTTCTCCGATACGGCCGCCGTGGAGCAGCGTCTCGACGCCGCCATCCGGGAGGGCGACTCGCTCGGCGGCATCATCGAGTGCTGCTGCACCGGTGTCCCGGTAGGCTTGGGCGAACCCTTCTTCGATTCCATGGAGTCGCTGCTTTCGCACGCGCTGTTCTCCATTCCCGGCATCCGCGGCGTGGAGTTCGGCGACGGGTTTGCGGCAGCCCGGATGACGGGTTCCCTGCACAACGACCCGATCATCGATGCGGCGGGGCACACGGCCCGCAACGGGGCCGGCGGCATCAACGGCGGCATCACCAACGGCAACCCCGTGGTCTTCCGCATCGCCGCCAAGCCGACGCCAAGCATCCGCAAGCCGCAGCGCACCTTCGATTTTGCGCAGGGCACCCTGGTGGACTACACGGTCCCCGGACGCCACGACGTCTGCTTCGCCCTCCGCGTACCGCCGGTCGTGGAAGCCGTCACCGCTTGTGTATTTGCTGACTTACTGTTATGAAAAAGTTCTTCTTTCTCCTGCTGGCCGTGACGCTGCTGGCCAGTTGCCACCGCGGCCCCCAACTCGACCCTGTCGTCAAGGCCTACTACCGCGACTCGCTCGCTTCGCTGACCGAACGCTGCTCAACGGTCCTGGCAGCCGCCTACATGGCGGAGAACCTGCTGGACGTGCGCGACGACCTGCCGGGCTGGGAGGGTTATCCTGTCCAGCTCTGGGAGTACTACACGGGCAAGGACATCTATCTGGGTGCGCCGAAACGCGGGCTCGTCTATATGCTGAATCCTTCGCCTGAACAGCTGGCGAAATGGGTGGTCAATGCGGTATTCGACGCTACGGGCGCGCTCGATCCGGCCCATATCGAGAAGCTCTGCGCATTCATCCAGTGGCAGAGCGGCGCCCAGTTCCCGGTCAGCGGGGTGGTGTATGAAGACATGTACACGGCAGGCTTCTATGAGCCTTATGTGTTCAAGGACGGCGTGACGGTCTATGTGGCCGACTCGACCTGGCTCACGAAGGACAAGCACCCCACCGACGAGATGCTGGAATACTATCTGACGCTGACCAACGACCAGCTTCGGCCCAATACGGGCCGCTATGCGCGCATCAGTTCCACCACACGGGAAATGTACTACGCTGCGGGCGGAACGGCCGAGGTGGGGCACAGTGACGACGGCGAGCGTTCCCAGGCCTGGCTGGCGGAAGTAGGGCGGCTTTATCGCGAGGCATGGAACGCTGACAAGAACTTCCTCATCTACGCCTGGGCCAAGGCAAATTTGTAAAATTGCGCAATAATCCATACATTTGCAGCCTCTACGATCAGCCCGGATGGCGGAATCGGTAGACGCGCTGGTCTCAAACACCAGTGGCCGCGAGGCTGTGCCGGTTCGACCCCGGCTCCGGGTACGGAAGGCTCCCCAACAGGGAGCCTTTTTCCGTACCCGGAGCGCAGGCTGCAAAGCAGCCTGCTTCCTTTAATGCCAATTTCGATTTAGCGGACTACAATCCATCTTCCGCCCTTATCCGGGCCCTTTCTCTTGAGACATCCCTCGGCCTTCAACTTGGCCAGTTGCTTCTCAATGGCCTTCTCTGTGATACCAATCTCAGCGGAGAGTTTCTTTGCGGAGTATTCGGGGTGGGCCTGGAGCAGCGAGAGGATTATCTCCCTGCTTTTTATCTTTTTCTCCCTACCATTATCGGTTTTCTCCCCACTTTCTGCTATGGATTGGAGATAGGCATTGATATCCGTAGTGATTGATTTTATCATCTCTTCCGCCATGAATTCCTGGAAGATGGTGATGTCATCAGATTCTCTGGTAGCCATCAAAGCCTTGATATAGTCCCCCTTGTCTTCCTTTAAAACCTTGGCCGGTACCAGAGAGAATTCAAACTGAATGTGGTTCATTATGAGTCGGGCCATTCTGCCGTTTCCATCGGCCCAAGGGTGGATGGTAACCAGACGGTAGTGGGCCTCAAAACTGAGGTTATATCGCTCTGCCGTGGACATCTTAGTGGTCCGCTGAGCATTGAGCCAGTCACAGAATTCCTGCAGCTTGACAGGGACTTTCTGGTAGCTCAAATATGACCTGCCGCCAACTCCTGCAGATACGTTGACCAATCTCAGGTCTCCATTTGCGGACGAGAATTCTCCCAGCGCAGTTTTATAGATAGCGCCCGTATTCTGCATCACTAGTTTTGAAAGGAATTTTAGCTCATCAATCGTGATCGGTTTCTTCTCTTTAGCCAGCTTGATGCTCTCTTCGTAAGCCCGCTTCAAGTCCAGATTCATCATCTGTTCAATGATGGTCTTCCCCTTGGCAGAGATTCCCTCGTCGAACAGTAACTGGTTCTCTATTTCTGTAACAGTGGAACCCTCGATAGCGGTAGAGTGAGTAATGATGGAATACAAATAGAACTTCTCGTAGTCTATCTGCGAGTCAATTCCCAGTTCCTTATAACGCCCAATCAGGGCTACCAGTTGATCAATTTTTGCCATTCTCTCCCTACTTTTCGTCGCAAAAATAATAATTTCTCCCTACTATTTGAAATTTTTCTCCCTACCAATCTGGCCGGCCACCGCGCTCATGCCGACAAATCCGAATTTACTTTACCGTCATTCTGAGGCGAAGCCGAAGAATCTATTTATCAATCAGTTTATTGTAGATTCTTCACTTCGTTCAGAATGACAAATCAATTTCGATTTATCTAACTCTCAATGGTAATCATTTCTGGTCACTTTTGGTCACCTTTACCTGGATTCGGTCACCTATCGGTCACTATTTCCGAGGTTTATTTCTGAACACACGGCAGCCACCCGTTATCCCCGATTAGATCGCTGCGGCATCGCTTTTTCTGTACCCGGAGCGTCGGCGGCATCAGCGGGCTCTTCGAATTTCGGGTTGCTGTCTTTGCAAATTGGCGCTGATTCCCTCCCGGAATTCTGTGGGTGTCATACCGGTTTCCTGCCTGAAATAACGGCAGAAGAATGAATCTGTCTGGAAATGAAGCGCATCGGCAATCTCGCGGACACTCATCTGCGTTGAAGCCAGCAGCGCCTTGGCCTCGATGATCACCCTGTCCTTGATCAGACGCATCGGCACTATTCCGGAAGCGAGCCGCACCATCTTCGAGAAATGCTTGGGAGACACGCAACACCGATCGGCATAGAAAGAGACATTCCGCTCACGGCTGGCATATACCTGAAGATCGTCCATGAACTTCAGGTAGATTTCCTGTTCCCGGGAATGGCGCTCCTCGTCTTTTCCGGCTGCGACGAGCATGGAAAGGAAAAGGTCGGACGACATACACAGAAAATGGCTGATGAGCGCCTGCTTGTAGGATCCCTGTGCCATCTCGTACAAAGCTTTGACTTCCTGATACAAACGGACATATGATTCCCGGAGCTGTGTCTCCAGATGGAGCCGAACCGGGATGGACCGGTGAAGCAGGAAAGATCTGGCATCCATTATCTGCCGCCCCATCAGTTCGCCTTCATCCACGTCGGCAAAGGCCATGGCAATGGTCTTGAGGTCCGCACTGCAAGTCAGGCTTTCGACAATCGAACCGTTCTTCACGAGCAAAAGATCATCCTTCCCGACTTGAAAGATCCTCCCGTTGATGGTGGCGGTCATCGATCCCTCCAGGCAGATGATGGTCGTCGTAAAACGAAGGATGTTCGGGAAAGACAACTTTTGCGCACCCGCATAGACATAATCCAGCAGCGTGTGGTTTCCGGACAGGTTGTCGTCGATGAAGATGGATTCCCCGACGATGATACTGTCTGCCATCTTCTGAAACAGGCGAGGAAACAGGCTTCCTATGGGCCGGTCACTTGGCATACCTTTTTTCTGTAAAAATACAGAAATATAATCAAAATCCCGATCTATTTCTGAAAAAGCGAAAAATGTAACATTAATTGCGACATATCAGTAAGGCCTGTCAACTTTTATCATCATACCTTTATGATGCATTCACAGATCTATCACAATGAACAAGTCAGTCTATATCGTTACCGGAGCCAACGGTCATCTCGCCGGCACCATCATCCGCTACCTCGAACGTCAGGATTGCCTGATACGCGGCTTGCTGCTCCCCTCCGAGAACAACACCGACCGGGAAAAGATCTCATACTACAAAGGGGACATCACCGTCCCGGAAACCATGGAAGCCCTCTTCTCCGGATTGGAAAATCATGCGGTCACCGTCATCCATGCAGCCGGGCTGATCAGCATCGGCAACGAGATTACACCCGCCTTGTACAATGTAAATGTAAATGGCACCCGCAATGTCATCGCCATGTGCCGCAAATATGGGGTCCGGCGCTTGCTGTATGTCAGTTCCGTCCACGCCATCAGCGAGGGGGACGGGCATTCCGTCATCCGGGAGGTCACATCCTTCCCGAAAGACGCGGTTACAGGAGCCTATGCCACCACAAAAGCAGAAGCGACACAAGCCGTCATGGACGCCGCTAAAGACGGGCTGGATGCCGTTATCGTGCATCCTTCCGGCATCGTAGGGCCTTTTGACGACGGCAGGAACCACATCGTCCAGCTGATCCGGCGATATCTGGACGGAAAACTGCCCGGAGGCGTGACCGGAGGCTATGATTTTGTAGATGTGAGGGATGTAGCGAAAGGTTGTATCGCGGCAGCGGAGAGAGGCAGAAGGGGAGAATGTTACATCCTGTCCAACCGTTTTGTCACCATCCCGGAGCTGATGGCCTGCATGGGAGCGGCAACGGGCAGAAAAGTCCCCCATTGTTACCCGCTCTGGCTTGTGAAAAGGATGGCGCCTCTTTTCGAATGGATCGGAAAAGTCACGCACACGAGGCCGCTGTTCACCCGGTACTCCCTGTATACGCTGGGATCAAACGGCCGGTTTTCCCACGACAAGGCTACGACGGAACTCGGCTACTGTCCGATGGACATCAAAGATTCCGTCAGGGACACTATCCTCTATCTCCGGGGTGAAGCAGCTGATAATCTTCTCCCGGGCGCTTGATTTCCCCGAACGGATTATTTTTGGTCACTTTCGGTCGTGAGATCGATAACTCAGCATTTAATCGCCTGTCTCTTTAATGCGGGTAACGTCCCAGTTTTTGGGGCTCAGCGGAAAAACCGGGTGGGCGATGTACACGAAAACGGTTTCCATGCTGCCAGCCCTGCGAAAGAGCGACTGGATGAAGGATTCATTTCGATAACCCCCGTCATTGCGTCGTCGACCTTGTCACGAAAGGCATCTGGGCGCCGCTTTTTCCCTTTCGTGACTGCTTTTTGGGGAAATTTGCTGGATTCCCTGCCGCGA
>Ga0129306_1001106_pt1 | contig 33900 bp, 21 predicted proteins | sample P827metagenome_FD_94438 | JGI IMG/M metagenome (GOLD analysis project Ga0129306, IMG submission 94438) | Capybara group fecal microbial communities from Wisconsin, USA - P827 metagenome | ecosystem: Host-associated > Mammals > Digestive system > Large intestine > Fecal | place: USA: Wisconsin...
CAACAACGGGAGGCGTGCCATCAGCCTTGTCAAGTACGGTCTGAACTTCATCGCAGACACCCTCCTCAATCCGTTCAGACCAACCAAAATCAATGTGTTTGATTTTTTGTCATGTACTTAGAACCTTGAGTTAAAGAGGTTTGCCTGGTACTTGACTGCGGATTCGGTATGGGTGCTCCGGAGGATGGTGTCATTCACGGAGTAATAATCGAATTCCTTCCCGGCCGCACGCATCTTGCCGGTGAACTTCTTGACGCCCACTGATGCCGTGCCGTCTTTGAAGACCGTGATGCCCCACTTGTGATTGGGCAGACTGTTTACGCAGTCCGGATTGTTGATGTAAAGCGGCTCTCCGTTTTCCACGTGGAAGCCACGGAGGGTGCCCCAATGCGTATCAAAGAAGCCTGCGTTTATGCCCGCCAGTATATTCTCTCCTTCAGCACGTCTTCTGGTGCAGACGTCCGAAAGCCTCTCACGGATGGTGTTCAGCTGGTAATTGTGATCGTTGTCCTCGAGTCCGTTGGGGTTCGGGATCATATCACCGGCAAGGGCTGCCGTGAGTTCAATGCCCGGATTGGTCAGGTCCACTTCCAGCACGTACATTTCGCGGGGAAGGTTGGTGAAGGAATAGTGGTGATATGTAGCTCCGCTGTGGAGGTTCAGAGCTTCAACTTCTGTCCAGTCGTAGTAGCTGTCAAGAGTCCAGTCAACGGTGACGGATTCCGGATCCAGATAACTCTGGCAATTGTCTTTTACGGCATTCCGGACCATGGCAGGGATTCCGCCAACTAAGCCATAACCGCTGTTGGACGTCAGTTTGGACTTGGCGGAATTGTGTGAGCAGAGCCAGGCGGGGCCGTAGTTGCCGCTGGAAGGGCAGCTTATGTTCCCCTTGTTGGTGCTGTGGGAGATGGCTCCGGCATTGTATCCAGCCAGGCCGCCGACGCACGCAGCTACGGCTGCGCTGACGTTTCCGTTGTTCAGGCAGCCCTTCTCGTCGGCATTTCCGCCGATGGTGCTTGCCCCGTCGGCATAACCGGCGATACCGCCCAGATGAAGGTCGTTACCGGTGGCCGATGTCCCCGTGACCTCCAGGGAGGCGTTGTTTACCACGTTGGTTATGGTCACGCCCTGTGCCCGGCCCACGATTCCTCCTGCACGGATTTTGCTCCGGTTGCCGGTGAAGGTAATCCTGGAATCCTTGCTGCCAAGGGTGAGATTGCTGACGGTGATGTTCTGCGCACAGCCAATGAAGCCAAGGCTCTCAGCCTGGGTTGCGTCAACCGTCCAGTTCACATTGAATATGGTCTTCCCGTTGCCGTTGAAATTGATATCAAGCGGATAATCATTGGTGCCGATTGGAATCCACTCCGTGATGGTGGCGGCGTTGATGTCGTTGTTCAGTTTCACTTCTCCGTCCACCAGGAAGCCGGTAATGTCGTCCCCGCTGTTGAAGGCGGTTACAAAGTCTACAAGGTCTTCCGCCGTGGAAATGCCATATCCGCCTGAAGTGAGGATGTCGAACTCCACATTCGTGAACGTATGGGTTCCTGAGCCTTCTTTGCCCAGGTATTTGTTCTGGTTCTCTTCGTCGTAGCTGTCATAGACGTAGGAACCGTTATTGTAAGTTCCCAGCTTGCCGGAGGCTTTTCCGCCTTCCCAGGTTACGGTGGCGTTCAGATACCCGAACATGGTTCCGCGGTAACTGCTGTCAGAGATGATTTCCCCGTAATTGATGTTGCTCCTGTAGGTGGATGCATTGGCGAGGGAAATGATACCTCCCACACGCCCGCTGGTGGTGGAAACCAGGTTGCCATAGTTGATACAGTCTATGATGGACGAACTGGTGCCGGCTATGCAAGTGATGTTTCCGAGGCGGGTACCATCGGTTTTATTCATAGTGTTCAGCTGGTTGCCATAATTTGTGCAGCCCTGGATGGTGGTCCTTGCATTTGCGGCACCCAGGATTCCGGAAGTGCGGCCTGCCTGGGAAGTCATGTTTCCATAGTTGACGCAGGTGGTAATGATGTTCTTCTTGCTTGCGCCATGTGCAAAGCCCGTAATGCCGGCAACATGGAGGCCGGTAGCTCCGGCATTGTAGTTGACCGTATTGACGGCATTGATCTCTCCGTAATTCGTGACGTTTATTACCGAGCAGTCGGCTGCGTTGGCATACATTCCGCCGATCAGTGCCATGTGGAAGTAGCCGGAGGCACCGCCCTGATAGGTAAGCGGCGCATAGCTGGTAATATCCCGCACTGTAGCCTCGGAAGCCACGCCGGCTATCATGCCTGCGCTGTGGGAGACGCTGGAAGTGACTGTGAGCGAGCAGCTTTCATCAATGATGAAATCCTGTACCATGGCACCGCTTCCCAGCATGCCGAACAGACCGAAGTGTTTGCCGGCGGTGGTCTCCGTATCGGTCAGGACCAGGTTACGGATGGTGTGTCCCTGACCGTTGAACGTGCCCAGGAAAGCATTGCCCGCAGTAACGGTGGGTTTGTTGCTGACCCAGTTGGCTGTGGCATTGCCGATGGGAACCCAGCCGGAGGAGATGGATGAGCAGTCGATGTCAGCGGTGAGGACGGCTATGTCGTTTTCACCGAAAGATCCGTTGTTCACGGCTGTGGCAAAAGCCAGCAGCTGAGATGCATTGGAGATCTTGGTGACGTTCCCGTCGGGATATCCGTCCCAGGCTTCGTAGGTGATATTGGTCAGTTTGGAAGGGTCTGCACTGTTGCCGATGGTGCCTATATAGTTCATGTAATTGGCTTCGGACAGGAAGATGTACCGTCCTACGCCTGAGCTGTAGGTGGCCACTGCTCCGCCGGCGGTCACCCCGTCCACAGAGCTGAATAAGCTCAGGTTACCTGCGATGGTGCCCTTGTTGGCGTGATTGCACACTACCAGTCCGTGGTTTCCGCCGCCGGAAATCTCTACGCTGTCGTTGTTGCTAAGGCAAATGAGGCCGCCTGCGTTGGCGCTGTTGCTGCTGGCCATGATACGGCCGTAGTTGGAGCAGTCCGCCATCCGGGATGCATTTGACAGCAGGGCGCAGATGCCGCCTATCCTGGCGTTGGTGAAGCTGTCTTCAATGTCGCCATGGTTGGTACAGTTGCGGATATCGGTCCTTGCATTGGCTGCGGACAGGATACCTGCGGCACGGCCGGTGGAAGTTGTGACGGTGCCGTTGTTGTCGCAGTTCTCGATGGTATTGCGGATATTGCTGTTGCTGGTATAGCTGAAACCGGCAATGGCCGCAATGTTGAATCCCGTTCCGCCGTTGTTGGTATTGCTGCCGCCATGGGCGCTCACCGCTCCGTAATTGTCCACATTGTCAAGCGCCGAGCCTCCGGCTACGGTTCCCATGACATAACCCACCATCCCGAAGAACGCCGCCTCTGAGGATGTGTTCTCCAGGATGCTCATGGGGCTGTAGTTGGTGACATTCTGAATTGTGGAGCCACGGCAGACACCGGCCACTATCCCGGCTTCCATGGCCCCTGAGGGCGTAACCTTGAAGTACCCTTCGTCTGCGGAGGATGCCCCGAACACAATGTCCTTGACGGTGGCTCCGTCCAGGATGCCGAAGAAGCCGTAAGGTGTGTTTTCGGCGGGAGTGCCGTCCATCCGGAGATTCAGCAGCGAGTAACCCTTTCCGTCGAAGGTTCCATGGAAGGGCGTGCCTGAGACTTCGTAGGCGTTCTCCAGGGAACTGTCAGAAATGAAAGTGCCATTGCCGATCGGAGTCCAGCTGCCAAGGGAAGAACAGTCAATGTTGTTCTCCAGGGTCACATGCCGCCACTGCCAGAGGAAGCTGCCGCTGTTCACGCCGTCGCGGAAGGCCTCCAGGTCGGCGGCAGAACTGATTGCGAAGTTGTTCCGGGCGGTGACCTTGCACTGGACGGTGTATTCGCCTCCGCCGTTCCAGGTCTGGGCGCTCATGTCCAGAGTACGGAAGTACATGGCGTCGGGCGTGTCTACTGCCACGGTAAGCTGGTCATTGTCCTGCCACGTCACGCCTGCGGCCGAAAACATCATGTATGCCTCCAGAATACGGTTGGAAGGCAGGGCACAGCCATCCAGAGAGAGAATCTGGTGGTCTGTCATTACGTCCCCGGCGTTTGTTGCGGGGAAGACAGGCCGTGAGGCGATAAGTGCCACGGAGCTGGCGCTGCCGACACCCTCCGGCAGTTGCAACCGCAGCTGGATGGCGCCGTTCTGCTTCAGGGTGCCGCCTCCGTTGTCCGCCGCCCAGTTGGCGTCGAACATGGGCTGGGCATAAGCCGTCACACCGGATAGCATGGCGTTATACTCAAGATGCAGAGTGGAGGAGTTCCCGCTCTGTTTCTGGGAGGAATAACTGCGATTGTTGAAGGCCGATTCCGAAGTGTATTTCCCGGGATAGATAATGGTAAACTCGGTTCCTTCCGGAGCTTCGCCGGTGAATTCGGCCTCGTGGTCGGAGATGATATTTGATACCGTGAATATGGTCCCGTTGACGGATAACTGGTCGCTATCCTTCCAGGCAAGGCAAAGCTTCTGGCGGTTGTACGTTGTCGTCAGCGAAACTTTGGTATCCTGTTCCTGAGGGATTGATACCCGGATTGTTACTTCTTGGGTCTTGGCGGAATCAGACGCAGTCTCCTTCACGCATGAAGGGGAAATGGTCATGACCGCAAGTCCAAAAATGAGACAGTGGCGAAATTTCATATTTTAGTTGTCGTTATCAATAGTTTCCGTAAATACTTCGGTGTCAGACATATTGTCGAGTCCGCCGTTAATGCTTCCGCTGGGCCCGGCCATGGAGGTTACCAGGTAAGGATGGGCTATGGCATGGCGGGCGGCCTGAAGGGCTATTGGCGCGCGTTCCGGAGTAATGGCAGTGGTCCAGGATGTGCCTTCGAACGAATCGCTGGAAGGGCCGCAGACCACTCCGTCCAGAGAAATGCCCTTTACCGGAGTTATTAGCGTCTCAAATACAGCACAGGAGGCACCGAATCGGGAGATGCCGTAATCCATATGGTATCCGTCACGGGTGAGTCCGTTGCTGTTGTTGAGCGTTGTGGTGCGCAGGTTCTGCAGCATGGCGCCGGTGGAGATGACCCCGTCGAAGCCGCAGCCTTCAACTATTGCCTGACCAACAGGAGCGATGACGTTCCACATCTGGTCGGTGTTGGAGAAGTTCTTCGTAGTGTTCTGGGCCTTGGAAAGGTCATGGTAGGCCTGGGCAAGGATGTAGTAGATGGACGGACTGCCGGAGGCGGTCTGGCGGACCAGGTCCACCAGGGCCTGCACCTGGCCAGTCTCCGTTGCCAGTTCGCTCGAGGAGCGTCCCCAGGCGATAGCCTTTCCGGTGTGTTCCTGGAGCGTGACGTAATCCCATTCTCCTATGGCGGTTACCTCGGCAAGAGTCTTGCCGCTAAGTTCAGTCCATCCCGTTTCTCCGGGATTGCAGACATAGCACTTGTAGTCGTCAACCGTGCTCCAGCCGCTTACATACTCCGGAATGGTGCGCCCGCCATAGTACATGTGGACCATCTGTACATCGGTTATGCCGGTAGCTTCGAAAAAGAATGGTAGCTGTCTCACTGCGTCCATGGTAAAGCTGTTGCCTATGAAGAGAATGCGGAGGGATGCAGCCACGTCAAGTTCCGGATCTGCCGGAGCTGCGCCTGTGGCGATGTCATAGATGATTCCGCTCTCGTTGATGGAACCGGAAGATCCCACAGGTCCGAGGTACTTGGATTTCTGGTCTTCGGTGTACATATCGTACACATAGGAGCCGCCGTTGTACCGGCCCACTTTTCCGGAAGCCTTGCCGCCGGTCCAGGTTGTGGCCTGGTTCACATAGCCGAAGAAGACTCCGCGGTACTGGCTGTCAGATATGATTTCTCCGTAGTTCTCGTTGTTCGAATAGGTGCCGGCGTTTCCCAGGGAGACTATGCCGCCCACGCGGGCACCGGTTGTGGAAACGAGGTCTCCGTAGTTCTTGCAGCCGGAAATCGTGGAACTGTTGTTGGTGAAGCAGGTAATGCTGCCAAGGCGTCCGCCGTCAGCCTTCGGCATGGTATTGAGCTGGTCGCCATGGTTCTCGCAGCCGGTGATGAGGGTGGAAGCGTTGGCTGCGCCCACTATTCCGGCGGTACGGCCTGCCTGGGATTCAATGTTTCCGTAATTGTTGCTGTCGGAGACGGTAATGGTCTTCCCGCCGTCTATGTTGGCATTGGTGAAACCTACGATACCGGCGGCATGGATGGCCGTGGCGCCTGCGTTAAGGTTCTTGCTGTTAGTGACCGTAATGGCGCCGTTGTTGTGCACGCTGTCCACGGTACAGTTCTGTTCATTGGCATAGATGCCGCCTATCATGGCCATGTGCAGGTAGCCTGTGGCGGCTCCCTGGTAGGTCATTGGCGCATAGCTGGTGACATCGCGCATGGTGGCGTCGTACATCACGCCTGCAATTACTCCGGCGCTGTGTGATACGGAGGAATTGACAGTGAGTGAGCAGGTGGCATCTACTATGAAGTTCTGAACAACTGCGCCTTTCCCTACATAGCCGAAGATTCCGAAATGCTGTCCGGCTACGGTGACATTGTCAACCAGAGTCAGGTTTTTGATGTGGTGTGCGTTGCCGTCGAACTTGCCGGTAAAGGCGTGGCCGGATGCTACAACGGGATTGTAACTTGCCCAAGGGGCGACGGCATTGCCGACTGGAGTCCAGTTTGTTACCCCGGCGAAGTCAATGTCTGCGAGAAGATTCACCCAGCCCTCGTTATTCTCCCAGCGTGAAGTCGATTCCCCGGCGTTTACGGCCGCAGCGAAGGCTGCGAAATCCGCAGCGTCGCGTATTCCGCGTTCAATTGGCTCTGACGATGCGTCCAGGACATTTGCCTGGATGGTATACTGTCCGCCTCCCTCCCAGGATTGTGCGTTGAAGGCAAGGCTGCGCTCATATACTGCTCCCGGAGTGTCCACGGAGACGGTGATCACTTCTCCCTGAGGAATGTTTACGCCGGCGGCGGAGAACATCATGTAGGCTTCCAGGATATGGTGGTCTGTGTCGGAGAGGACGGTATTGCTAAGCGTGAGTGTCTGCTTGTTGGACATCGCAGTTCCCGCGTTGGTGGTGGGGAAAATGGCGTCCTGGGCTTCAAGCGACACGGCATATACGTCACTGACTGTGTCGGGAAGCTTAAGGCGAAGCTGCACAACGCCGTTCTGGCTCATCGTGCCGCCTTTTTCCGCAGCCCAACCGGGATGGAATTTGGGCTCCAGATACTCGGAGACGCCGGAGAGCATGACATTGTACTCCAGGTGTGCCGTAGAGGAGTTGCCGTTCTGAAGCTGGGCAACGTAATCCCTCTGGCCGAATGCCTGGGCCGAAGCATATTTCCCGGGATATATAATGGTATAATCACTTCCTGACGGCGCCGGCCCTTCGAAGATGGCCTCATGGTCGGAAATCACCGATGATACGTGGAACGTTTCACCGTTCACGGAGAGTTCGTCGGTGTTCTCCCATGCCAGGTGCATGGACTGGCGGTTGGCCGCTTCGTTGAGGGAGACCTTGGTTTCACCGGGCATGGATACGTGAATCTGTACCATTACCGGTTCGGAGGCCAGCTGGTCTTCCTGCTGGCAGGCGCAAAGGAACAGGAATAGGAGGGGCGTCGCTATGATATGTTTAATTGACATGTTTACTCAGATATTGTTTCAATGCATCCCAACTGTACCAGGGGCCCTGGACAGGGGGGAACGGGAGCCGGGCTTCATCGCCGTTGATGACAGTTTTAACGAGGACGTCGCCCTGTTTGTTCTGGCAAAATACAAGATATAGGGTAGCGGCCATGGGGGAACGGAAGTTCCACCAGTAATCCGAAATGCCGTCCGCGTTCTGCGGCACCAGGCCGAAATTGTCGGCGCCCAGGGCGGAGACAAGGAAGAGGAAGACGGTGTCGTGGCCGAAGCGGAGACGTACGGTCGGTTTCCCGGAGGAGATGACCGAGTCGGCATCGTCAATGAGATGCTTCAGGGCCGGGAGGTCGCGCATTGTGGCCGGAGGGGCTGCTTCCATGTAGTGTATATAGTTGTTTATTTCCCAGAGCGGATACATTTCCTCCGGCTTGAATACCCACAGCAGGTTCCGGGTCGTACCTGTGCACTGCATGTTGAACACAAGGTCATAGAGGTCCGTCACGAAAGCGCGCGTCCCGCGGAAGGGCTTTGTAAAGTCCGGGTCCGTAAAAATACGTGCGCAGATGCTGCGGTGGTCTATCCGCTTGTCTATGAAGGTCTTGAGGTCGGTTCCCCAGGGGTCTTTCCTTTTGTATCTGCCTTCTTCCATGGGAACCACGGTGCGGAAGGGGTTCTCGGACGCGTGGGGATTCAGCTCGTCAAGTTCCGCCGTTGAGGCTGCCGCATATATATCCAGCCTGGGATCCGCCTTCAGCAGTCCCTGGAGGAATGCCGTCATGGAAACGATACAGCGAGGTACCTGGGTGGCTCCGGCTGTTATTACCGGCCTTTTTTTGAAAAGTTTACGGTTGTCCTTCCAGATTTCCTGCGCTATGCGGAAGTGCTGTTCCCATCCAAGGGGCGTCAGGCTTCCCGCACGGTACTGGCAGGTCTCCCGGAAGTAGGCCCAGGCCTCTTCCCAAAGCTTTTCTCCGTCGGGAGTAAGCGCCCCGGCCTGATGGGCGGCTTCCAGCACGCCTAGGCTCCGCTCATACTGGGTGTCGTTGAGCAGATAGCGCGCTCCGTGTCTGCCGTAATGGCTCAGGTATACGGGCGTGTATCCCTTGGGAGCGGGGGTAATGCTATGTTCCTTGAATGGATACATATAATACACCCCGCCCGCCTTCAGGATATCCCCCTGTATCTGTTCCCTGGCGCTCTGACCCCAAAGGGTCAGCGTGCCAAGGAGCAAAATCATTATGGAAAGGAGGCGTTTCATCAATTATGGCTACTTATAGTAATCTTCTCCAAGTGCTGCGAGTGTGGACGGAACAGGATAAGACACGCCGGCTGGAATCTCCCAGCCGGAAGACTTATGCTGAACGCCGTTTACAGTGAGATTATAGCCGGTCGCCCTGGTTGAATGGGCGGTGCAGAATTCTGAACCGGTAAGTGTGGCCAGGTCTGACTGGGTCAGGTTGCTGGCTGTAGGAGTGCCGGAAACAGCAGTCTGATTGTTGTTGGCGACAAGATAGTAGCAATGGGTAAGCTGTCCAAAGTATGAGCCCGCAAAGCCGCCTGTATTCTTTGCGCTGGTGTTCGCGTGGTAATTGGAGTCATTTACCAATGAAATGCAGTTACGCACACGTACGCGATTGGCATTAGTGGCAGATTTTGCGTCCACGTTTCCAACAAGCGCACCTGTATACTGGAGATTTGACGTAATGCTCTGGTTGAGGCCGATGCAGTTGTCCAGTGCCATGTATCCGTCTGTATAATTGGCATTCCTTATGATTCGGCCGGCCACACCGCCGACGTTACCGCTGCCGCTTGCCCTTGTACAATTGACGTCAACGGCTGCCAGACAGTCGTAGACATACTGTCGGCCATAATCTGCGTTGTTAAAATACATCTGTCCTACGATACCGCCAACGTCATAACCGGCCGCTTCAACGGAGCCTTTGGCGTAGCAGGTATTCAGGACGCCACCAAGGATTTGACCGGCAATTCCGCCTACGCAATTGCCCGTGCCGGAAACAGTGGCGTTGGAACGGCATTTCTCGATATGGGGCCATCCGTTGTTATTGCCCTGGCTCCCGACAATACCTCCAATTTCAGCGTCGCCAGATACATTTCCGGTATTGACGCAGGTAGAGATTGTTCCGGCATAAATCCTGGAAGCGATGCCGCCAACATAGTTGGTACCTTCAACAGCACCGTCATTCCTGCTGCCGCTTATCTCTGCCGATGCATGGTTGACCAGGCATACGATGCCGCCGACATTGGAGCCGTTTCCTGTGGCGTGGACTGTTCCGTAGTTGATGCAGTCTGTTATGGTGCAATTAGCGGCAATGATAACGGTAATGCCGCCAACTCTGGCATTGGTGGTGTACGAGTTATTGATATCGCCCCTGTTGAAGCAGCCGTTAATCTCCGTGCGGGTATTTGCAGTTGCAAGTACTCCTGCTGAACGGCCAGTTGAGGTCACTATATTGGCGTAGTTGGTGCAACCGCTGATCTGGTTGATGATGGAAACGCCGCCGGAGTTGCTGATTCCGGCTATGCCTGCAACCTGAACGCTGGTGGCGCCGTTGCCGGAGTTGGAACCGGACTGGGTGGCGTTGACCGCGCCATAGTTGTTCAAGCCGGAAAGAACGGATATTCCGGATTCTTCGTCACCATATACATAGCCCACCATACCCATGGCTACCCTGTTGGAGGAAGCGTTGTCGGGCATGGTCATGGGGAAGTAATTGGTGATATCCTGGACTGTTGAACCATAGGCGACGCCTGCCAGTGCACCGGCATCCATCCTGCCCACTGGAGTGACGTTCAGCGCGCCGCTGTCACCGCTCACTGCACCAAGCGTAAGGTTCTTGACAGTTGCCTTGTACAGGATTCCGAACAGTCCGTAAGGAGCGTAAGTGTCCGGGGAAGCTGTCATGACCAGATTGTTGATTGCGTGGTTATTACCGTTGAAAATGCCCTTGAATGCGGCTCCGTTCATTGCTGCTGAAACAGTTCCGCTCTCAACAGGCTCAAAAGTTCCGTTTCCGATAGGGGTCCAGCCGGCGATTGAAGAGCAGTCGATGTCTGAGCCCAGGGTTACGTTGCGGGACTGCCACAGGAAGTCTCCGCTGTTCACTCCGTCGCGGAATTCCTCCAGGTCATCGGCATCGTTGATGACGAAGTCGTTGGCGTTTACCTTGCACTGGATGGTGTACTGGCTTCCGCCGGTCCATGTCTGGGCCGTCATATCCGGCAGGGTACGGTAGCACATGCCTTCCGGAGTATCCACGGCAACGGTGAGTTTGTCACCGGCCTGCCAGGCTACACCGGCGGCAGAGAACATCATGTAGGCCTCCAGGATGCGGTTGGAAGGAAGCGTGATGCTGCTCAGAGACAGTGTTTGGGTAGCGGCGTTTTCCCCGCCCTCATTGGTGGTGGGGAAGACTGCCCTGGAAGCGACCAGGGTTACGGATGTCGCCGTCGTGGTGCCTTCAGGGAGCTGGAGACGAAGCTGGATGGCTCCGTTCTGTACCAGGGAGCCGCCGTTGGCCGCGGCCCAGTCGGAGTCGAATTCGGGCTGGGTATAGGACGTTACGCCTGAGAGCATGGCATTGTATTCCAAATGAGCGGTGGAGGAGTTTCCGCTTTGTGCCTGTGCGGCATAGCTGCGGGCGTTGAAGGCATCGGCCGAGGCATATGAACCGGGGTAGATGACGGTAAAGGTGCTGCCTTCCGGTGTGGGGCCTTCAAATTCAGCCTCGTGCTCTGAGATGACATTGGTCACATTGAACAGGCCGCCGTTGACGGACAGCTGGTCTGTGTCTTCCCAGGCCAGGTTCATGGCTTTTTTATCGCCGGCTTCAGTTAGGCTTACCTTGGTGTCTATTGCCTCTGGCGTGAAGACCCTGATGGTTACCAGTTCAACGGGTTCAACAGTTTCATTTTGGTTATCATCTTGCAGATCCGCTTCCTGTGTGCAGGAAATAGCCAGTGACAAAGCGGCAAGAAGGAAATAGTATGTTTTTTTCATTGCTTGTCTGTTTATAAGATAAAGTCATTAATCAAATCCTCCTGCCAGCCTGAGCCTGGAGTGTTGTCCATGTCGGTCAATCCGGAGTACTGGAGGACGGGGCTTTCTGCGGTGAAATGTGTCACCGTAACAGAAGGAGTTTCGTATTTATAATTTTTCATCATAACTCTAGTCATCAAGAGACTCTTCGAAAACTATGGTATCCTGCATGTTCTTGAGGCCGGATGCGTACGCGCATTCCGGAGTAAACTCAAAAAGCATAATGGATGGTGATTCGTACTGTTGTTTCATATGCGTATTCTGTTAAGGTTCCACATAGCTTAGATTCTTTATCTTGGCTTTGGCAGCATCGTCTTTCCAATAGCCGATGTACTTGTCGTCGATGAAATTATCGGCGGTTACTTCAATCCATTCCGGACTTTCGTCCTCAATGTATTTGCCAAGGCGGCCGCTGACAACCACATCGGATACTTCCGAGAACTTGGAGAAGTTGGCTACCAGAAGGCCACGGAAATCCCGGCCGCTGGAGTCGGAGTCGATGGCGCTCACTATGCTGCCGTAGTTGCCGCCGCCCTTGATGAAGACGCTGTCGTCGTTCAGAAGGGTCACCAGACCGGCAGCCTGGCAGTTGTTGGTGGTAGTTGTGAGGGATCCGTTGTTTATGCAGTCCGTGAGGCTGGAATTGCCTCCCATGATGCAGGTGATATTGGAGATACGGCCGTTGTTCATGCTGCTCAGATGGTTGGCGTTGTTGGTGCATCCCTTTATTGCGGTAGCATAGTTGGAGGCGCCTGCAATACCGGCGCTGCGGCCCAGGCGGGCGGTTATGGTGCCGTTGTTGGTGCAGCCTTCAATGCGTACATGGGAAGCGTCTTTGCCCACATTGGTGGAGAAGCCTGCGATGCCGCCGTAGTGGCAGCCTGTGGCTCCGTTCTTGGTGTTGGATCCGCTGTCTGCCGTTACGTTAAGGTCCACAGTGCAGTTATTGATCACGGTGTCGTTTTCGCCCTCACTTACGGCGAAGCCGGTGATGCCGCCGACTGCGAAGCGGACGTTGTCCACGGTGGTGCCCTGGATGTTCAGTTTACCATGTACGTTTACGTTCTCCACGGTAGAGTTCTTCAGGGTACCCGCCACTATTCCGGCGTCTGCCGCTCCGCTTGCGGCGAGCGTGACGTCGGCAACTAAGTTCAAGTTCTTGATGGTGGCGTCCAGGACGTATCCGAACAGGCCCCAGGTCTGGTTGGCTGCCAGGGTTGCGCTGGCCTTGAATCCGGAAATGCTGTGGTTTCCGCCGTCGAAAGTGCCCGCAAAGTAATTGCCTGAAGGGGCGGAGGCATTGTTGCCGTTGCCGGTGCTTGTCACGTTTCCGACAGGCACCCAGTTCTCCACGGAGGACAGGCTGATGTCTGCCGTAAGGGTGACGTTGGCGGTCCTTGCGCTTTCATCTCCGCCGTTGACCCTGGCGGCAAAGGCTACGAGGTCTCCGGCACTTGCGATGGATACGTTCTCGATGTCTCCGGGCTGCGGGTCAACCTCAGCGCCTTCTCCGTCCATGTCTGAAACCAGGTAAGGCTTATCCATTGCCAGGCGGGCGGCGTGCAGGGCCACCTCGGCACGTTTTTGCGTAACGGCCGTGGTCCAGGCGGTGCCGCTGTGTGAGTCGGCGGAAGGTCCGCTCACCACCCCGTCCAGATAAATGCTCCTGACAGGGGAGATGAGGGTCTCAAACACGGTACATGCTGCTCCAAAGCGGGAAATGCCGTAGTCCATGTGGTAGCCGTCGCGTGTGAGGCCGTTGGAGTTGTTGAGGCCGCTGGTGCGCAGGTTCTGAAGCATTGCACCTGTGGATATGACTCCATCGAAGCCGGCGCCCGTTACGATAGCCTGTCCCACGGGAGCAATTACATTCCACATACCTTCCGTGCTGGAGAAGTTCTTTTCTACGTTCTGGGCCTTGGAAAGATCGTGATAAGCCTGGGAGAGGATATAATAGAGCTTGGGACTGCCTCCGGCATTCTCCTGTGCGTTTCTGACAAGGTTTACAAGGGTTTTTACGGAAGCGACTTCGGATGAAAGCTCATCTTGTGTACGGCCCCAGGCAAGGCTGCGGCCGGTATGCTCCTGTATGGTGACATAGTCCCATTTACCGGTGGCTGCAACCTGTGCAAGGCTCTTTCCTGTGAGCTCGCTCCAGCTGTCCGATCCGGGATTGCAGACGTAGCACTTATAGTCTGTGACGTCTTTCCAGCCCGACACGTATTCCGGAACGGTGCGTCCGCCGTAGTACATGTGGACCATCTGGATATCGTTTATGCCGGTTTCCTTAAGGATGCCGGGAAGAAGGTACACGGCGTCCATGGTGAAACTGTTGCCTATGAAGAAGATGCGCATGGAAGCGTCCACGTCCAGATCAGGATCCGGATCAATGGGCTTTTCCCCCGTGGCGATATCATAAGTGATACCGCTCTCGTTGATGGCTCCGCTTGATCCCACGGGACCCAGGTACTTGGATTTCTGCTCTTCCGGGTATAGGTCATAATCGTATGTGCCGCCGTTGTATTTACCTACCTTTCCGGAGGCCTTGCCGCCGGTCCAGGTTGTTTTCTGGTTCACATAGCCGAAGAAAACGCCGCGGAACTGGCTGTCGGAGATAATCTCGCCGTAGTTTTCGTTGTCGGTATAGGTTCCGGCGTTGGCCAGGGAGACTATTCCTCCAACTCGGCCGCTGCGGGAAGATACAAGGTTCCCGTAATTCTTGCAGCCGGAGATGGCAGAGCCCCGTTGCTGGTAAGGCAAACTATGTTCCCCAGGCGTCCGCCATCGTCCTTGGGCATGGAATTGAACTGATTGCCACGGTTTTCGCACCCTGTAATGAGGGTGGAGGCGTTGGCGGCGCCCACGATGCCCGCAGTGCGGCCGGCCTGGGACTCCATGTCTCCGTAATTGTTGCAGGAAGAGATGGTGACGGTCTTTCCTCCGTCCAGATTGGCGTTGGTGAAGCCCACTATGCCTGCGGCGTGGATGGCAGTGGCGCCGGCATTCAGGTTTGCGCTGTTGGTGGCCTTGATGGCGCCGGAGTTGTGCACGCTGTCAACGGTGCAGTCTTCCTCGTTGGCGTAAATGCCGCCAATCATGGCCATGTGCAGGTATCCGGTAGCTTCGCCGGCATAAGTCATGGGCGCATAACTAGTGATATCGCGTACGGCACCGTCATATACAACGCCTGCGACGATGCCTGCGCTGTGCGAAACTGAAGAACTGACCGTCAGCGAGCATGTGGCGTCAACGGTGAAGTTCTGGACAATGCCGCCTTTCCCCACATATCCGAAAAGGCCGAAATGCTGACCCGCCTCTGTTACGTTGTCAAGCAGAGTAAGGTTCTTGATATGATGCGCATTTCCGTCGAACTTGCCGGTGAAGGCAAACCCGGATTTGATTACCGGATTGTAGTTGTCCCATGGGGCTACTGCGTTGCCGACGGGCGTCCACATATCCACGGAGGAGAAATCGAGGTCGGCCATGAGGTTTACCCAGCCTTCCTTGTTTTCCCACTCCTGGGTGGATTCTCCCGCATTCACGGCTGCCGCGAAGGCCAGGAAGTCTTCCACCGTGTAGATGCCGGGGGCATCCGGCTCCGGCTCCGGTTCCGGTTCTACGGGACCTGTAGGACCCGGTTCCGGCTCTGGAGGCGGAGTCTCTTTTTCGCAGCCTGCCAGCACGAACGCCGTGGCGGCAAGCATTAGCAGTAAGATTTTTTTCATTCTGTTATATAGTTATAGTTTTATTGTAAGCACGATGGGGTAGTGATCGGACGGATGGCAGAAATTGTGGATTTCTTTTCCGCGCGGATCACGCCTGGAGGCGGCGAAACCGTCATAGAGGGGCTTCACCTCGGTAATCTTCTTTTCCAGTGCGGGCGTAACGTACACCATGTCTATGCGACGCCCGGACAATGTGCTTTTCTTGAACTCTCCCGGGAATCGTTCGTGGACAAGGTCCAGATAAGGCGTGTTCCCCAGAATGTAATCGTGTACCAGGAACTCCGGGCTGTCCTGGCTCTTCCCGTAGTGGAAATTGTCTACGGATGAAATGGCGTTGAAATCCCCGGTCATCAGCCATAGTTGTCTGTCAGCACCAGGAACGGTGTCCACCGTCTGTTCGCAGATATAACGCACCTCCGTGGCACGGAAGCGGTCTCCGTCATGATTTCTGGTGCTCTCTTTCTCATCCTGGGCCTTGTATCCGTAGGAGAACGGCCAGGTATGGAGGGTGACAATATTCAGCTCCTTGCCCCTCCCAAGGTCAATCTTGGCCCAGCCTGCGCCGTGGACTACGATTATGTCTTCACCGTTCCCCGTAAGGCGTTTTTCTATGTGTATGGGATACTTGGAGGTAATTACCTGCGGGAAAGTATCCCTTTTTCCGCAGACAAGAACATAATTGTGGCCGTAACGCCTGGCAAGCAAGTCCCAGTTCCATGGTAGGTACTGCTCTTCCGGCATTTTCATCTTCACGGCTGTATCGGTGAGATAGCGCGATTCGGCCTCGCACCAGATACAGATGTCGGGGTTCTGTTCCAGCACGAAGGCTACGAAGTTGTCGTAGCCGTTCCCCTGGTCATGCCACATCCCGTTCTGGATGTTCCAGTAAAGGAGCTTTACTTCCTTCCCTTTTCCGCACGCGGTGCAGAAAAGGGAAAGGAGCAAAGCTATGGTAAAGATTAGTCTTTTCATTGTGTCGGCACCATGTATGTAAGGTCCTTGATCTTGGCCTTGGCACTGTCGCCATTCCAGTAACCGATGTACTTGGAGTCAATGAAGTTCTCTGCGTTTACATCAATCCACTCGCCGTTGTAGACGCCCAGACGGCCGCTGACAACAACTCCGGACACTTCGGAGAACTTGGAGAAGTTCGCTACCAGGAGGCCACGGAAGTCTCGTCCGCTGGAGTCGGTGACAAAGGCACTTACTATGTCGCCGTAGTTTCCGCCGCCTTTGATGAAGCAGGTGTCATCGTTCAGCAGGGCCACAAAACCACCGCTCTGGCAATTGTTCACCGTAGTGGTGAGAGAGCCGTTGTTAACGCAGTCAGTGATGCTGGAATTACCTCCCAGGATGCAGGCAATATTGGCTATACGTCCGTTGTTCATGCTGCTTGTGTGGTTGGCGTTATTGGTGCACTCCTTTATGGCTGTACCATAGTTGGCGGCGCCGACAATGCCTGAACTGCGGCCCAGGCGTGCGGTTATGGTGCCGTTGTTGGTACAACCTTCAATACGCTGAACGGAAGCGTCCTTGCCGACATTGGTAGAGAAGCCCACGATGCCGCCGTAGTGGCAGCCTGTAGCGCCGTTCTTGGTATTCTTTCCGCCGTCAGCCGTCACGGTGAGGTTGACAGTGCAGTTCTTGATAATGGTTTCCTTCTCATCGACATTGACCTGGCTTGCGGCGAAGCCTGCGATGCCGCCCACTGCGAAGCGGACGTTATCTACCGTAGTGCCCTTGATGTCCAGTTTGCCGGAAACGTTGACGTTCTCTATGATGGAATTCTTGATTGTACCTGCAAGGATGCCGGCGTCGGCCGCACCGCTGGCCGTGAGCGTAATGTCCACATCGGTCAGATTAAGGTTCTTGACGGCTCCGTTCAGGATATAACCGAACAGGCCCCAGGTCTGGTTGGCGGCAAGTGTTGCATCGGCCTTGAAGCCGCTGATGGTGTGGCCGCCTCCATTGAAGATGCCAGAGAAGAAATTGCCGGTGGGCTCGGAAGCATTGTTTGCGTTACCCGACTTCTCGGGATTGCCTATTGGTGTCCAGTCACTGAAGGTGCTCAGATCTATGTCTGTAAGCAGTTCTATCTCACCGCTTTGATTGGTCCAGCGGGAGAGGTTGTATCCGTCTATGGCGGCACTGAGGAAATCCTGGAATTCATCCATGTCGGGAATGCCGCCTATGCTGGCGGAAGGGTCGATGACGGCCTCGTGGCCAAGCTGGTTTACGGCGATGAGGACGGAATTCCTGCCTCCGGATATCTTCACCTCGCCTGAGCGGGGCTGGGTGGAGGTGGATTCGTTCTTGTAGTTTGACGCAATGGAGAGTGTGAGGAGGGAACTCTTGCCGTTACCCTCGCCGTAGGTGAGGTCCAGGGTAATCCAGTCTGCCGAACTGGTGGCAATCCAGTAGGGCGCGTCGGTGGTTATGACCAAGACCTCGTCGCTGGGGGCGTTGGCGGCAACGTCACGGATGGCGTCCCGGTCCACGGTGAGGGCGTAGGTCTTGTTATAGAGCCCGGGGATTTCTTTTTCCTGGCAGCCGGCCAGCAGAAGGGCTGACAGGCCTGCGAGGATTGCTATTCTCAAAAGTGTTTTCATATCTGTGTATTATTGTTTTTCTCTTACAAGAAGGTAACTTATGCAGCTGCGTTCGCCGCCGGGATTGTCACAGGGTTTGGACTTGATGCTCCCACTGCCTTTGGAGGCGTCCCAGACCCATATGCTGGAGGATCCGCCGCCATCAAAGCGGGTTACCCACGCACCGCCCAGTTTTTTTGCAATCTGGTACATTTCATAGCCTTTTACGCCCATGGAGTACCATAACTGGCGGCCGTCAATTTCTACAAGCCAAACCTTCTTGAGGTCTTTGCTTACCACGGGGAAGGTCATGGGGTCATAGACGGAGTAGAGACTGGCCGATGAGCCCGGCGTGTTGGAGGCGTCTGCCCCGTCGGTCATGAGCTGGTACATGGTGGAAGCCTGGGTATATATGGGCTTCTTGGCAGAACCTTCCACGCTGATATCGCAGCTTACCTCTACTTTCTGGCCCACTGAAACGTTGGCTTTCCACTGCGCGGCCATGTTGCCGGAAAGTGCAATGACAAAGCGGTTGTCCGAGGTCAGGTATGGCGGGGTGATGCTGCCGGTGCGTCCGTCCCGGATTTCCTTTACAGTGGCGCTGGCATAGCCTGTATTCACTTTCATGGGTGCTCCGTCCCACTCGCATATGACGTACATTGCGTCCGGGGCAAGCGGGTTCGACAGCCCGGGATGGGGCTCTTTCTTGTAACGTGATGTATAGAGGTTGGCCTGATAGTCGGCCGACGTGTGCCGGAGGATGGTATCGTTCACGGAGTAATACTTGTACTCCTGTCCTCCCGTGCGCATTTTTCCTGTAAAACTTTTCTTGCCGCAGGAGGCGGTACCGTCGGTGAAAACGGTGAACGCCCAACTGTGATTGGGAAGTTTGTTGACCACATAAGGGTTGTTGATGTATGCGGGCTGCCCTTCCTCCACGTGGAATCCGCGAAGTATGCCGGGAGTGGTGTCGAAGAAGCCGCTGTTGACGCCGGCAAGTATCTTCTGGCCCTCGCTCCTTCGCCTGTTGCAGATGTCCGACAGCCTTTCGCGGACCGTATTCAGCGTACTGTTGTAGTCGTTGCTCTTGAGCCCGTTGGGATTTGGAATGATTTCGTCTGCGATGACGGCGGTGATTTCAATTCCGGGGTCGGTGAGATCCACTTCCAGGACAAAGATTTCACGGGGAACGTTGATGCAGGAGTAGTGGTGATAGATGGCGCCGCTGTGCAACTGGACATTCTCCTTCTCTTCCCAGTCATAATAGTCTTCCTGGCTCCAGTCGACAGTATTCTTCTCCGGGTTATATGCCTCCGTGACATTCATCATGGCGTTATTTACTGCGCAGGCAACTCCGTTGACGAAGCCGGCTCCGTAGTTGTCGGTCACATTGTTCTTGGCCGATGAATTGCCGTAGGAGCATATCCAGCCGGGTCCGTACGAGCCGGAAACCGGGCCGGTGATGGAAGCCTGGAAGGTGCAGTTGCGTATTGCGCCGGAGTTGTAGCCCACCAGTCCGCCTGCCTGTGCGGCTACGGGAACAGTTATGTCGCCAAGGCTTTTACAGCCATTGCGGCTTTCCATTTCTCCGCCTGCAAGGGAATTGCCGTCGGCGTATCCGGCGAGGCCGCCTACAATGAGGTCGTTCCCCGTTGAAGCCGTTCCGGTAACTGTGATGGCTGCATTGTTGGTTACCTTGTCCAGTGTAACGCCAATTGCACGGCCTATGATACCGCCGGCCCTGACTTTACCGGGACCTGTTACCTTAAAAGTCACCTTGCTGCCTTTATTTCCAAAATTGAGGCGGCTGATGGTTATGCCGCTTCCTACACCCACGAAACCCACGTTGGTGTACTTCGTGGCATCCACCTCCCAGTTAATGCCGGTAATGGTCTTGTTGTTGCCGTCAATGCTGTAAGTGAGGGGGCTGTCGACGCCGCCTATAGGAATCCACTCCGTGATGGAGGATGCATCGATGTCTTTGTTGAACTTTATTACACCGTCAACAAGATAGTTGGCTATGGAGTATCCTTCCTCTCCGCGGATGGCTTTGGAGAGTCCCACCAGGTCCTGTGCCGAGGATATGCCTCGGTCTGTTACTGTACCCGTACCTGCGGCCTGCGTGACGGTAACCTGCTTGGATTCCCCGTCCAGGTTTGAAACTGTCAGCTGGGCGCTCCGCTGGTCCGTGGTCTTGTTCTCCTCTGCCTGGATGGAGAAGGAGTGTTCGTCCGGCTTGCCCTTGGCCTTGATCACTTTCAGCCAGTTCTGGGAAGAGCGTACCAGCCAGTCCGAGGACGAAATGACGGAGATGCTCTTTTGTTCTCCAAGTGCCACGAAGTCCACTGAAAGCGGTGAGACGTCCAGCGGGGTTCTATCCCCGCCGGGAGTCTCTTTATTGCTTGAGCATGACACGATGAGCGTCAGTACCCAGAACAGTATGATGTGAAGCTGTTTCATTGTAAGGAAATGCTATTGTTCAAGTCCGTCGTCCCAGCCGGGATTCTGGCTCAGGGCATAGCCGGTAGCGGTGCGCTGGTCGGCAGGAATGGGCCACAGGTAGTCTCTGCCTTCCGTCCAGGTGTATTCTTCTGCAGCCCAGCATGTGAGATAGCCGTGATCTCCTTCAGAGAGGGTATACGTGCTGCCCAGCTGTATCTGGTTGGAGGAAGGCACGCTTGTGGTACCTTTATTGTCGTTATATAGATAAAGGTCAGGAGTGCCGTTCTTGTCAAGGTCTATGTCGGTTCCCACCTCTGCTGCAGAGATGTAAATACCCTGGAATCCCTTCGTCGCCTTGGGTGTAAGCAGGTTTCCTTCACCCCAGCGGAACATGTCCCACTGGCGGAATCCTTCGCAGAAAAGCTCCACGGTGCGCTCGCGGCGTACTTCCAGGATGGCGGCTTTCTGACTGCCCTTGGCGTGGGGGTAGTATTGTTCCATGAGTTCGTCGGTGTCTGCAGGAACTGCGTCCAGGCCGGGGACTCCAACGCGTGCACGGATGACGTTGACGGTTTTTGCAAGGTCTTCTGCCGTGAGGGTTCCCAGTTCGGCCTTGGCCTCGGCGTAGTTCAGCAGCACTTCGGCATAACGGATTACCGGATAGTCGGTGGTGGAAGTGGTGGCTGTCTCGTGCTCGGTGGTGGAGATATATTTGATGATGCGATATCCGTTGAAGGTACGCTCCCAGGAGAGGGCTTCGGTTATATGGGCTCCGCTGTTATCGGTATCGGCCATTACGAAACCGGGACCGTGAAGGGTCTGTGCCATGCGTGGATCCCTGTTCTGGAAAGCGTCATAATAACTCATGGTCTCCCATCCGGCCCTTTTCTGGATAGGTGAACCATCCTTCTGCAGGTAGTGGTTCACAAAACGGGCCGATGCGCTGCGCTTGTGGTTCTTATAGTCGAACTGGATGCCGTGACGGACCAGAAGGTCAACGTTGTAGCGGCGGGAGAAGATGGTCTCGTTGGACTCCGCATTCTCCAGTATGAAGTACTCGCGGTAGGAGGCGTTGGTTGCCTTGGGTGCGAGCTTCATTGTGTTGTCTGTATAAAGGGAACGCGTGCCGACAATCTTCCCGGCGGCGTCAGCGGCCTGCTCCAGGAACCATGTGGAGGAAACAGTAAAGCTGGTTCCGTCATCAAGGGTAAAGGTCTGCTGGTCCTGGGGGACATATTCCGAGCCTTCGTGATACTTCCTGAAAGTACCCTCGAACAATGCGACGCGGGATTTCAGGGCAAGTGCGGCATCCTTCGAGACGTGATACACTGGGTCGGAAGGCCATTTGGCCGGAAGCAGTTCATAGGCTTTGTCAAGGTCCCTCAGAACCATCAGCATCACATATCCGCGGGGATCCCTGGCCTTGTTGAGGTCTTCCTTGTCGGAGGAGCCAATCACGTGGTCGTACCAGGGAATGTCACCGTACAGGCGTACTTTCTCATAGTAGAACAGGGCACGGAAAAAGTAGCAGACACCGTCGTACCTGTCTTTCACGGAAGCATCCTTGCACTTGTTGTTCTCAAGCATGTAGTTAATGTTCCTGAGGGGTTTCCAGGTATCGGCGCTCCAGCTCTTGGAAGTAGGGTTGCGCGTACCGCGCTGGACTGCTGTGAGTGTGGAGCCGGAGCAGTTGTCGTCGGCATTCAGTTCTGCCAGGTCGGTGGCGGCGGGAATGAGGTCGTTGTATAGTTTATTCGCCCAAAGGTCCAGTTCGGCTCCCGTAGAGAAGTAGGTGTCGGGAGAGAGTGAAGTCTCCGGGGTTTTCGTGAGAAAATCCGAGCAGGAGGACATCGTAAGGGCTGCTGTCAGTATAGCAAAAGGAATGATGGTCTTTTTCATGGCTGCTAGAATGTAATGTCAACACCCAGTGAGAATGTCTTGGAATAGGGATAGGTGATATCGTCTGAGATGGAGGTTGTCGCCACTTCAGGGTCGATATACTTTGTAGCTTTCGTCAGCGGGGACAGATAGAAGAGGTTCTCTCCGGAGAAATAGACGCGGGCTTTCTCAATAATCCTGGTCTTAAGGGGCAGAGTGTAGCCCACGGTGAGATTCTTAAGCCTCAGGTAGGCGGCGCTCTGGAGGTAGTAGTCCGATGTTATCAGATTGGTCTTGTTGGAAACAAGGCCTCTCTGGCGCGGGTAAATGGCGCCGCTGTTGTCCGCGCCTTCAGTCCAGCATTTGTCGGCAAAGTCCGAGGGAATGAAGGTGGGGCGCTGGTATGCATACGGACCCCAGAAGTAACTGCAGTTGTAGTTAGGCATCCAGTCCATCTTGCCCACGCCCTGGAAGAAGATGCTCAGATCCAGGCCCTGCCAGCTGAAGTCGCCCTTGAATGCATAGTTGAAACGGGGGCGGGAGTTTCCTATGACCTCACGGTCTCCGGGATTGTCCAGGGTATTGGCTCCGGTATTGATTTTATTGTCCCCGTTGAGGTCGCGATAGATGATATCACCTGCCCTGAGGTGCTGGTATCCGGCCGCCTGGCTCTGGATACCCTTGTTGACAGTGCTGAAGGAGTCGTAAGCCGCCTCCCACTGCGCTGCTTCTTCATCGGTGGCGAAGAGGCCGTCGGTGCGATATCCCCAGATGTCGCCGAGACACTTTCCAACATAGTTGTCGCTCAGTAATTTATCCGGGTTGTTGAAGCGGGTGATCACTGTAACGAAGTCTCCCAGCGTAGCGGTTAAACCGTAATAGAGGGGCTTTCCTCCAAGGGTGACGTTGTCCTTCCAGCTTATGGAAAGCTCGAAGCCCTTCGTGCGCAGGTCGGCGGCGTTCTCCTTGGGGGCGGCTTCTCCATATACTGTAGGAAGGGACATTCCGGCGGTTAGCATGTTTTTTGTGTCGCGAGTGAAGAAGTCGGCGTTCAGATTGAGCCTGTTGCGGAAGAATCCCAGGTCTATGCCGATATTCTTGGAGATGACGGTTTCCCAGGTGAGGTTGTCGGAGACGGGTGCATCCATATATGCATAGGCGGCATTGTTGAGCCCGTCGAAGGTATAGCCGCTCAGAAGACCGGTTTTCAGTTCCTCCCAGTAATAGTAATTGTCTACCTGCTGGTTGCCAAGAGTACCATAGCTGGCGCGAAGCTTGGCGCTGGAAATCACGGGCTTCAAGGCGCTCCAGAAACTTTCTTCTGAAATGCGCCAGCCGGCGGAAGCAGAAGGGAAGAAAGCCCAGCGATGTCCGGCAGGGAAGCGGGAAGACCCGTCGGCGCGGCCGGAAACTTCCAGGAGGTATTTTCCATCCCAGTCGTAGTTTACACGGCCGAAATAGCCCAGCGTACGATAGGAAGTATTGGTCTGGGTAGCTTTCTCTATTTCACCGTTCGCCATGTTGATGTAGGACAGGACGTCGCTCATGGATCCCTTTTGCTGAATCATGAGGGTTGTGGCATAGTAATCGTCGAAGTTTCCGCCCAGCGTGGCAGATACGTGATTGTGACCGGAGGTCTTGTCGTAGGCAAAGTAGGCGTTTATGGTGCTGGCGTCACGCATGTAACGGTATTCACGGGTGAAGTCGTATACGGAACCGTTGGAGAAGAGACCGCCGGTGAGGCCGTTGCCCTCGTACATGCGCTTGTTCACGTTGTCGTAGCTGTTGGCAGAGGGCAGGCTGCGGAAATTGCGGCGGATGTCATGGCGGCGGTAAGTGTAGTCGGCAATGAACTTGAGGCCGTCGGATATGTTAATCGTGAAGCGGTTGGTCCACGTCCAGTAGTTGCTTAGATTCATGTTGTGGTTCCTTCCGTCCATGAAGACGCCGCCGCGGCCGCTCATCAGGGGAGAGGTGGCGCCGGTCATGAAGCCGGGGACCATGGCAATTGTACCGTCCGGGTTGTAGGGCACGTAGTTGGGGCCCACGTTCTGTGTGATGTTCCACATGATACCCTGGGATGTGTAGCCGGTGCTTCCGTCCATTTCCCAGAAGCCGCCCCACTCGTAGTCGGAGCGTTCCAGGCTTATGTTGGAGGAATAGGTAAGCCAGGGGCGCAGTTTGGCATCGACCTTTCCGCGCAGGGAAACGCCGTCGTAGGTGTCCTGGGCATTCCCGGCGAAGAGGCCGTTTCGGTGCAGATAGCGGGCCGATGCATAATACTTGGCTTTGCTGGTGCCGCCGCGGAGAGTGATGTTGTGCTCTGTCTCGGGGCGTTCCTTGTTGAACAGGTAGCTGTACCAGTCGAAATTGCCAAGGTATACATACGTATAGGTGCCGGTTTCATCGGGAATCACCCAAGGGCGCTCCGGATTCTCCGTCACGTCGTACCTGCGGTCCATCAGCATTTGAATCTGTTCGTCGGAATAGGTCCATGCGGGTGAGCCTTTGGCTGTCTGATAAAATGCGTTCGTGAGGTTTACGTAGTCGTAACCCGTGGTGATGAAATCAGTGCTGGTGGTGTTTGTGGAAATTGAGAACCGGCCGTTGTAATTGATCTTTGCATCACCGTCCATACCGCTCTTGGTGGTGATGAGAATGACGCCGGCGCTGGCTTTCGCACCGTAGATGGCGCAGGCCGATGCATCCTTCAGGACGGATACGCTCTCGATGTCGTTGGGATTCACCTGGCTGAGGGATCCTTCAACACCGTCCACCAGGACAAGGGGTGAACCGGAGTTCAGGGAAACCTTGCCTCGGACGTTGACGCTGTACTGGCTACCGTCGATGGAGCCGCTGCTTGTGGTGAGGACCAGCGAAGGATCCGCACCCTGGATGGCCATGGCGGTGTTGGTGACAGGACGTGCGTTGAGCTCTTTACCGTCAATGACGGAGACCGCTCCGGTGAGGTTCACCCTTTTCTGGGTGCCGTAACCGACGACGACTATTTCCTCAAGAAGGTTGGTGTCGCTGGAAAGGGTAATCCGGAAGGGCTGGCTTTCGCGGCCGTTGACGGTTACCTCCTTGTCCTCGAATCCCAGGTAGGAAACCAGAATGGTGGCGGGGTAGGTGAGCGCTTCAAAGGAAAAAGAACCGTTGTTGTCCGTGATAGCGTATTTCCCGCTGGCCTTTTCAATCAGTGAAGCACCTATGAGAGGGTCGCCGTTCTGGTCTATGACAACGCCTTTGAAGCTGTTTTTGGCTGTCTGTGGAGAAGCGGAAGATGGTATACGCTTTGATACTGAGACGGAGTTCCCGTTAATGGTGAAATCCAGGTTCTGCCCTGCAAAAATCTGGGTCAGGACATCGTTGAGCGTTGCATTCTTGGCAGAGACGCTGACTCGTTTTTTCAGGTCCACTTCGCCGGAGTTGATGACGATGGTGTAGTTCCCCTGCGACTGAAGCTGCGTAACCGCTTCCTGTACTGTAACATTGTGCAGGCTCAGCGTAATGTTTTGGGCGAATGCCCCAAACGAAAGCAGTAAAGCCAGGGTTAACAGCAGTGTTTTTCTCATGTGATTATTAGTGTTTGTTGTTGTAGATATATATGGTATCGCCTTTTCGTACGGTTTTAAGCCTTCCGTTCCGGCAGAGCAGACGGAGGATTTCATCCAGGCTTTCGCCGTTTGAGAAGAAAGCCAGGAACCGCTGGTCCACTACGGAATCGTCGGCCACTATGATTCTTTTCCCGAAGGTGCGTTCAAGATCCAGGGCAATGTCCTGAAGCGGAATGTTGATGAAACTGAAGGAGGCGCCTTCAGTGAAGTCCCGGTAACTCTCCGTCGAGATTCTTCCCACGGCAACGTTTCCAGCCTTCTTGTCGAACTGTGCCAGATCACCGGGCGATAGCCTTACTTCCCGTTTTCCGCTTCCGGACGGGACATGCAGGCTTACGGAGCCTTCGCGGAGCATGATTTCCAGGATTGATGCGTCGTGGTAGGCTTTCAGGTCGAACGTTGTGCCGTGCACGCGGATATCAGCCTCACCGGAGTGAATGATGAAAGGATGTTCAGAGTCTTTGGCGACGTTTGCGACTACTTCCCCGTCAAGGAAGACCTCACGGTTTGCACCGCTGAACCGGTCGGGCCAGGTTATGCGGGAACCTGCGTTAAGCGTAAGGAGAGTCCCGTCCGGAAGGGTGAGATTCCTGGTTTGCGTCATGGGAACGGATAATTCCTGCCAGACTACGGGAGCCGGCTCGCGGTGGAGCTTCCAGCCTGCCTGGAAAGCTGCAGGGATGGCAAGGAGAACGATGGCGGCCGCGGCTGCCACCCAGTAATAAGTCCTGCGGAGAGGGTGTCTGTCCAGACCAAGGCGCTTGTGGACGGAGTCCAAAGCACCCTGGGTGTTTTTGCCGGCTTCCCGACGGCAGGAGTCGAAATAACTGTCCATCAGGCGGGTGACCTCAGGATCATCCATGTGTTCGGCGAGAAATAGCTGGACTTCCAGCGAGTCCTGGGCGCTCAGTTTTCCACTGAGATAATCTTGAATTTTTGGGATATCCATAGTCGTTCTATACAATTGTACCTAATATAGAACGAACAACTCCGGGTTACTACGTAACGGTTCAGTTCAAATTTTTCCGGATATCCTGGAGGGCAAGCTGGATGTGTTTTTCCACAGTGCGTACCGAAAGCCCCAGTCGAAGGGCGATTTCTTCGTGGGACAGTTGTTCGTACCGGCTCATGAGGAAGATTTTCTGCCGCTGGTCCGGCATTGCTTCCACCAGTTGCCGGATAAGGGAACTGGTTTCTTTGAATTCGGTTTTGAGGTCTGAGCGTTCAGGAGAGGCCTGTTCCGGAGCAGAGGCAATCTGGGCTGTCAAAAGGTGCTTCTTGGACTTGAATACGTCCAGGGCTGCATTTCTTGCAAGGACGGATAGATAGTTCCTGAGAGATTTGGACGGGTCCAGGCGATCACGGTGAAGCCACACTTTTATGAATACGCTCTGGGCGAGATCTTCTGCCAGAACCTGCTCTTTGACCAGCGTGAGGATGAATTGGAGAACCTGGGGATGCCATCGGAGGAACAATGCGTCAAACGCACGGTGGTCGCCATCGTGCACGGCGGCGGTAAGCTCGCTGTCGGACATTTTCCAATATGATTCCATGCGTCCCTTCATGATTCACTGACCTGCAAAAATAGCAAAAAAATTGCAAAAGTATTATGGAAAGGCTATCTTTGACGGCGAATAATGAATTCGAAAAAGACCATGAAAAAAGTGCTTTTCCTTATTTTAGGCGTATTTGCCGCCCTTTCCTGTGGGCCCAAGGCCGGAGATGGCCGTACCCGTTCAGATGTGCTGAGGGACCGTATCCTGCAGGGAGATGCAAGCGGGGTGATTGTGGTTGCGCACCGCGGAGACTGGCGGTATGCTCCGGAAAACTCCATAGCTGCCATCGAGCATTCCATTGAGGTTGGCGTAGATGTGGTCGAGCTGGATTTGCAGCTCACCAAGGACAGTGTCCTGATTATAATGCATGACCCTACCCTTAACAGAACCACGAATGGAAAAGGAAATATCAAGGACTGGACGCTGGATTCGATAAAGACGCTGAAACTGAAGAATGGATGTGGAATACGGTCGAAGCATTCTGTCCCTACTTTGGAGGAGGCGCTGCTGGCCGCCAAGGGGAAAGTGCTCATCAACCTGGACAAGGCGGACCGCTACTTCGACCTGGTAGTCCCTGTCCTGGAGAAAACCGGAACGACTAAGCAAATCATCATGAAGGGCAGCAAGCCGGCCGAAGAGGTGCTGTCGCTCTATGGAAAGTATCTGGACGAGGTCCTTTACATGCCAATCGTGAATCTGTACAAGGACAATGCCCGGGAACTCATGGAGGGATATATGACCCTGCTGAAACCTTGCGCCTATGAGCTTGTGTATAAAACGGATGATGAAATTGCATATCCGAAGGAGCTTAAGACGGCGCTGGAAGGCAAGGCGCTCCTTTGGTACAACACCCTTTGGGACACCCTTTGTGGCGGGCACGACGACGATCTGGCTCTCGAAGACCCTGATGCCGCATTTGGTTTCCTGATTGATACCCTTGGCGCAAGAATAATCCAGACGGACCGTGCGGAACTCCTTCTGAAGTATCTGAAAAGCAGAAAACTTCACGACTGACAGTCCGGTGCCTCCTGACGCCAGGGCGGACTAAACCTTTACGGTTTTTTTGCGTCTAATTGTTGACGCAAATCCCAACCCGTATGAAATCCAGTCCGCTTCGCACCATTGTTTCAGCATTGGCATGTACGTTTTTTTGCCTGGAGCTGAATGCCCAGCGCATAGTATGTGACGAAACCTGCAAGCTGGCCGATGCTCCGCCTGAAGCTCCGGCGCCTGCCTTTATGGAGGAGCCGGGCTTTTCCGTTGTAAGTCCAGTCGGGCGTTCTTCGGTAGAGATGATTCAGCAGGCACCCAGACTCCGGACGCTGGACGGAAAGACCATTGCCGTAGTTGGCGTAAGCTTCATGACGGGAGTTACCCATCCTGAAATCAAGCGGCTTATCCTGGAGCATTATCCATCGGCCAAAGTAATTCTGCTGGACGAGATTGGCATTGCAGGGCCGTATCCTGCTCCAGGCGTTACGCGAAAGGCCAAGGAGGAATTCCAGGCAAAACTCAGGGAGATGGGGGTGGATGCGGTTATTTCAGGCAACGGCGGCTGCGGACTGTGCACGCCCAAGGAGACGGGTTCCTGCATCGCGGCGGAGTATCTGGGCATACCTTCGGTCGTCATCGCCGGTCCCGGTTTCGTGGACCAGGCCAAATACACGGCTCTCAACAACGGGGTCCCCGTGATGAGGGTGGCGGAGTATCCCGGGGCATTTGCAACCCACTCTGCAGCTCAGTTGATAAAGAACACGCGAGAGATTCTGTGGCCGCAGATCGTGGAGGCGCTAACAAGGCCCATCAGCGATGAGGAGCGCTCTGCCGGTATTTCCGGCAATAAAGGAGATGTCCGCGACGACGTCTTCTTCGGCACCCTGGACGAAGTGAACGAATACTTCAAGGAAATGAAGTGGTCCGACGGCCTCCCCATCGTCCCGCCCACCTTCGGGAAGGTGGAGTCCTTCCTGAAATATACTGATATGGACTGGGACCAGACAGTTGCGGTCCTTCCCATTGCGCACAGGGACACCAAGGTCTGGCATGTTGCCGTCAATGCCGTCATGGCGGGCTGCAAGCCGGAATACATGCCCATCCTCATTGCTCTTGTCAAGGGCCTTGGAGACGGGAATTTCCGCCGTACGCTGGCCAGTACTCACGCCTGGATTCCCTACAGCTGGCTCAACGGTCCAATTGCGAGGCAGCTAGGCATAGACAGCGGTCAGGGGCAGATCAACGAGGCGGCGAACATGGCTATCGGCAGGTTCATGAACCTTGCCCTGATGAACCTCTGCGGGTATTATGTGAAGCAGGACCGGATGGGCACCTTCGGCTATCCAATGTCCTGGTGCATGGTGGAGGACGATGCCGCCTGCCGCCGGATAGGCTGGGACCCATACCACGTCCGCAAGGGCTTCAAACTGAACGACAACACCGTCACACTGGGCTCTGCGCTGCTTTGGGGGAACAACATGGCTCCGTCCACGACCAACCCCCGGAAGGTGATGGAACTCATTGCGTGGGACATCAGCGAGCGCAGCCAGTTCGCCCTTGGCAGCGGCCGTCAGTTCACCTTCCGGACTATCCTGATGACAGAGCCCGTGGCGGCCATCCTTGCCGGAAGATACAAGAGCCCGGAGTCTCTGGAAAAGGTGCTTATAGAGGAATCCCGCCGGCCTGTAAAAGAAAGGGCCTTTGCCAATTATTACGCCAATCCCGGCGGGGCAAAGGACGGTGGAGCGCACAGTCTGCGCCAGTACCAGGGCCATATCCGCAAGGACGAGGGCGGAGAGATGACTCCAACTCCTGAGTGGTACGACTCTCCCGAAGCGGAGCAGATGACAATTCCCACCATGAAACGTGGCATGACAGCTTTCCTGGTCACCGGTGACGCTGCCCGCAACAAGGTTCAGACCATGCCAGGCGGCGGATATGCAACAGTCAGGATAGAACTCCCCCGCACATGGGATCTTCTGATGGCAGAGCTTGGCTATCGGCCGCTGAAAGAGTTCTATGTTGACTGACTTGGCCGTGTATCAGTTTGGAATTCAGTAATTTTCTTCAATCTTCCACTCTCCGGTCTTTGCCGGGCCGGTGTAGTTTTCTCTGCCGGCTTCTTTTTGAATCTAACTTCCATTTATATTCTGGTTAATCTGACAAAATAGCCATCAGTTCGGTGTTGAACCAGATATACTCCTTGCCGATTCTTTCTTTCGTGAGAAGACCCAGGCCTTCCAACTGACTAAGGTACTTCTTGGCCGTATTTACGCTCTTAATTGTATTCGAGAGCAGATTCTTGGGACGGATGTAGGGCTGTTCGAACAGCTTGGAAAGGTTGAGTCTGGCCAGGGAGAGTTTGTTCTCCAGGATGATTCCTTCCGTCTTTTCCATCAAAGAACGAATACGGTTTATCTTATCAATAGTATATTCCGATGTTTGTGAAACGGCTTCGAGCATGTAAAGAATCCACGCCTTCCAGTCCCTGATTCCCGTCACGCTGTTAAGTGCATGGTAGTATGCATCTTTGTTCTGGAGGATATAGGCGCTCAGGTATAGGATGGGCAGGTCCAGGAGCCCCTTTTGGATCAAATAGAGAATGCATAGGATTCGGCCTGTCCTGCCGTTGCCGTCCCGGAATGGATGGATGGCTTCAAACTGATAGTGAGCCATTGCCATTTTGAGGAGCGGATCAACGGGGTAGGCGGAATCGTCGTTCAGAAAGTCAATCCAGTCGGCCATCTTTTTTTCTACTACTCCTTTCCCTCTTGGGGGAGTATAGATGGTTTCCGCAACCAAAGACCCCCAGCCTCTCTTTTTGATGACAATTTCTGCCTGGTAGGGACGAATCCCCTCGTGCGTCTTTTTTACTTGACGAAAGACGTTCACCACTGTTTCAACACTGAGGTTTTTCTCTTTGGTTATGTCCTGAAAACCTTTCCAGAGTGCTTCCCTGTAATGCAGAATCTCTTTGGTCGGTCCTTCCAGGTAGTCGTCTTCCTGGTAGGATAAACTACGATAGAGTTCATCGTCCGTGGTGAAAATATTCTCAATGGCGCTACTGGCTTTCGCTTCCCGTAAAGCTATGGTGTTAACGAAGATTGATTGGTTGGGAAGTGTCGCAGCCAAGCCTTTCAACTCGGCCAGGCGCCTGCTTGCCAGCACCAGTTTGGCTCCTACTTCCGCATCCATGTACAGCGCCTGGTCAGGAGGAAGGGGCGGAAGTTGGTTGTAGGGAGTATGTCTATCGTATGCTTCCATGTTGACAGTTTTCTTTTCAACTGTCAAAAATAGCATAATTTTGACAGATTGCAAAATTTCTGTCAAAAAACCGACCCTCGAAGAGGCCGGCTTGTGCGGGCAACGGGACAATTATCGAACCAATTTTAACGATTTCAGAGCTGTGTATCTGTTTGGCATTCAGATGGATATAAAGTTGTATTCGAGAACAAGCAACCAAGTTTTTTTGAATACATAAATAGCTCCTGGTTTGATAATGTGTCGTAAAATGAGTATGTTTGTTATGATAAATCGAGATTTATCGAACTGAATGCCTGCAAAAGAGTCTGTTAAATTCTCAGTATTATGGTAAATTCCATTCTACCTGCGCCTCAGAGCGCACAGACAGTTGGAACTTACAAAGGTTCCAAGACTTCTCAACCAACTATCATCATCAATAACACTAAGCCAATTCGTTCTCCCAAGCGATATGCAGTTCGTAATCCCGGTCGTATCGAGATTGGTGGCGGTGTTTTGCCCACTCTAAAATGCTCTCGAAAAGACCTTTGTGCATGTGTGTTGGCTGTCGGAGCTATTTCTGCTGTTGTTTACGCAGCTAAGTACGGGTTCAAAAATCTGTTCTCGCACAAAGAAAAGTCCAGTGGCTGCGATGACAGCCGTATTCCGGAGCCCCCATGTAGTGATAGGAGGTCTGCTTCATGAAGTCCTCAAGCTCGACTTCAAACACCTCACACTTTGGAGCGGGATACTGTGACTGGATCTGAGTATTGTCCATAAGCAAGATGGTATTTTTTCATTAGTGTCCACTAAAAATATGGCCGGGATTGTTGTGATATAAAAAGAGTTTATATCGCAGCGTAGAGTTAGCCGCAAATGTAATCCAAAAGGACTTCAGACAGGATATAAGCCTATATGGTTACCTTGAAGCCGTAGATTTTACCATTTTCAAGCGAGAGCTTGCTCGTGATCGTCTTCCGCATGTCGCAACCCGGGAACACGGTGACCGAATTCCGGCGTTCCTCCTCGTCGTCGTAATAGTTGCCGCCGAACTGGAGACAGAGTTCATATCCCGCCTCGAGATCCTTGTCGAAGCGGACGGGCACGAAGAAGGTCTTTTCGACCACATCCTCGTCCATCAGCGTGAGGTCGCTGTTATTGCCGCTATCGAGCAGGTAATAGTCCTGCGGTCCTCTCTCGATCGTGAAGGGCGTCCCCGTGTAGCTTTCGGTGGTCACATCCAGGCCGGAGAACCGGACGAAGACCGGATCGCCATTCACGCCCCACTCTTCCTCTTCTTCCGAATCGGGATCCACGCACTTGATTCGGATGGAATTGATCCGCGCCTGGTCGAAAGGAGAACCGGCAGGCGCCTCGTACGGGAAGTTCCTGAGGGTCACCTCGATGCGGAACACGGCGAACTGGTGCTCCAGGTACACGTGGGCGACATCGCCGGAGATCAGCACCTCACCCAGCATCAGGTCGACGTCGGAGACAGAAGACGGATCATCGTGCTGCAGGGCGCCCGAAGCGGTCGAAAGATTCCTCATATAAATGGTCGGAGAGTACAGCCTCACGCCATCGAAGATCGAATTGCCCGCGTACGTGTCCACGGACGGATACAGGCAGATGACCTTGTCCCCTTCGTTTCCGGTCCAGGTACCGGAGAATTCCGCCTTCTTGCGGCCAGCCTCCCCGGTAGAAGTGAAGATATCGATGGCCGTGATGCCGTCCCGGCCGAAAGAGACCACCGTGATGGACTCTTCCGAGTCCCAGGAGCCTTTCAGCGTCTTGTCATCCGTGTCGTATTCATAAAGCGTCTTTGTGCCCGTCGGAGCGACGACGGACGCCTGAATCGTCATCGGGACGCCTGCCTTCTTTTCGACCGGCGTCTTCTGGCAGCTACTCATCAGCACGGCCGCGCAGGCCGTCATTAAAACACTCGTTAGGATGCGTTTCATCTTGCAGTTTTTCAATAGGTTAAAAGACCAAATCCCAGCCGTGTTCCATATCAGGGACCTCTCCACTGGCACAGACAATGCCTTCCAACATGACCTCAATGACCTCTGTCACGGGTGATTCATAAGTGATTAAGCGTAAAACTTC
>Ga0129306_1001107_pt1 | contig 33899 bp, 24 predicted proteins | sample P827metagenome_FD_94438 | JGI IMG/M metagenome (GOLD analysis project Ga0129306, IMG submission 94438) | Capybara group fecal microbial communities from Wisconsin, USA - P827 metagenome | ecosystem: Host-associated > Mammals > Digestive system > Large intestine > Fecal | place: USA: Wisconsin...
AAGCTCTTCTCTGCCGTGCCTTCGCTATGTTTATGTGTGCCAATACTTTCTGTATGGCTTACGATCCAGAAAAGGCTAGTGAATATTTGGGAATTCCATATCCCAAGACTCCTGGTGTGACAGTAGACAATCGTGGAACATTGGCTGAAACATATGCTGACATTGCTGCCGATATTGAAGAGGCAATGCCTAATGTTGATGAAAACCATCTTTCTGTACCCAAGTATCACTGGAACCAAAAAGCCGCTAATGCCTTTGCTGCACGTTTCTTCCTTTACTATCACGATTACGACAAGGCTATCAAATATGCGACAGCATGTTTAGGATCAAATCCTTCTGAGTCGATGCATAACATAGAGCAGTGGTCATCACTTGGTGCAAATGACTTCTTTCATGCATATAAGAGTTCAAGTGAGAATGCTAACTTTATCTTTATGCCTGCCTATAGCATCTGTGGACGTGTAACCTCAGGTAGTTCAAGTTATAAGCGTTTTGGTCTTAACAGAGTTATTACTCTGAGGGAGATGTTCTGGGTTAAGACACCCTGGTGGGGTAGCGGTTCTAGCGCCAATGTATTCTGGCCCTCTCACAAGCTCTATGGTTCTAACCAAGCCATCCGTTTCCCGGTTCAGAACGAGGAGTTCGAGTATACCGACAAGGTTGGTGGATCCGGTTATGCCCACATTCTGGAAGTTCCATTCCAAGGTGAGGAGACCTTGCTTTGTCGTGCTGAAGCTTATGCTCTAAAAGGTGATTTCGCCAATGCGATTGCCGACATGAACACATGGGCAAGTTCTTACACTGCTGCTTCTTACATTTATACGAGTGGTGGAAAACGTTATATCAAGCGCCGCGTAGACATTACAGAAGAGAATCTTAATACCTTCTATGAGTCTCTGCCTTATGCGCCAGTTACATCTGATGAGAGCATTACTGATGCCGACGTGCAAAAGAATCCTGAACTGGATGCTAAGCGCCGCCAGATTAAGAAGGCACTCCATCCTCAGGGCTTTACAGTCAATGCTGGCACTCAGGAAAACTGTATCCAGTTAATCTTGTGGATGCGCCGTGTTTGCATGCCTTATCAGGGAATACGCTTCCAGGATCTTAAGCGTTATGGCATCGAGTACAGCCACTTCTTGGATGGTGAGGATCCTATCGTCTTCAAAGCTGGAGACTTACGCGGAGCTATTCAATTGCCTGACGATGTTATCCAAGCAGGTCTTGAACCCAATCCGCGTGAGGACTAAGGCTGTCTAACAATAAAGAGTGGATTAAGTAGTAATATAAAAACGAGAATATTATGAAATTTAAGAATATATTATATTTGCTGATGGCTGCAGGCTTTATGACCGCCTGTGGAACTGACAATGATGTAGATTCATCGTACTCTGCATTCGACACTGAGATTCCCACGCGCTCGGCTTTCGACAATTGGCTTTTGGAGAATTACACAAAGCCATACAATATCAACTTTATTTATCGCTACAACGACAAAGAGACGGATAATGCTTATAATGTTATCCCTGCCGATTTAGAAAAGTCGAAAGCTCTTGCTGTCATGATCAAGCATGTTTGGCTTGATGCTTACGCTGAAGCTGTGGGCGAGTCATTTATCAAGACCTATAGTCCTCGTGTTTATCAACTTATAGGTTCGGCCGAATACTCAAGTGGTGGTTCTAATGAAATGGTGTTAGGTACTGCTGAAGGTGGTTTGAAAGTGACGGTGTTTCGTGTAAATGCCATTACGCCTGACAATCCATGGATAGATCAAGATAGCTATTTCCCGAATATCACTGCAAGCAATCCTATGGACTTGAATTATTGGTTCTTCCATACGATGCACCATGAGTTCTGCCATATTTTGACACAGCAGAAGAACTACTCGACAGAATTCCAGACAATTTCGACCAGCGACTATCAGACTACTAACTGGGTGAATGTGGATGATGAAGAGGCTCCTTCAATGGGATTCACAAGCGGCTATGGTAGCAAGGAGTATAATGAAGATTTTGCCGAGATTTATTCTTTCTATGTGACCCATACACAGGCGGCATTCCAGAAACTTCTCAATGCAGCTATTGTCGAGACAGACACGCCTGCAACAGACGCCAATGGTAATCCCGTTTACAAGAAAGATGCAGACGGAAACCTGATACCGCAGACTGATGCAGCTGGTAATATCATTTACCAAACTGACGCCAATGGTCAACCGGTTTACTCTAAGGTAACTGCTGATGATGGTACAGTAACTTACGTGCAAGTACCTGCTTATGAACGTGAGATGGAGAAAGACTATACCAATTACAACAAATTGGTACAGAAATTCAACATCGTATACGATTACTTTACTAATTCTTGGGGCATAGACCTTGATACTCTTCGTGAAATCGTGCTACGCCGCTCAAAAGAGGTTGAGAAAGGTATTGATACAGGGTCTTTGACAATTAAAAAATAAAAGAATCAAATTATGAGACATATCAAGCATCTACTGTTCGCCTTGGCGACAGTTTTTACAATCAGTTCATGTGTGAGTGATGTCGACGATGTATTCGACAAGCCTTCATCACAACGTATAACTGAGGCAATAGCAGCAGACAAGGCCATTTTGGTGAATCAACCAAATGGCTGGGTGCTTAAAATTTATGGCGATTTGGATTTTGGAGGCTATAATCTTTTGCTCAAGTTCAATGATGACAATTCTCTTAAGACTGTGGGTGAAATTTATTATAATTCCACCAATCCTGCTTCTTATGAGGTGGAAACATCTCATTATAAGTTGGAACAGAGTTCTGGTGTTGTTCTTTCATTCGACGAGTACTGCAAGAATATTCATTTCTTCTCAGATCCCGCAAACCCTGCAGGTTTAGGAACCAACAGCAAAGGATTTTATGCAGACTTGGAATTCCGCATTCTCTCTGCGTCACCTGATAGCATTGTAATGCAAGGTAAGAAACATGGCAATCGCCTTGTAATGGTGCCTTCTCCTGTGACTGAAGAAAACTGGCAAAGTTATCTTGACAAAGTCTATGATGTTGAGTCAGACATGGATTGCGCTAATTACAAGATAAATGTTGCCGATAAATCTTATGCTGCTAAGATAACGTATCGTAGTATTACTGTAACTATCCCAACAGAGGATGGAAATGAGTATTTGGATATTCCTTACACAGTGACTCCTGACGGCTATAGCTTCTACAAGGCTATAACTTTGGATGGAAAGACGATTAAGGGTTTCAAATATGTTGAGAATGCTATGATTTATCCAGAGTTAAACAATAGTGATGTCAATCTGGAGGCTGTGGTTCCACCACTTAATCAACAGTTTGTTGGTGCAACTTGGTATCCAACATTAAGCAGCATTGGTGCTTTCGGAAAACCTTATTGGAATGCGATCAAAGAACAAATCATGGGTCCCGTTTTGGGTGAAACTTTGGTTTTGTTCTCGTTTGGCAAGGTATATAGTAGTGTAATGTCTACCTATGGCAACTATTTCGGTATAACTTTTGCAAGTAATGACGGCTCATCAAACTACTTTGGTGGTATGCCTTTCAATTATGAGTTGACAGGTGACGACCAAATAACTATGTCGTACAATGGTGGAGATGCCAATGTCGGTAATGGTACATGGTATATCAATAATGGTTATTTCCATTATCTAATGGTTCCATTCGGATGTGATACTCAAGCAAAGCCTGTGGAGCGTACCTTCAAACTCACCACTGACAACTTGAAGAAGCCTTCAATGATTATGCTTACAGATGTTGATAATGACAAAAATGTCATTCAGATGTCTGCATCACCCATCACAACACCATTTGAACATTAATTGATAGTCTGACGATAATCGTCAATGTCAATAAGTAAATTGTCAGGGCAGGAAGTCGATAGTGATTTCTTGCCCTGATTATTTGTTTTTTTAGAAATAATAGTTATCTATAAGCATTCAACAAGCTACCTACATACTACCAATATACTACCTACGGTACGCACTGAGTTCTTACAGAAAGGATTCTACCCTAACACTAAACGACCTCTAGTATCATGGTAGAGACCATTTAGTATCATGGTAAGGATAATGCAATCGGAAATGAAAATAAATTGTGATTTATTTTGCATTTCTCTCGATTTGCACTACCTTTGACTTTCGTCGAAGGTACTTGCACTCGACAATGAAAGAAAAATGGATTTTTCTTTGCATTGTCCTCGTTTATTCGTACCTTTGCAGCGAGAAATAGTAATATTAAACAAACGGGAGGCTTGCGCCTCCCGTTTATCATTCTGTTAAAGTTTGGAAATCTCGTCAGTCGATAGTCCTGTGGCCTTAGCAGTATCACGGTAGTGACGAAGGCTTTCGTCGTACAGGTCTCTTTCTTCTTTTGTCAACGAAGCGACCTCTGCTATCTCTGACAATCTCTTGAATACGGCATCTTGTGCTAGCCAGGGCAGGGAGTTCTGATTCAAAAGCATCTACCCTAACACTAAACGGCCTCTAGTATCACGGTAGAGACCATTTAGTATCATGGTAAATCATTCAGTGATTTCCTGCCCTGATTGTTTTTGTAAAATACCCTCCCTTACTCCCGTCACGACCTTCAGACCCTTATGTACAGGGCGTTTGAGGTACGGGAGGGCTTTTCTTTCTCCCTCCCATTACCCTCCCTTTTTGGGAGTTTTACCCTCCCTATGGGAGTACTTATTAGTTAAAACGGGAGGGAGACGGGAGGGACACATAGATCTCCCTCCCATGCCTCAGCCCCTTTGTACAAAGGCATTCCTGGCAAAAACGGGAGGAAGGGAGGGACATTTTGAAATTCTGTATTTTCGAGAAAGAATGGGAATTAGGGCATGATGTCTGTTTGATTAATGCGCACAACCAGTCCGAAGGCTTCGGACTCGCAGTCCGTAAGGAGCGGACTGATAGTCCGTCCGTACGGACTGAAACGCCCTAGGCTATCGTCGCGCTCGACGCTTGCGGCACTTATTCGAGCATAGCGAGTCTTAAGAAGGCACTCTAGTTCGAGAAAACTCAAATATAATTTGGTTTTCTTCTCACTTATTCGTATCTTTGCAGCAAATTAAAGATTTAATTCTATGAGAAAAAGACTTTTACTTACGACTTTAGCCATGATGATGGCAGTGATAAGCACCTTTGCTGTTCCTGCTAAGCCGGGACTAAAAAAGAAGGTGACACTGAAGGATGGCTCTACCGTAGAGCTGACGCTGAAGGGTGATGAACACTTCTCATATTATACCGACGCTAAAGATAATCCTTGCAAGATTATTGATGGGGATATCGTCAAGATGAGCAACGAGGAAGTGGCTCAGATGTGGACTGCTCTGAGACAGCAGCGAATGGCACAGGGAGAGGGCCGAAGGGCTGCACGCAGGATTGGCACGCCATCAAGCGCCACTAAGGGGGAGCAGCGAGGTTTGGTTCTCTTGGTACAATTTCCAGATAAGGAATTTATAACTACTAATCCCAAGGAGACGTTTACGCAATTCTTCAATAAGGAGGGCTACAGCGCAGGAGGCAATGCCGGTTCAGTACGCGACTATTTCCTGGCACAAAGTTATGACCAGCTGGAAATCAATTTCGACGTATATGGTCCCTATACCACAAAACATGAAATGGTCTATTATGGTAAGCATTATACAGACAAGGATGGTGTGGAGCACAACGATTCCCTACCTCAGGAAATGATAGTAGAAGCTGTAGACGCAGCGCATAACGATGGTGTTGACTTCTCTAAATATGACTGGAACAACAACGGTGAGGTAGATCAGGTGTTCATTATCTTTGCGGGATATGCCGAAGCACAAGGAGCTGCCCCAGAAACCATCTGGCCACACGAATGGCAATTGTGGGGTACGAGCAGTCGTACATACAATGGAAAACGGATTAAAACTTATGGCTGTGCTGCAGAACTGAGAGGTGACGGCGTGAATGACAAAGGACATATGGATGGCATCGGAACAGCTTGCCATGAGTTCTCCCATTGCCTGGGTTTGCCAGATATGTATGACACCGATGGGCAGTTGAATTACGGAATGAGCAAATGGGATGTAATGGACGCAGGCTCATACCTTGACAATTCATGCACTCCTTCAAGCTATACTTCCTACGAGCGCTGGTTTGCAGGATGGATGGAACCAGAAGAAATTACCGATACAAAGCAGATTACAGACATGAGGCCGCTGACAGAGAAAGGCGCCAAGGCATACGTGATTTACAACCAGGCGACAAGAAGCAAGGGAATCAAAGGCGAATACTATTTGTTGGAGAATCGTCAGCCCGTAGGATTCGATGCAAAGCTTCCCGGTCATGGATTGCTGATACTGCATGTTGACTACGACCAGCAAATATGGGGGGACAACAAAATCAACAGCAACAAATACGACCATCAGCGTCTGACCGTTATCCCTGCTGATAATGAGCTCAGCACTAGCGATTATGGTTTGGCCGGAGACCCTTGGCCAGGAAACAAAAGTAACACGATACTAGGAAATCTGACTACCCCTGCGGCAACTTTGTACAACGATAATTACGACGGTCAGAAACTGATGAGCAAGCCCATTAGCCATATCGAGGAAAATGCGGGTGCTAAGACTGTTTCGTTCTGGGTTGGTCTTCAGGAAATGCCTATCCCTGAGGTTGACAAAGCTACGGAAAAGGCTGAAGGCAACTCCGTGACGGTAACATGGAATGCAGTTAGCGAGGCTACGAAATATGAACTGGAGTTGATTGCTAAGGACAAGCAGACTGATTTTGAATCTACCTTTGATTTGTGCTATAGTGCGACAGAGGGAACGACGGATATAAGTAAATCACTCGCTAAATATGGTTTGGAGAACTGGAGTGGCAGTAATCTTCTCACTTCTCCTAAGAAATTGGCAATAGGTGCACAAGGTTGCTTAAGAACAACGATATGGAGTATGCCTTCTTCGGAGGAGATTACCGTAGTTGTAGGGGCAGAGTCTGGAGGAACAGATGTATCCGGTAACCTCTATTTCTTGTATATTAACCAGGGGGATAAAAGTTTCTCAGTTGCCGAAACAAAGAGCCTTCATGTGAAAGGTAAAGAGACGCAAATATTCCATTTTGGAACTGTAAATGCCGATTATTATGCGCTATATTTCCAACCTAATGCTCAGATGTACCTGAATTATCTGGCTATCTATCAAGGTCACTGGACTGCCGAGCAGATAGGTCTTATTAGTTCTCAATCATCGCAGGCACCCCGTCGAGCTGTCTCGACTGCATATTATTCATCATCAACCAACAGCTACACGTTTACCGGCTTAGATGCCAACAAAGTTTACAGCTACCGTCTGCGAACCATCGGTGAGGATGGCCTGTATTCCGGTTGGAGCACGGAGAAGACATTAACTTACGGCACTACGGATATCCAGGGCATCCTCAGCGAGCCTACCGACAATGCAACCGTGCGCTACTTCGACATGCAGGGCCGCGAGGTATCAAGTCAGACCAAAGGTCTGCTCATTCGCAAGCAGGGCAACAGCGTAAAAAAGGTAATAATGAAGTAGGACTACCTTTTCTGCTTAAAGAAGTCCTGCATCAGCTGGCGGCATTCTTCTTCCAGAATGCCGCCAGTTACGTTACATTTGGGATGTAAGGCATGTGGAGCGTAATCGTGATAGCCTCGCTTCTCGTCGCGACAGCCATAGACAATGCGGGGGATCTGACTCCAGCCTAAGGCTCCGGCACACATGATACAGGGCTCTACGGTGACATAGAGGGTACAGTCGGTGAGATACTTACCGCCCAGTTCATTGGCTGCTGAGGTGATGGCCTGCATCTCGGCATGGGCTGTCACATCGTGTAGTGTCTCTGTCAGGTTGTGCGCTCTGGCCACTACCCTATCGCGGCAGACAATGACGGCGCCAATGGGTATTTCGCCTTCATCAAAGGCTGTCTGCGCCTCAGCAAGAGCCTTGCGCATATATTTCTCGTCGTTGGTCATGTCTTTTTTTATTTCGATATTCCGATTCTTCGAGACTTCGACATTCCGATTCTTCGACATTTCGATGTTTCGAGGCTTCGAGATTGTTTATTTAATGTTTAGTGTTCCGTTGCAATTGGGATAGCTGCTACAGCTCCAGAATTCCTTACCGGAGTTGATACCTTTTTTGGCCATGCGTTTTATCATAGGTTTTCCGCATAGTGGACATTGGGGGGCGTCAGATTGAATGCTTTGCTGCTGTCTGTATGATAGGCGTTCTGCAGTAAGTCCCTCAGTGAAGCCACCTTCTACTCTAAAGTCTTCTAGAAGATGTTCTATCTGCCGATGAAGCATCATGATGAGCCTGTTACACAGAATAATGAGACAGTTTGCTGCTACCAGCGAATCATCGCTGTTGATCCATGGGGCGAACTTGCGCTTCTGGGCAAGAATGTGTATGCAGCTCAAGTGTAGAACGTCATCTTTATAGGTGGGACGATCCAATTGAATGCTGTTGACGGAGTGGTGCTCCGAAGACTTTGTCGACCAAGGGGTAGTTTCGTGGTGCATTATCCAATTGAGATAGTCGTTAGAAAGCTCAGAAAGACTGGCCCGTGCCACATCAATCAGTTTCATCTCCGTCTCTCGTGAGGTGGAATGGCGGGAACTTCCTTCTGCAATATTAGCAGGAACTGATCGTGCTGCCATAGTCATTTGGTCGAAGAGTCGTCCGCACGGGTCATTAGTTCGGTTCAGATGACGGATGCAGAAATCCTGTGTAGCCAGTTGAATGACGTTGGCGAGCACCCATGTGTCAAGCCAGTAGTATTTGAAGATGCTTATTTCCATGATTTTATGATTTTTTTCGATGTTTCGTAGCTTCGAAGTTTCGACATTAAATAACAAACTGAACTTCCTTGAAGGCATAGCGGCGCTGACAGCCATTATCGTCGCAAAGTATCAGGTGACCGTCGTCTTCTACGTCTATGATTTCACCCATAAAGGCACCGTTTTTGTCAATATAAGGATGGAATCCATGACGACGGTAGAGCATGGAGCAGTACTGTGCCTTGATGTCGTGATACAGATAGTGGTCTAGGCTGTTCAGGATGTCTTGCAAGAGCTGTTCACGATCTGTCACCCGCTCACATATCTGCCATATCGACACTGGGTTGGGAGCGTTGCTCTGGAACTGTCGTTGGTTAACATTCAGTCCTACACCGATGATGCAGTCTTTAATAATGTTACCTTTTAGCGCGTTTTCTATTAGTATGCCTGCAATTTTTCCATTGCGCCAATAGATGTCGTTAGGCCACTTGATACTTAAGTCACCGATTTGTTGCCCTAATGTTTCCGTAATAGCCAGCGAGATGGCCATCGAGATATGAAATTGTTTGGAAACTGGTATCTGCTCTGGGTGCAATAGTAGTGAGAATAACAGGTTCTTGCCTCGCTCTGACTCCCATCGGTTACTGCCACAGCCTCGACCAGCAGTCTGATAGTCCGTAACTACCACACAGGGGGGCTGTCCCTCTGTGCGATTCTTTGCCAACCAACTATTCGTCGAGTCCGTCTCGTCAATATGAATAATTTCCCAATCCATATTGCAAAGATACGATTTTTTTCTTGATTCCTCATACTTTATTCTTAATTTATTTGTATCTTTGCCGATGAAAAAGAAAACATTATATAGTATATGGCAAGATTTAAAAGAATTCTACTGAAGCTGTCGGGCGAGAGCCTGATGGGTAAACAGGGTTATGGTATTGACCCCGAGCGTCTGAGCGACTATGCTCGCCAGATTAAGGAAGTGAGCGAGATGGGTGTCCAGATTGGCATCGTTATCGGTGGTGGTAACATCTTCCGCGGGTTGAGTGGCTCGCAGAAAGGTTTCGACCGAGTAAAGGGCGACCAGATGGGTATGTGCGCCACCGTCATTAACTCACTGGCACTTTCGTCTGCACTGGGTGCTATTGGTGTGAAGAATAAGGTGCTGACGGCTATCCGTATGGAACCTATCGGTGAGTTCTACACCAAGTGGAAGGCTATCGAGGCAATGGAGGCCGGCTACGTCTGCATCTTCTCGGCTGGTACGGGTTCTCCTTACTTTACCACCGATACAGGTTCCAGCCTGCGTGGTATCGAGATTGAGGCCGACGTGATGCTGAAGGGAACTCGCGTGGACGGCATCTACACGGCTGACCCAGAGAAAGACCCCACAGCCACCAAGTTTGACGCTATCACCTATAAGGAGGTGCTGGCTCGCGGCCTGAAGGTGATGGACCTGACCGCTATCTGCATGTGCTCAGACAACAATCTGCCCATCTATGTCTTCAACATGGACATTGTGGGTAATCTGAAGAAAGTAATGGAGGGTGAGGAGATTGGCACGCTGGTGCACAACTAAGACTCCGTAAACTCAACGTATTCGCCGTCGGAATCGTCGAAAATCTTCTTGTTTTCACGCTTCTGGCGGCGATTGTCTATAATCGTCTCACCAGTATCCGTCTGGGTTCGACGTGACTCCTGAGTGCTCTGAGTGCTCTGGACGCCCTGTGAACTCCGAGTCTGCTGAGAACTCTGTGTCCCCTGACGATTGCTGTATTGCTGACGCTGTCGACCAGTCTCCTCGCGATAGCGGAAGGCCTGTTGCTCGGCAGCATCTTCGGCAGCCTTGCGGAGTTCTCTGAATTTCTTCAAGATATAACTACCCGTCAGCATCACAAGGAGCACGATGAGGAAAAAGAGGAATAGCAGAAAGCCGAGGATACCTTTTAGCATATAGTTTTCAGTTTTTAGTCAGACGAATTATTTAGACAGGCAGTTGTTGACTACCGACAGAATGACATACCAGGCGATGATGATGGCAATACCAGCTACTTGGAAAAACAGCAGTAGGGGAATGCACGTCAACAGGAAGATGTATTTAATTTCGTTGCCTTTCCAACCCCACGTCTTGAACTTCAGGGCAAACATAGGAATTTCGCAAACCAGCAACCAGCTGCTGATGAAAACACCAGCCAAAATGAAATAGAGTAGCTCATTGCCTATTGACCACGAACCCTCATTCAGTCCTACGATAAGTGCTCCCCAGAAAAGGGCGTTAGCAGGAGTTGGCAGTCCGATAAATCCCAACGCCTGACGCTCATCGAGATTGAACTTAGCCAGCCGCAGCGCTGAGAATGCCGCCATGACGAAAGCAAGGAAAGGGAGTGAAGAATGAAGAATGAAGAATGAAGAATTTGCTTCCGCCTCACATTGTGCACTTAGGAAGCTGAACACGATGGCTGAAGGAGCAAAGCCGAAGGTGATATCATCGGCCAGCGAATCGAGTTCCTTGCCAATAGGAGAGCTGACGTGGAGCAGGCGAGCCACCATACCGTCGAAGAAATCGAATACGGCACCAATGATGATAAACAGCAGCGCCATATGGTAGTCTGACTGGAAGGCAAAATAGGTAGCTATACAGCCTGAAATCAGATTCAGACACGTTATCGTATTGGGAATATGCTTCTTCATGCTAATTTCGCTATTACAGTTTGGTCACCAGTAGTAGGCTGGTTCATCGTCACACAGGGGCGGGCCGTCAAAGGCAGATAGACATCGACACGAGAGCCCAACTTGATGAAGCCCAGGTGCTCGTCGATATAACACTCTTCATCGGGTTTGGCATAGGTAACGATACGGCGGGCCATTGCTCCGGCAATCTGCCGAACCAGCACCTCCTGACCGTCTGGCGTCTCAATGATGATGTCGGCATGCTCGTTCTCCTCACTGGCCTTAGGCAACCAAGCCTTATGGTAGTTGCCGTTGAAATGCTCGACAGACTTTACCTTACCATCCACAGGGAACCAGTTGGCATGCACATTCAGAGGGCTCATGAAGATAGAGATCATGAGGCGCTTATCGTGAAAATAGGTATGCTCGTCCACTTCTTCGACAACCACAATCTTGCCATCAGCAGGGGCGACAACCAACTTTTCGGTATCGCCATTGAAGTAGCGGATAGGGCAACGGTAGAAATTAAGCATGGACAACCAGACGAAGGCTCCGATACCACCAGTGAAAGGCATCACAAAATGGCGGGCCAACGGATGAATGGCACCCAATCCGAACCAAAGCAGCAGATGAATAGCAAGGATGGCAATAGCTCCATACCAGAGCTCGCTGGTACCCTCACGATGAATTCTTATCTTTTTTAACCTCTTGATCTTTTGTATCTTTTGTCCCATGAAGTAATAATAGACAGTTTCGTTGTACGATGCAAAGGTACAAAATATTTCTTAAATCTTCATTCTTAATACTATTTTTTTTGGTTATTTCGGCTTTTCGTCGTATCTTTACACCTCAAAAACTCAAAAAATGGAAGATTTCATACATTTACATGTACATACATATTACTCCATTCTGGACGGCCAGTCGAGTATCAAGCGACTGGTAGACAAGGCCATTAACAACGGCATGCGCGGTATGGCGATTACCGATCACGGCGACATGTTCGGTATCAAAGATTTTCATGACTACGTGAATGGAGTCAACAAGGGGCGTAAGAAAGAAGGACTGGAACCCTTCAAGCCTATTTTCGGTTGCGAGATGTATGTGTCGCGCTATGGTTCCAAATCGCTTAAGGGTGACAAGAAACATCAGGGCGGTTATCACCTGATTGTACTGGCCAAGAACTATCAGGGCTACAAGAACCTGATTAAACTGGTCAGCAATTCATGGGTCGACGGCTATTATATGCGTCCTCGTACCGACCGTGAGGACTTGGAGAAATACCACGAAGGACTGATTGTCTGCTCAGCATGTATTGCCGGTGAGGTGCCCAAGAAGATTCTAGACGGCGATTTAGCAGGAGCCCGTGAGGCTATCGAGTGGTATCATCGGGTGTTTGGCGACGATTACTATCTGGAACTGCAACGCCATGAGGTGAAAGACCCCAGCATCCGGGCCAATCGTGAGACCTTCCCCTTGCAGCAGAAAGCCAATAAGGTGCTGATTGAACTGGCTCGTGAATACGGCATCAAGCTGGTTTGTACCAACGATGCCCATTTCGTGGATCAGGAGAATGCCGAAGCCCACGACCACCTGCTCTGTATCTCAACGGGAAAGGATCTAGACGACCCGACTCGCATGCTTTACTCCAAGCAGGAGTGGTTTAAGACGCGTGAGGAAATGAACGATATCTTCAGCGATGTGCCTGAGGCCCTGAGCAACACGCTGGATATATTAAATAAGGTGGAGATCTACAGCATCGACCACGATCCTATCATGCCTTTCTTCCCCATCCCAGAGGAATTCGGTACGGAGGAGCAATGGCGCCAGAAGTTCACGGAGGACGACCTGTTCAAGGAGTTCACCAGCGACGAGAACGGGGAGAATCCCCTACCCCAAGAAGAAGGCGAGAAGAAAATCAAGAAACTGGGTGGTTACGAAAAGCTGTATCGCATCAAGTTCGAGGCTGACTACCTAGCAAAACTTGCCTACGAGGGTGCCGACAGGATATACGGCAAGGACAGAAGCAAGGACGTAGACGACCGCATCCGCTTCGAGCTGCATATCATGAAGACGATGGGTTTCCCCGGCTACTTCCTTATTGTGCAGGACTTTATCAACTCAGCCCGCGATGAGTTAGGTGTGATGGTAGGTCCTGGACGTGGATCGGCTGCCGGAAGTGTGGTAGCCTACTGTCTGGGCATCACCAAGATCGACCCGCTGAAATACGACCTGCTGTTTGAGCGTTTCCTCAATCCCGACCGTATCTCACTCCCCGATATCGATACCGACTTCGACGACGACGGACGCGGTAAAGTGCTGAAATGGGTGGAGGACAAGTACGGCCATGAGAACTGTGCCCACATTATTACTTATGCGACGATGGCCACCAAGAACAGTATCAAGGATGTGGCCCGAGTGGAGAAAGTGCCGTTGAATGTCGTCAACGCCCTGTGTAAGGCCATTCCCGACCGGCTGCCCGATGTTGATGGCAAGACACCGAAGATGAATCTGCCCAATGCCATCAAGGCTGTTCGCGAACTGCAAGAGGCTGAGGCCAGCAATGATCCCGCTCTGCGCAGCACCATCAAATATGCCAAGATGCTGGAGGGAACAGTACGCGGCACAGGTATTCACGCCTGCGGTTTCATCATCTGTCGCGACCCGATTAGCGACTGGGTTCCCGTCTCTACTGCCGACGACCCTGACTTCAAGGATACCAAAACCAACTGCACTCAGTATGATGGTCACGTCATTGAGTCGACAGGTCTAATCAAGATGGACTTCCTCGGACTGAAGACGTTGTCGGAGATGAAGGAGGCCTGCGCTGTCATCAAGCAGACACGCGGCATTGACGTAGACCTGGATCATATCCCCATCGACGACCCCAAGACCTTCCAGCTCTATCAGGAAGGACGCACCGTCGGCACCTTCCAGTTTGAGTCGAATGGTATGCAGAAATACTTGCGCGAACTGAAGCCTACGGTATTCGAAGACCTCATCGCCATGAACGCCCTCTACCGACCAGGACCTATGGGCTATATTCCCCAGTTTATCCGTCGAAAACACGGCGAGGAACCTATCACCTACGATATTCCCGTGATGGAGAAATACCTGAAGGACACCTATGGCATCACGGTCTATCAGGAACAGGTGATGCTGCTCTCCCGTCTGTTGGCTGATTTCACCCGAGGTGAGAGCGATGCTCTGCGTAAGGCAATGGGTAAGAAGAAGAAGGATATCGTTGATGCCATGAAGCCCAAGTTCATCGAGGGTGGCAAGAAGAACGGCCACGACCCGAAGGTGCTCGACAAGATCTGGGGCGACTGGGAGGCCTTCGCCTCTTATGCCTTCAACAAATCGCATGCCGCCTGCTATTCGTGGGTGGCCTACCAGACAGCGTACCTCAAGGCCAACTACCCTGCTGAGTTTATGGCTGCCATCATGAGTCGCCGACGTGACCAGATTACGGAAATCACCAAGCTGATGGACGAATGTAAGGCGATGGGGATTGCCACACTGGGTCCGGATGTCAACGAGTCGTACCAGAAGTTCGGTGTGAACAAGAAAGGTGAGATTCGCTTCGGACTGGCTGCCATCAAGGGTATGGGTGACAATGTGGCACAGTCTATCATCGACGAGCGCGAGACAAACGGCCCCTACAAGGATATCTTCGACTTCGTACAACGCGTCAATTTCAGTTCCGTCAACCGCAAAGCCATCGAAGCATTGGCGCTTAGCGGTGGTTTCGACTCGTTTGGCATACGCCGTGAGGAGTTCTTTGCCACCAACACCAAGGGCGAGACCTTCATCGATACCATTATGCGCTACGGTCAGAACTATCAGGCTGAGAAACAGCAGGCCCAGACCTCTCTCTTCGGCGACTTTGGTGCCGTCGAGATACAGACACCGCCTATTCCTAAGACCGACGAGCGCTGGAGTGACATCGAACGCCTTAACAAGGAACGCGACCTCGTAGGCATCTACCTCTCGGCTCATCCGCTGGACGAATACAAGATCGTGCTCGACAACCTATGTAACGCACGATGCACCGAACTAGCTGACAGAGGAGCCGCCCTCAACGATCGCGATGACATCACGATGGGAGGCATTGTCACCTCCATTCAGACGCGCTTTGGAAAGAACAACAAGCCCTGGGGCATCATCACGCTGGAAGACTTCAACGGCTCTGGCGAACTGGTTCTTTTCGGCGAAGACTGGCTCAACCTGAATGGCAAGTTTATCGAGGGAGCCGCCGTCTACATCACTGGAAAAATGGCAGCCCGATTCTTCAATAGTGAGCAGAAAGAACTGAAAGTGACCAATGTCGAACTGTTGCAAAGCATCAAGGAGAAAGCCATCGACCGCATCACCATCTCGCTGACCACCGACCTGGTCAACGACGAGATTGTTGAGGAGCTGAGCGAGCTCATTAACGAATATCCCGGCCAGACCAAGCTTTTCTTCCAGTTGCACGACTCGGCAGGTAAGCATCATGTGCTGTTGCAAAGCACTACGAAAACCATCGATGTCAAGAGTTCACTCATCCAGTTTATCGAGCGCACCGACGCACTTGACTACAAGATTAATTAATGGCACGGTATTTGCAGATATAATAATTGAGAAATAAATAATAAATCGTAAGAATTATGGAAGTAACAATCACAAGCGAGAATTTCGAGAGTCTGAAGAATGGCGCACAGCCATTAGTAGTTGATTTCTGGGCAACATGGTGCGGTCCCTGCCGCATGGTAGCTCCTGTCATTGCCGAACTGGCAGAGCAGTACGACGGTAAGATCGCCGTAGGAAAGTGCGATGTAGAGGATAATGAGGAACTGGCCGTTGAGTTCGGCATCCGCAACATTCCTACCATCCTCTTCTTCAAGAACGGACAGGTAGTCGACAAACTGGTAGGCGCCCAGCCCAAAGCTAAGATAGAAGAAAAGTTCCAGGCTTTGCTCTAAGCCCGGAACACGATACCGAAGGGGTCATCATCCATGAATCAGTCGCGAACCGTCGGGCTGTTCATCGATGGTGACCTTTACTGTATCATCTGGTAGCACCTCTTCTATCAGTTCCGGCCACTCGATGAAGCACACCGCATCGCTGTAGAAGTAGTCCTCATAGCCCATATCATAGACCTCCGACACTTTCTTGATGCGGTAGAAGTCGAAATGGTAGATGGTGAGTTCCGTTGGGTGAGTAGTGTACTCGTTAATGATGGCAAAGGTGGGCGAGGTAACAACGTCCTCCACGCCTAACTCTTCGCAAACAGCTTTGATAAAAGTGGTCTTGCCGGCACCCATCTTTCCGTAGAAGGCGAAGACGTGGGCATCACCCATCTGATTGATAAACTCGCGTGCTGCAGCACGGATATTGTCTAAACTGTCTATTCTAATTTCCATATTCTTTAGCGTTTTTTACCTTTCATGGTGACAATGGGAATAATCATCTCTTCCATCGAGATACCTCCATGCTGGAAGGTGTTCCGATAGTAGGAGACATAGTAATTATAGTTGTTGGGATAGGCGAAGAAGTCGTCACCCGTCGCAAACACATAAGCCGTCGACAGATTGGGCGCAGGCAACTGTGCCTTATGCGGATCCTTGATGACAAAGAGGTCTTTCGAGTCGTAGGCCAGATTCTTACCCAGCTTATAGCGCAGATTGGTGTTCGTATTGCGGTCACCAATGATTTTCACGGGATTGGTGGCACGAATAGACCCGTGGTCGGTGGTAATCATGATGCGCCAGTCGCTCTGCGCCAGCATGCGGAAGAGGTTGGCAATGGCTGAATGGCGGAACCACGACAGCGTGATGCTGCGATAGGCCGACTCGCTGTTAGCCAGTTCGCGCACCATCTTCGACTCTGTACGGGCATGCGACAGCATATCGATGAAGTTGAACACCACCACGTTCAGGTCGTTTTTCTGCAATTCATTCAGCTGGGCCAACAGTTTGTCGGCCTCCTGCGACGTATTGATCTTATGATACGAGAACGTGTTCTTCCTGCGATAGCGCTCCAACTGCGTCTGGATGAGCGGTTCTTCGTTGAGGTTCTTGCCCTCTTCCTCATCCTCGTCCACCCATAAGTCTGGGAACATTCTTTCTATCTGCTCAGGCATCAGTCCCGAGAAGATGGCATTGCGTGCATATTGTGTAGCCGTAGGCAGAATGCTGCAATACAGCTCTTCGTCGATTTCAAAGAGGTCGCCAATCTCGTGCTCCAGCATCTTCCACTGGTCATAGCGGAAATTGTCGAGCACCACCAGAAACACCTTTTCGCCCTGATTCAACCGAGGGAACACGTGGGCCTTGAAGATTTCGGGCGACAGCGTCGGATGCTCCTCCCCTGCCATCCAGTCCATATAGTGCTGGCGAATGTATTTGGCAAACCCTCTGTTGGCTTCCTGCTTCTGCATGTCCAGCATCTCCGTCATCTGCGAGTCTGTGGCACTCAGTTCCAGTTCCCAGCGCACCAGCCGTTTGTAGACATCCGTCCACTCCTGCCACGTGCGACAGTCCATAATCTGCATCGACAATTGTTGGAACTGCTGCTGGTAACCCGTCTGCACGGCCTCCGTCACGATTTCCCTTCTATGGATGTTCTTCTTCAGCGTCAGCAGTATCTGACTGGGGTTCACGGGCTTTATCAGGTAGTCGGCTATCTGCTGACCAATGGCCTGGTTCATGATGTCCTCCTCCTCACTCTTGGTCACCATCACCACTGGCACCTGCGGCGTAATCTCCTTGATGCGCTGCAGCGTCTCCAATCCAGACAGGCCCGGCATCATCTCGTCGAGCAGCACCAGGTCGAAGGTGCGCTTCTGGCACTCCTCTATCGCATCCGTACCGTTGGTCACCGTGACCACCTCATAACCTTTTTTCTCAAGGAACAACAGATGGGCCTTTAGCAGTTCCATCTCGTCGTCAGCCCAAAGTAACAGTCCATTCGTCATATTTCGTTATATCGTTATTATCGCCAGAAATCTTCATCAAAATCAAACAGCGGATCGTCGTTCTGCGGCTCGTCTTGCTGCTGAGCCGGCTTCTCTTCATCCGGATCTTTGCGCTGGATGATGGTCTCAGGTTCCTCCAACAGCGGATCCTTGGAAATCTCAATCGGTGCCAGTTTCTTCTCGAAGAACAGCTCATAGTCAGCATAGCTGAAGGCGGTCCCCAAGAGTGGCAGGTTGCGCTCGCTGATAATCAGGCTCCTGCATTGCTTCAGTAGGGTAGCCAACTGACCACCGGCAGCAAACAGCAGATGGGCATATTGGCGCGCCTCGTCGTAGCTGAGGAATCCGCTGATAATCATGCGGCAGAGCCCGTTGGGGTCTTGATCCGTGACAATCTCGAAGTTGCGCACCAGATAGTTCGAGAAGTTATGCTTGGCCATCTCGTAGAGCAACTGGTTTTGGTTCACCGAGTCGGGCTGATAAGCCAAGAGGAACACGTGTTTCACATTCCGTTCGATGCTCAGCGTGTCGATGCTGACGGAGTCTGTTGCCGTCGTAGCAGCTCGCCTCGACCAGACATCACCGATATCAAACTTACCGCCATACAACTGCCGACCCTGCCCGATGCCTTTGATAATCATACCGGCCAGTTCGCTCACCTCACTCTGCGGATAATCGTCCACCACCTGTTTCATGTGTGCCGCACAGGCTGTAGCATCACCCTCGTTGAGCAGGCTCAAGCCCTCGATAAAGAGGAATTTCGGACGATGCTGTCCCAAGGGGAAACGATTCTCTGAAAGCTGCGTGTTCGCCTTCACTTCCTCATGGCGGTTAGCCTTGAAAGCCTCATAGGTTGCCGCATACAGCGAGTCTTCTATATGCACGCCGAAGCGCTGGTTCTCCGCATAGTACGGGTCAGACAGCAGCTTCGTCCACTGGCTCTCCGGGAAGTCCTGTTGCAGTCGGGCGATACAAGCGTCAGCCTCATCCTTTTGTCCAAGTCTGGAGTAGAGCAGGAAGAGGTGATACCAAGCCTCATCGTTCTTCTCGTAGTCGGCATATTGCGAGGTCAGTCTGAGTAGCGCCTTACGGCTCAATGTCAGGTTGTCGAGCTTATCCTTGAAGATGACACCAGCGTGAAACAGTCCGTCCTTGATAAGGCCGTCGCTGGCAGCCAACTGTTCTTCCGTAAAGGGGATCTGTGCCAGATAGTATTCGCGCTGGTGCGGGTCATTGGCCAAACTGTCAGCCTCTGCTGACTTATCCTCCTTGTTTTCTGCCAATTCGTCAGTCGCTGCTTCCGTTGGTTCTCCGTTTCCCAAGCTATCCGTCTGTTCCTCCTGATTCAGATTCCCTACCACTGTCTGGTTGATGCGCTGCCAGTTGTCCTGGTTCTCGCGCTTTCCCCATAGTCGCTGGAACTGCTGTTTACCCTGACTCACAGCTTGTGGATTATAGAAATACCAGGCACTCGAAGTCGGGGTGGTTGCTGTCTGGCGAACGGGTGTCGTTGGCATCTGTCCGCCTCCCATAGCAGCCTGTCGCTGGACGGTCTTTTCCGCTTCAGCCTCCTCTTGGGCCCGCTGCTCTTCCTTTTCTTTCTTGATGAGGTCGGCTATCAGCTGGTCGATAATCTTCAAACGTTCCTCCTCCGACATGCGGGAGAGACGCTGCAGCGAGTCTTGCAACTCCACCGCACTGGTGAACGGCACCAGTTCGTCGAGCACTTTCGAGCGTTCCGACAGCTCTTCATAGTCTTTGCGGTCTTTGTCCAAGAGTCCGATAGCCTGTCCATAGCAGCGCTGGGCGTCGGCATATTTCTCCTTCTGCCAGTAGACATTACCCAGCGTCAGCAGCAAGACACCCTTCTCTACCCCATTGCGCACCGACAGCTCTGCGCCCTTCTCGTAGGCCTCAATGGCGTGCAGCGTATCCTGCTGACTCAGGTAGGTATTACCGATGGCATAGTACACCTGGTCCAAATAGTCTTTATTGTTGTCTGAAGCCGCCATTCGCTTCAGCTTCTTGATTTTATGGCTGTAGTTACTGCCCGGCAGCACTTCTGTCTGGGCAATGCGGGCGTTAAACTCCAGCTCGTAAGGAGGATTCAGTCGGATGACGTGCTTAAAGGCGTCGTAGGCCTGTTGGTGATGTCCCAATAGCGTCTGTATCTGACCCATCAGAAACCACTCGCGGGCTTTCTGTTTGCGACGTTTCTCATGACGGATCACCTTTCGCAGATAGATGGCAGCCTCCTCGTAGCGTCCGCTGTGCAGATAGTAGTCGGCATAGGTGTAGTCCCAGTCCTTCACGGCCCTGTAGTCCATCGAGTCACGTTGTTGCTTGGTGATAATGTCCTCCGCTTCGTAGAGCCAGTCCATCTCCGTATAGCACTTCGCCAGCCAGGCACGGGCAATGCCGAGGATAGCAGGCTGAGTCTGGTAGAGGCGTGTCATATAAGAAAAGGTGGAGGCGGCCTCTTCAAGCTCACCTTTCTGGAACTGCGACTTACCCATCAGCAGCCATGCTTTCCACAGGAATGGGTTATACTCTCGGCGACTCAGCCATTCTATGTCTTTCGCTGTCTTGCGCCGTCCTTTGTTCCATTCCGGGCGTTGTTTGATGCTATGCTGTTTGATGGCTTTCTGCGATTTCTCGATAGCGCGGTCGAACTGACCCCTACCCAGTTCGCGACTCTGCTTATTGCCCACCGTGTAAAGGGGTATCATCTCGGTACAGTTGTCACGATTGCCGCTCTCCTTTTCGATGCTGCCTTCGATAAAGGCCTGCGAACCGTTGAAGTAGGTGTTATATCGCGTCGTGAACGACTGCCAGAAACGGCTTTGCGGCGTATTCTTCTTCGTCGAGCAGCCTGTCAGCAACAAGGCTATCAGCAACAGGTGGCAAGCCTTTTTGCTTTTGTCCACCAAGTCAGCCAGTTTGCATTCGCTTCTGCTGGAGCACGCTGAACAGTCGCCATCTTTCGTCACAATAGGTTCATCCTTGTCACCTATCGAACAGATGGCAGCAATGGTCCCCAGAACCACCAGCGATACGACAACAATCAGCAGAAAATCCATTATTCTACAGCGGTAGCCAATTTTTCACTTTTCACTCTTCACTTTTCACTTCAAAGCCAGCGGCTTTGACATGTTCCCAGAACTTCGGATACGACTTCGTCACCACATGCGGTTCATTGATGCGCAAGGCCTCAAGGCGCAGGGCTGCAGGCGCAAAGGCCAATGCCATGCGGTGGTCTTCGTAGGTGTCGATACCCACTTCCATCGAGGGTTCACACCGCTCTCCGTCCCACACCAGTTCGCAACCGTCTACATCGCGGATGACATATCCCAGCTTGCGCATCTCCCGCTTCATCGCCTCTATGCGGTCTGTCTCCTTGATTTTCAGCGTGGCCAGTCCTTGGAATCGGAAAGGAACGTTCATCAGGGCGCAGCACACCACAAAGGTCTGAGCCAGATCGGGCGAGTTTACGAAGTCGTACTCCAGTCTGGGCAAGCAGCGATGCGAGTGGCGCAACGTTACCGTCGTAGGCACTCCTTCCGCCTTGGTTTCGAAGGTGGTCTTCACACCCAGCAGACTGAAGATGTAGCGCACCGACGAGTCGCCTTGCTTCGAACCGTCCATCAGTCCCTCCAGCCGTATCTCGTCATCATCGTTGTCCGACAGGGCCATCATCTCATACCAATAAGACGCTGCACTCCAGTCGTTCTCAATGAGGTAAGCACGCTCCGTGTAAGGTTTGGGATGCACGGTGATGGTCTCAAAATCGCTCCAGTCGGCCTGAGCGCCAAACTCACGCATCGTCCACAGTGTCAGGTCGATATAGGGTCGTGAGATGACGTCGCCTTTCAGTCGTAGCGTCAAACCTTTGTTCAATGCCGGACCAATCATCAGCAGAGCCGAGATATACTGCGAGCTGATGTTGCCCGGCACCTCCAGCAGTCCGCCTTCCAGTTTCTGACCCTTGATGCGGAGAGGCGGATAGCCTTCCTCACCCACATAGGAGATGTCTGCCCCCAGATGGCGCAGCGCATCCACCAGCACACCGATAGGCCGGTGCTTCATGCGCTCCGTACCCGTCAGCACGTGTTCCTCACCCTCTTTCACCGAGAGATAGGCCGTCATAAAGCGCATCGCCGTTCCTGCCGCCTTGATGTCAATCTCGTAGGGCTGATCCTGCAGCGCCTTGATAATCACCTGCGTGTCGTCACAGTCCGACAGGTTCTCAGGCAGTATACTACCTCCCGACAGGGCATAGATCACCAACGCCCTATTCGAGATACTTTTCGATGCTGGCAGTTTGATGGTCTGATTGAGCACCTTAGGAGCCTTTATTTCGTATTGCATATATTCCTTTATTTGAATTAACTTACAAAAGTACTAATTAGTGTGTAAAACGCAAAATAAAATAAGGTAAATTAAGAATTAAGTAACTTTTAGGCAAAAAATCAATAGAAAATTTGGAGGTTTCAAAAAAACTCCGTACCTTTGCACCCGCTTAAGAGCAAAACGATCGGGATTTAGCGCAGTTGGTAGCGCACACGTCTGGGGGGCGCGAGGTCGCTGGTTCGAGTCCAGTAATCCCGACCAAGGTCAAAGGCCTGAGAATCAGTAGATTTTCGGGCTTTTTTCTTTTTATTCCGTTCAAAACAGCGTGAGTGCGGTAGGTCAGAAAAAAGAAAAGACTGGGAATCATACGATTCTCAGCCTTTTTCTCTTTGCTCGGATTCTTGATAAATAATGCTTAGCGAACCTCCAGATTATCGTGGCGGGCCATCCAAACACTGAATGCGGTTCCTGCAGCGGTCATTGCTGCTAAAGCGATTGTTGTCATCATAATTGTGATCTCCTATTATTTAATTTTGTTTTTATTTCTGGGTGCAATGTCAGTGCAAGCCGAGTGCAGAGAACTTGCTCTTTGCCGAGGCGCAGCCTGACTTCGCAGTGTGATTCAAATCACGCTGCAAAGGTACGACGATTCTCATGGTTTTGCAACGTTTTGTTATGAATAGTGATACAGGTTGCTATCGAAATTTTCGATAGCCAAACAATTTTTCATGCAAATTGCTTTGTCGAGTTGGCAAAAATGCGTATATTTGTCCCCAAATTAACAGAAAAGAAGAATAATAATGGAGTTAAGACAACTGAAATATTTCGTTCGGCTGGCAGAGACGCTGAATTTCTCGCAGGCTGCCAAGGACCTGTTCATCACCCAGAGCACGCTATCGCACCAGATTATGCAATTGGAAAACGAGTTCCAGCAGCCGCTCTTTCTGCGCAACAGTCATGAGGTGTCGCTCACAGAGGCTGGACAGACGCTGCTGCCGCTGGCCAAGGACACGCTGATGTCGGCAGACAACTGCCTGTTGCGACTCGACGAACTGAAAAATCTCGTGGGTGGTGAACTGAACATCGGCGTCACGTTCTCCTTTGCCAGCATCATGGCTGAGACGGTTACGGCCTTTCTGCGCAAGTATCCCCACGTGAAGATGAATGTGACGCAGTCGACAATGGCTGAGCTTATCACACAGCTGGAGAACCATGTACTGGACTTTGTACTGGCCTTCCGACCGACGGTGGCCAATCCGAAAATAGAGAGCCGTGTGCTGTTCCACCACCGTTTGGCAGCTATCGTCAATGAGCATCAAGCACTGGCCAGCCGCGACAATATAACCCTCGAAGAACTGCAGCATTACGACCTGGCACTGACACGACGGGGCACGCAGGCCCGCAGTGCTTTCCGACAAGCCATTGCCGACCACGACTACCATTATAAAATAAAGGTGGAGATGAATACCGTTTATCTGCTTTTCCGATTGGTCAGGGAGTCGAACTATGTCACCATTCTCAGCGAGAGTACCGTTGTGGGTGAGCATGGGCTGAAGGCCATTCCGATTGTCGATACGGAAACGCCCGAGAAGGAGATGCTGGGCTGTATCCATATGCTGAAGAATGCCTACGTAAAGAATTCCACCAAAGAGTTCGTCAAGATGCTCGGTGAGAGCACTTCTGTTCTGAGAATGGATATACAAAATCGTTGAGATAAGCGGTAAAAACCAATAATTGTAGGATAATTTCGGAAAAACGTAGGCTGTTTACTGGATTTTCTGTATCTTTGCGAAGGTATTTCTAATATTCTGAAAAAATGAAAAGAATTCTTGTAACTGGCGGGGCTGGCTTCATTGGCTCCCATTTGTGTGAACTACTGGTGGGCGAAGGCCATGACGTCATTTGTCTTGATAACTATTATAGTGGTTCGAAAGAGAACATTTGGCATCTGATCGGTAAACCGAATTTTGAGCTGGTGCGTCACGATGTCTGTAATCCCTATTGGGCCGAGGTCGACGAGATTTACAACTTAGCGTGTCCTGCTTCACCTATTTATTATCAGAACGACCCCATACAGACCACCAAGACATCCGTTTTCGGTGCTTACCACATGTTGGGACTTGCCCGCCGTACGAAGGCGAAGATCCTGCAGTCGTCGACCAGTGAGGTGTATGGCGACCCTGCCGTTCATCCGCAGCCAGAGAGCTATTGGGGCAATGTAAACCCCATCGGACTGCGGTCATGCTATGACGAAGGCAAGCGAGTTGCCGAGACGCTGTTCTTCGACTATCACCGCCTGCACGGTATCCGCACAAAGGTCATCCGCATCTTCAACACCTATGGTCCACGTATGGCTGTCAGCGACGGACGCGTTGTCAGCAACTTCGTGGTGCAGGCCCTGCGTGGCGAGGACATCACCATCTACGGTGACGGACAGCAGACCCGCTCGTTCCAATACGTCAGCGACCTCATCGAGGGCATGTTGCGCGTGATGGCTACCGACGACTCGTTCACGGGTCCTGTCAACCTGGGTAATCCCGGTGAATTCACGATGTTAGAACTGGCAGAGAAGGTAATTCAGAAAATTGGCGGAAAGAGCAAGATCGTGTTCCGCCCCCTGCCCAGCGACGATCCCAAGATGCGACGTCCTGACATCACGCTGGCCAAAAAACAGTTAGGATGGGAGCCCCGTGTGACCCTCGACGAGGGGCTCGACCACATCATTGCCTATTTCAGGGATTATTTAAAAAAATAAGAGCATCATCGCCCTAATAAGCTGATTATTTCAGAACTCCTATCTGCCGAAGCCCTCGCGGTTGTGTTAAAAAGATTTAAGAAAGAATGGCCTTTCGGCTATTATTCGTAATTTTGCAGGAATTCTGCTAATCTACACAAAAAAAATGGACAAGAACAACAACCAATCCATCATTTCAAAGGACGGCGTGAGCTACCTCGTGCCCTTCATCCTGATTACCTCGTGTTTCGCCCTCTGGGGCTTTGCCAACGACATCACCAACCCGATGGTCAAGGCGTTTTCCAAGATTTTCCGTATGAGTGTCACCGACGGTGCGCTGGTACAGGTGGCTTTCTATGGCGGCTATTTCGCAATGGCCTTTCCGGCAGCCATGTTCATCCGCAAATACAGCTACAAGGCGGGTGTCCTGATGGGTCTGGGACTCTATGCCACAGGAGCGCTGCTCTTCCTGCCGGCTTCGATGACGGGCATGTACTATCCGTTTCTGGCAGCCTACTTCATCCTGACCTGCGGCCTCTCGTTCCTGGAGACGAGCTGTAATCCGTATATCCTCTCGATGGGTTCTGAGGAAACCAGCACGCGCCGCCTGAACATGGCACAGTGCTTCAACCCGATGGGTTCGCTCTGCGGCATGTATGTGGCGATGAACTTCATACAGGCTAAGCTGAATCCGGCATCTACCGACGAGCGTGCGCTGCTGAGCGATACGGAGTTTGCCGCCATGCGTGACAGCGACCTGAGCGTGCTGATAACCCCCTACCTCATCATCGGGCTGGTGATTATCGCCATGTTCTGCGTCATCTGGTTTACCAAAATGCCTAAGAACGGCGACCAGAACCACGACATCAACTTCCTGCCCACGCTGAAGCGCATCTTCTCCATCGACTACTACCGCGAGGGCGTGATAGCCCAGTTCTTCTATGTGGGCGTGCAGATTATGTGCTGGACCTTTATCATTCAATATGGAACGCGCGTGCTGATGAACGAAGGAATGCCGGAAATCGACGCTGAGGTGCTGTCGCAGCGCTACAACATCATCGCGATGGCTATCTTCGTTTCGAGCCGATTCATCTGCACCTACTTCCTGAAGTATATCAACGCGGGAGCCTTGTTGGGCATTCTGGCTATCGTGGGTGCGCTGCTGACGGTGGGAGTCATCTTCATCGACGGACGCATGGGACTCTACTGTCTGGTGGCTATCTCAGCCTGCATGTCGCTCATGTTCCCCACCATCTACGGTATCGCCCTGCAAGGACTGGGCGACGATGCCAAGTTTGGTGCTGCAGGCCTCATCATGGCCATTCTGGGCGGTTCGGTACTGCCTCCGCTGCAGGCCAGCATCATCGACCAAGGCACGATGTTCGGCATGCCGGCTGTCAATGTCTCCTTCATACTGCCCTTCATCTGCTTCCTCGTCATTATTGCCTACGGATACAGAACCTATACCAGAACTCGGAATCAATAAGATTTCACCAACTCTGAAAGTGGAAAATAGTCTCAAATAGCCCAGATTTGGGACTATTGACATTATTTTCCACTCCTTTGGGAAATTTTTCCCCCTGACATAAGCCTATTTGTAGTACTTTTGCCGCAAACAAAAACAAGACTACAAAAAATGGTAAAAGGTATTTTCAGGTTAGGAACTGTGGCATGTATACTGCTGTCGTATGGGACTGCAGTATACGCCCAGTATCCTCAAATAACAAAAGAAGCGCAACTGTTTGCCGACTCGATAGGGAACATTGCGAAGAAACACCGCGACTCAGCCTGGCAGGTAGCCCTGCCTATTGTTATCCAGGAAGCCAAAGAGGGACGGCCTTATGTACCCTGGGCTTCTCGTCCCTACGATCTTTATCAGGCTAAGATACCGGCCTTTCCCGGGGCTGAGGGTGGCGGCATGTTCACCATTGGGGGACGCGGAGGAAAGATTCTGACCGTTACCAACCTCAACGATTCTGGTCCCGGTTCATTCCGATGGGCCTGCGAACAGGGTGGTGCCCGTATCGTGGTGTTCAACGTCAGTGGTATCATCCACCTGAAATCACCCGTCAATGTTCGGGCTCCCTACATCACCATCGCTGGCCAGACGGCTCCCGGTGAGGGTGTCTGCATCGCTGGCGAGACGTTCAGCATCGACACCCACGACGTCGTAGTTCGCCACATGCGCTTCCGTCGTGGTCGGACATCGGTATGGAGCCGCGACGACGCGTTTGGAGGCAATCCCGTGGGCAACATCATGATAGACCACTGTTCCTGTGAATGGGGACTGGACGAGAACATCTCGTTCTACCGTCACATGTTCGACCTAGGCGATGGTAAAGGGCGCATCAAGACACCTACCGTCAATGTGACCATCCAGAACACCATCTCCGCAAAGGCACTCGATAACTGGAACCACTCGTTCGGCTCTACCATCGGTGGCGAGAACACTACCTTCATGCGCAACCTGTGGGCCTCGAATACAGGACGAAATCCCAGCATCGGATGGGGTGGCGTTTTCAACTTCATCAACAATATCGTCTTCAACTGGGAACACCGGACTGCCGATGGTGGCGACTATGCCACGATGGGCAACTTTATCAACAACTACTATAAACCGGGACCCATCACCCCTCGCAACAAACCCATTGCCTTCCGCATCGTAGCCCCAGAGAGTCGTAGCATCAAGATGCTGCCTTACCGACAGTTCGGGCGAATCTATGCTGCCGGCAATATCATGGAAGGATATCCAGAGGTAACCCGTGACAATTGGAACGGTGGCATCCAGCTCATCGACAAGGACGGCACCCCAGGCACCGCAGAGGAGATGACGCTGATGCACGCCCGAGAGCCCTTCTCGATGCCGTCCCTCCACATCATGGGAGCCGAGCAGGTGTTCGACGAGGTGCTCGCTAACGTAGGAGCAACCATCCCCTGTCGCGACGTGGTAGACCAGCGTGTCATCGAAGAGGTGCGCACAGGCATACCTTTCTATATCAAAGATTACGAAAAGCGGGTGAAGGATAATCCCTTTGGCGACATGCGGGGACTGGCCCCCGAGTCTCAGAACGAGCAAGGATTCTTCCGCTATCGCCGCCTGCCTAACGATTCGTACAAGCAGGGCATCATTACCGACCCCCGACAAATGGGCGGCTATCCTGATTACAAATCATGGACTCCATACGTCGATACTGATAGCGACGGTATGCCCGACGAGTGGGAGCGTCGCTACGGGCTGAACCCCAACGACCCGACAGATGCTAATGGCGACCTGAACGGTGACGGCTATACCAACATCGAGAAATACATCAATGGCATTGACCCTCGCGGCAGAGTAGACTGGCGCAATCTCAGCAACAACTACGACACGCTGGCCGCTTGGCATCAGCGCTGCAAGTCTGGCAAGTTTATGAAAAGATGACAAGAGAATATCATAATCGTCTTTATGATATATGAAGAAGATTTTATTGATAAAGATTATGAAACGATTCAGATTCCTTTTCGTTACGGCGGCATTGCTGCTGCTGGCGTCGGCAGTACCCGACAAGACTACAACTATTTTTGTGATTGGCGACTCTACCGCTGCCAACAAAGATATCTCTGGTGGCAAGCAGGAGCGCGGATGGGGCATGGTGCTCCAGAGTTATTTCGACGACAACATCCGTGTAGACAATCGCGCCCTGAACGGACGCTCGTCGCTCTCGTTCATCAACGAGGGCCATTGGGACAAGGTGCTCGAAAGCATGAAGCCTGGCGACTATGTCATCATCCAGTTCGGACATAACGACGAGAAACCGCAGCCCAAGCGTCATACCGATCCGGGCTCTACATTCGACTACAATCTGGCTAAGTTTGTCCGTGAGACGCGCGAACATGGTGGTATCCCCGTGCTGATGAACTGTGTGGTACGCCGCAACTTCTTCGTTAAGGCACCCGAGATTGACGATGACGAGAAACTGCGCACACAGACCTTCAAGGATGGTGTGAAGATGGTGGAGGGCGACTCGCTCATCGACACCCACGGACTCTACCGGGTGGCTCCTCGCGATGTGGCCAAGCGGATGAATGTGCACTTCGTCGATGCCAACCAGATTACCCACGACTTGGAACAGGGACTGGGCACCGAGGCCTCTAAGAAGCTTCACATGTGGTTCCTTCCTGGCACCGAACCCAGCGAGCCGAAGGGTAAGCAAGACAACACCCACTACAGCGTCTATGGCGCTCATGTAGTGGCCCGCCTGTTGGCCGATGCCCTCTGTCAGGAAGTTCCCGTCTTGAAGAAATATCGCACCGATGCCGACTTCACCGTCGACAGCAATGGTCGCGGACAGTATCTCACCCTCGACGATGCCGTTGCCGCTGCCAAAGCCTCATCCAAGAAGTCGGAAGTCACCATCCAGATTCTCGGTGGTGAGTGGGACAAGCCCCAGCTGCCTAAAAAATCGAACATCAAGTTCATCCTCCGCCAAGGAGCCTCTTGGAAATAAGATTATTACAATGAAAAGACTTCTCTTTATGCTATCGTTGATGCTGACCATCAGCATCAGTGCGAAAGTTACGTTGCCGCGCATCATCGACTCGAAAATGGTGCTGCAGCAGCAGAGCGAAGTAAAGCTGTGGGGATGGTCAGACCAGAAGGAAGTCACCATCAACACCTCGTGGAACAATAAGAAATATAAGGTAAAGGTCAGCGACAGCCGCTGGCAGACCGTGGTGCAGACACCGGAGGGCAGTTATACACCGCAAACCATCACTATTGCCGATGCCAACAGCAAATTGGAATTGACCGATGTGATGATTGGCGAGGTCTGGATCTGTTCCGGTCAGAGCAATATGGAGATGGAACTGCGCGGACGTACCGGACAGCCCACCAACGGTTCCCTCGAACAGATTATGCACGCTGGTGAGATGGCTCAGCGCATCCACTTCATCACCGTGCCCAAGGACCCCAGCGGAAAACCGCTTGAGACTTTCGATAAGAACCGCTGGGAAGAGGCCTCACCGGCTACGGCTCCCTATTGTAGTGCTGCTGCCTGGTATTTTGCCTCTCACGTCACCCGCACGCTGAACATCCCCGTAGGCCTCATCATCAACGCCTGGGGCGGTTCGCGAATTGAATCATGGATGACGGAGCAAGCCCTGCTACGAGTAGCTGGACTAGACATCGAGGCTGCTAAGAGTGAGAACCTGAAGCCGAATCACCGGGCTACGATGCTCTACAATACGATGCACGCTCCCGTTCGCGGCTATACCGCTAAGGGTTTTCTGTGGTATCAGGGAGAGTCGAACGTGGTTAATGCCCATCTCTATGCTGCCCTGATGCGCGAGATGGTCAGCCTGTGGCGCTCCGACTGGGGCAATCAGGATATGCCGTTCATCTATGTGCAGATAGCCCCTCACCGCTATAAGGGCAGCGACAAGCGCGATGCCGCCTTCTTGCGCGAAGCCCAGGACAAGGCCCTGAAACTGATTCCCCGTAGTTGGATGATTTCTACCACCGACATCGGCAATGAGGGCTGTATCCATCCAGCCCAGAAGGATGCTATAGGATTGCGCCTGGCCACCGTAGCCCTCTCGAAAGTCTATGGCATCAAAGGTTTGCCTGCCGAGGGGCCGCGCATGAAGCAGGTGGAGTATAAGGACGGCAAGGCTATCGTCACCTTTGAGGGTACCACGCTTAACACCATTCTTCCGAAAGTTGACGGTTTCGAGATAGCAGGAGCAGACCGCGTATTCCATCCCGCCAAGGTCACGGTCAACCGGTATGGCGCCAAGGTGGAACTGTCGTCTGAAGCCGTCGCTCAGCCCATTGCCGTTCGCTATGCCTTCCGCAACTTCACCCCCGGCACCATGCTCACCGATGTTTACGGAATAGCAGTCTTTCCCTTCCGTACCGACGATTGGGAAAAATAGACCATTCGAACGTCATTCTTATTATGAAACAGGTATTACTACTTATCACTTTTCTGCTGACCGCATGGACCGTAAAGAGTCGTGAGGTGACGCAGCTGAAGGACTGGAAATTCTATCCGGCCTACGATGTCAGCCGCAATCCGAAGATGCAGGACGTGACGGTGCCTCATTCGTGGAACCTCCACGACGTGTTCAACGGTATGAAATACGAGCGCGGCACCTATCTCTATGAACGCACGCTGACGCTGAATGACGGTGAGCGGAAGGACAAGCGATTCTTCCTCCGCTTCGACGGGGTGAATTCCTTTGCCGAGGTGGCTGTCAATCAGCAATATGTAGGTCACCATGCGGGCGGCTATACAGCCTTCTGCTTCGAGATTACTGATAAGTTGAAGACGGGCGACAACAAGCTCAGCGTAGTGGTGAGCAATGCCTACCGGACCGATGTGGCTCCGCTGGCAGGCGACTTCAACGTCTATGGTGGCATCACCCGACCCGTTTGGCTCATCGTGACCGAGTGCGACTGCATATCGCCACTCGACTACGGTTCCTCTGGCGTCTATATCCATCAGGACAGAATATCGCAAGAGCAGGCCGATCTGCGGATTGAAACGCTGCTATCTTTAAGAGGCAAGAGGTCAGAGGTAAGAGGTCAGAGATTAGAATTGCGCGTAAGCATTATTAATAAAGAGGGCAAAGTGGTTGCGGAATCCAATGAGGACAAGATAACGCTGAAGAATCCGTTCCTTTGGAACGGCAGAAAAAATCCCTATCTCTACAAGGTTCGTGTAGATCTCATGCAGGACGGCAGGGTGATAGACTGCGTAGAGGAGCAGACAGGATTACGTTACTTCTCGTTAGATGCCGAAAAAGGCTTCTTCCTCAACGGACAGCACCTGGATCTTCATGGTGTCTGCCGACATGAAGAGGGCTACCAGACGGGTGGACTCTACAACGAGGCAGCGATGCGACAGGATGCCGACATCATCAGCGAACTGGGTTGTACGGGTGTTCGCTTTGTCCATTATCCCCACTCCAAGTTCGATGTGCAGCAGTACGACGAACGGGGCATTGTGGTGTGGCAGGAACTGAATCTGGCTGGTCCTGGGGGCTACAACTCGCCTGGCTACATCAAGAACCCACAACTGGAGGCCAACGTGATGCAGAACCTCATCGAGATGGTGAAGCAGCACTACAACTCGCCCGCCATCTGCTTCTGGAGTCTCTGCAACGAACTGTCGTTCAAATACGACGAACCAGCCACCTTCCTACGCCAACTGCATGAGAAGGCCAAGCAGCTGGACCCACAGCGACTCACCACCCTCGCTATTTGCTACGATCAGGATAAATTCCAGGGTATTACTGACTGCATCGGCTGGAACAAATATTTCGGCTATTACGAGAAGAAGGGCGGTGTGGGCGACTTCATGGACAAAGCCCACCGTGAGGCTGGACTGCAGCCTATCGGACTCTGCGAATACGGTGCCGCAGGCAGTCATCTGCAGCACAGTTTTGAGCCCAAGGTCACTAACCGCATACACTATGAAGAGAACCAAGCCCGTGTGCACGAAGAGAACTGGCGCGATATGCAGCCACGCGACTATGCTTGGTGCAAGTTCATCTGGCAGTATGCTGACAATCCCAGCAGCATCCGCGACGAGGGCGATAGGAAGGGAATGAACGACAAGGGCATCGTCAGCTACGACCGCAAGGTGCGCAAGGATGCCTATTATTTCTACAAGGCCAATTGGAGCCAAGAACCCCTACTCTACCTCGCTGCCCGCCGCTACACACAGCGCACAGAGGCCAAGAACGATGTCAAGGTGTACACCAACCAGCCCCAGGCTACGCTCTACCTGAACGGCCGCCGCATCGGCAAGGCAAAGCGCGACGAGATAGGCCGCATCGTCTTCAAGGGCGTCACCCTCCGTGAGGGTGAAAACACCATCCGCGTCACCTCAGGCAGACTCTCAGACGAGTGCATCTGCACGCTCATCAGCAATCATAAACAAGAACAAACTACAACCGAAGAGCGACTGGACGGAGCAGTCAATTAAGAACATGAAGAAGCTCATTTTATCATTTATCATTTTTCATTTATCATTTAGCCCTATCGGGGCGCAGTATCTTCCTACCTGGAAGTCGCTGGAGCGACATGTGGCCGTGCCCGACTGGATGCGCGACGCCAAGTTTGGTATCTATTGCCATTGGGGTGTCTATAGCGTGCCGGCTTATGGCAACGAGCAGTATTTCCATTATATGCACGACGATGGTGTGGGACTGATGAATGCCCGTCAGCGCCATGAGGCCATGTACGGACCGCTGGAGAAGTTTGGATACCATGACTTCATCCCCATGTTCAAGGCCGAACGGTTTAATGCTGCTGAATGGGCCGAGTTGTTCCAAAGCAGCGGTGCCCGTTTTGCCGGTATTGTGGGCGAGCATCACGATGGTTTCGCCATGTGGGACTCGAAGTACACGCCGT
>Ga0129306_1001108_pt1 | contig 33875 bp, 36 predicted proteins | sample P827metagenome_FD_94438 | JGI IMG/M metagenome (GOLD analysis project Ga0129306, IMG submission 94438) | Capybara group fecal microbial communities from Wisconsin, USA - P827 metagenome | ecosystem: Host-associated > Mammals > Digestive system > Large intestine > Fecal | place: USA: Wisconsin...
ATGGCGTCTTCGGCGCCATCAACACCCTACGACATGATTGTGATGTAATGTGGGGAACAACTACAGGTAGTTATTTTCTCCCAGCATACCAACCCTATGATCCCTACCCAGCCCGACTCCCTGTTCTATAATATAATTTATTATATGCACAATCAAATGCGTTTCTGAGCCTTTATTTCCGTATTAATGATTTAACTTTCTGAGAATTCTTTCATAATAATACTAACTTTGATTGATACAGGCTGGAGAATCATAGTACCAAGCAATTATGATTATTTTTCCCTCTCTCCCCAATCGAAAAACCTCCTAACTTTATATTATTATGAACCGTTTATTACTTTCTTTTTTTGCTTCGCTGCTGACCGTGACGCTTAATGCGCAGATATATGTCGGTGGCACGTTGGGGATGTCTTTCTCCCGGGATGTAGCGACAACGACAACGTATATTCAATCAAGGGACCATGTCACCATTGCCCCTGAAATCGGGTATTCCTTCAACAAACTATTTTCGCTGGGCGCATCGGTGGGATATAATTGGGCTGAAAGAGCCGGTTCGCATCATATTACCATTGCGCCATACGCCCGTATCACATTCGTGCAATGGGCGCACTTTGGACTGTTCGTGGATGCGCTCTATGAATATAGCTTTAATCTGCAGACATCCGATGTGGGACTCAATACGTGGAAAGCCGGATTGTCCCCGGGAATAAAGATTCCCATTACAGAGAAATGCGGCTTCACAACGCGTATCGCCTTTATCGGATGGGAGCGCTATTTAAAAGAAATCGTTTTCCTTCCAAGCCTGAATATCATTAATTCAGCATCCGTCGGGTTTTATTGGACTCTTTGATGTTTTTCAAGGAGACGGCCTGTTTTATTGGACAGAACCGATGACCTCCGGCCGGGAGCCCGCTCCAACAGGCCCCTGCAGAACAATAGAAAAAGGCGCTCCCGGCAGCTGCGGGAACGCCTAGTTCTTTTAACCTAAAACTTAACCTATGAAAAAACTATTCGACTCTAGGTTAAGCAAAGGGTGTGCCAAAGTTTTTCGGAACTCAAATCAAACCTTCCGGAATGTCGAGCGTGAGGACGTCGTCGTGGATGCTGACGATCAGCTCTTCGTGGATGGGAAGCAGGACTTCGCCCTGCTGCGTGTCGACGGTGATCAGCGTGTTGCCGCCGTAGTCGCTGAAATCGACCACCTCTCCGATGATGCGGCGGGTCCGGGCGTCGCAGACCTGCAGGCCGACCAGGGTCTCTTCATCGTCTTCTCCGCTCTTGGAAAGCGTCACGTCGCGGCCGACGAGTTCTTCGGCTTCGGCGAGCGTGTCGATGTCTTCGAACTTGACAATGAGCCGGCCGCCCTGCGGTTTGACCGATTCAATGTAAAAAGGAACCGGCAGTCCATCGAAGACGATGAATACCGGTTCCTGACTCTTCAAATCCCGCGGATCGTCGGCGCTGGGACTCAGCACCACCTGCCCTTCGGCACCCCAGGATTTCAACACTTTCATCCCGAAAACTAGGCTTCCGGAGCTTCTGCGGGAGCTTCTTCTGCAGTGGCTTCAGCTTCTGCAGCAGCGGCAGCGGCCTCTTCGGCAGCAGCCTTGGCAGCGGCTTCAGCAGCAGCTGCGAGTTCGGCCTTCTTCTTGGCGATGGCTTCAGCGCGCTCTTCGTTGACCTTGGCCTCAGCCTTGACAGCAGCCTTGGCTGCCTCAACGGCGGCGGTGGCGATGGTCTGCTTCTTCGAAGCGACTTTGCCATCTTTCTGGGTCTTCCAGGCAGCGAAGCGGCGGTCGGCTTCCTCCTGGGAGAAAGCGCCCTTGGCAACACCACCCTGCAGGTGTTTCTTCAGCAGGACACCCTCATAAGAGAGGATACGGCGGGCCGTGGTGGTCGGCTGGGCACCTTTGTTGAGCCAGTCGAGGGCTTTGTCACCGTCGAGGACGATGGTAGCGGGATTGGTGTTCGGATTGTAGAGGCCGATCTGTTCGATCAGACGGCCGTCGCGCGGTGCGCGTGCGTCAGCAACGACAATGTGGAAATACGCGTAGTTCTTTTTGCCGTGACGCGAAAGGCGGATCTTAACTGCCATTTTGCAATTGCTTTAAGTTAGTAATCAGTTCAATAATTGTAACTTCCCTATCTTCTCGAGAAAGGGCTTGCAAAGATACGGATAAATTTTGAATTACAAATTTATTTTACAGGGCATCGACCACGCGGGGCATGTGCTTTCCGTTGGAGCCCTTGATGAGGATGGTGCAGCCGCTGAGCGGATGCTCCGTCACATAGGCTTTCAGGGATTCGATGTCGGGGAAAGCCCGGATCTCCGCCTTGGCGTCCTTCAGGACCTGGGCGGCGTCCGTAAACTCCTTGCCGACCAGAAAGACGCGCGGAGCTGTGGCGGCGGCCTGTTCCAGGACGGCCAGATGCTCGGCTGCGGAATCTACACCCAGTTCGAGCATGTCGCCCAGCATCAGCACCTTGTCGTCGAAGTCCGTGCCGGCAAAATTGTTCAGGGCAGCCTTCATGCTGGAAGGATTGGCATTGTAGGCGTCGATGATCAGGGTGTTGCGTTCCGTTTTGACAAGCTGGCTGCGGCTGTTCGACGGCGTGTAGGCCTTGATGGCTTCCACCATGCGCTGGAAAGGAACCTTGAAATAATTGCCGACGGCCAGGGCGGCCATCACATTGTCGGCATTGTAGTCGCCGATCAGGTGGGTCGCGATCGTCACGGTTTGTCCTTCGTGCTCCATTTCCAGGGTCAGGAACGGCGACTCGGCCGTGGCGGGCAGGATGCGGACACCCTGCTCCTTGACCCCGTAGCGGCGGGTGCTGAGACCCGGACGGAACGAAATCATCTCGCAAAGATTCGGATTGTCGGCATTGTAGAAGACCACACCGCCCTTCTGGCGGAGGTGGTCGTACAGTTCACCTTTTGTCTTCTTGACGCCCTCAAACGAGCCGAAGCCCTGCAGGTGGGCCTTGCCCACGGTCGTGATCAGGCCGCAGGTGGGCTGGGAAATCTGCGTGAGCGCCGCAATCTCGCCGGGTGCGCTGGCGCCCATTTCCACGACGGCCATCTCCGTATGCTCGTCGAGGCGGAACAGCGTGAGCGGCACGCCGATGTGGTTGTTGAAGTTGGCCTGAGTGGCTACCAGGTTGTACGACTGGGCCAGTACGGCCGACACCAGCTCCTTGGTCGTCGTCTTGCCGTTGGTGCCGGTGATGCCCACGACGGGAATGTCGAACTGCCGGCGGTGGTAAGCGGCCAGTTGCTGCAGCATGGCCAGGGAATCCTGCACCACGATGCACTTGCGTCCTTTGTAGGACGTTCCCTCCAGGAGGAAGCGGTCGACGATGGCGTATTTGGCGCCGGCCTTCAGGGCGTCCTCGGCAAAGTCATTGCCGTCGAACTTTTCACCTTTCAGCGCGAAAAACATTACGCCTTCCTTGATCTGCCGACTGTCTGTCGTGATTCCCGAACACTTCTTGTAGAGTTCGTATAATTCTTCAACTGCTATCATATCGTTTCTATTTTTTTCCTGTTGAGCCGAAACCGCCGCTGCCGCGCTGGCTCTCCTCCAGCACCTCCGCCGGTTCCCATTCCACCGTCTCATGCCGGGCCACGACCATCTGGGCGATCCGTTCGCCCGCTTCGATGGTGAAAGGGTCGTTCGACAGATTGACCAGGATGACCTTGATCTCGCCCCGGTAGTCCGCATCGATGGTCCCCGGCGCATTGACGATCGAGATGCCGTGTTTGGCGGCCAGGCCGCTGCGGGGACGCACCTGCGCCTCATAGCCGGCCGGCAGCTCGATGTGGAGACCGGTCGGGATCAGGGCCCGCTCCAGCGGCGCAAGCGTCACCGGCTGCTCCAGGTTGGCGCGCAGGTCCATTCCCGCGGAAAAGGGGGTCGCGTAGGACGGAAGGTCGAACGGCGAATGATTGACGATCTTTACTTTCATGCGGCAGTTCTTCTTTTTTGCAGCGCAAAGATAACAAATGCAACACCAATATACAGCAGCACAAAGGCGGAATGTACCAGGATTTTCAAGCCGAGTCCCAGGTCGGGCAGCAGGGCGGACAGGCCCCAGACACCCAGGCCGGAAGCAACCAGCAGCAGCACGACGCCCCAGTTGTACGGAATCGGGTAGTGTCTGCGCCCGAGGGCGGCGGTCAGGACCAGCATGGTGAGGTAGCTCGCGATATGGCCCCAGGCCGCGGCGTGATAGGAGTATCGCGGCATGAAGATCAGGTTGACGACCACGGTGACCACCAGGCCGGCCAGGGTGATCCACACAGCGTAGCCCGTCTTTTCGGAGAGCTTGTACCAGATGTTGACGTTGAACAGGATGCCAGTGATGACATAGGCCATCAGCATGATGGGCGTGATGTCGAGGCCCACGCGGAAATCCTTGCCGAGAATCAGGCCGATCTCGTCCATGAAGAGCATGAGCACCACGAAGCCGAACATGCAGAAAGCCGTGAAATAGTTGAGCACGTCCGCATAGATTTTCTTGCTGCCTTTGTCGCGCTCACGCTGGAAGAAGAAAGGCTCCGCCGCATAGCGGAACATCTGCACGAAGAGCTGCATGATCACGGCCAGTTTCACGGCGGCCTGGTAAACGCCCAGGTCGGCCCGCCAGTTCACGGGATCGGCGTTGCAGAAGCGCATCAGCACGCGGTCCAGCACGTCGTTCATGATGCCCGGGAGACCGGCGATCATCAGCGGCAGGGAGTAGACCAGCAGGCGGCGGACCAGCGGGCGGTCGAGCCGGAAGGTAAGCTTGAGCAGTTCCGGTGCGATGAGCACCAGACACACGATGCAGCTGACCAGGATGGCGAAAATGGGATAGGTGAAGTCGGGCGTGGCGCTGACGAAGCGGGTGAGCCACAGGCAGGAGCCCTCCGCGAAGCGGGCGGCCAGCACGAGATAGAGCAGCAGGTTGACGCCCAGCTCCGTCAGGATCTTGACGGTCTTGATGACGGCGAACTTCAGGGCCTTATGCTCATGCCGTAGCTTGGCGAAGAGGATGGCGGTGGTGCAGTCAATCAGCAGGATGAGCCCGGTGTAGACGATGATGTTGCTGAAGCCGGCATAGCCCATGGCCGTGGAGATTCCGCCCGAAAAGAGGGCCACCACGGCGAAGAAGAAGGCACATACACCGAACACCGTCACGAAAGCATTGGAAAAGACCTGTTTCGGGTCGGCTCCTTCCTTCGTGGCATAGCGGAAACACCCCGTTTCGAGGCCGAGGGTCAGCACGACCTGCAGCATCGCGATATAGGCCATGAACTCAGACATCACGCCGAAGTCCGACTGGGTCAGGACACGGGTATAGAGCGGGACAAGGGCGAAATTGAGAATCCGGGCCAGAATGGTGCTCAGTCCGTAAATGGCGGTTTCACCGGCCAGTTGTTTGAGGGGATTTGCCACTTGAAAGGAGATTATCTACAAAAATACAAAATATTCATTAATTTTGGGATATGAAACGTATACTGATTTATCTGGCGGCTGCGCTGGTCCTTCTGGCCGGCTGCAAAGGAAACAAAGAACAGACGTCTGCCACGGATGAAACCGCGGAGGCGCAAACCACGGAAACAACCCTAGAAGAAAGCACCATGAACGAGACCCCTGCCGCTCCCGCCGACAAATGGGCGGAACTTGGCGACGAACCCACGCTGAAGATCAAGACTACCGACGGCACGATGACCGTCAAACTCTACGCAGACACCCCGCTGCACCGCGACAACTTTGTAAAACTGGCCAGGAAAGGCTTCTACGACGGCCTGCTCTTCCACCGCATCATCAAGGGCTTCATGATCCAGGGCGGTGACCCGCTGACCAAGGACTCCACGCAGGTGGCCATGTACGGCACCGGCGGTCCGGGTTATACCATTCCGGCCGAGATCGTTCCGGGCCATACGCACAAGAAGGGCGCGCTGGCAGCTGCCCGCCGCGGCGACCAGGCCAACCCGGCCAAGGCTTCCTCGGGCTCGCAGTTCTACATCGTGCAGGATGCGGACGGATGCCGCCATCTCGACGGGGAGTACACCATCTTCGGGGAAGTGATCGACGGCCTGAATGTAATCGACAAGATTGCCGCCGAACGCACCGATTTCCGCGACCGGCCCCTCCGGAAAGTGGAGATCATCTCCATCACGCCGGCCGAATAATTTTTATGTAAGACAAAAAACTTTGGCACACCCTTTGCTTAACCTAAAGTCGAATAGTTTTTTCATAGGTTAAGTTTTAGGTTAAAAGAACTAGGCGTTCCCGCAGCTGCCGGGAGCGCCTTTTTCTATTTATGCCTCCGCGAGCGCCTGATGCCGCGGGAGTCTGGCCAAAGAATCGGGCACTATTTATGGCCAGAACGGTAAAGCGAGCGATTTGTTTTAAACGTACTGCTCGATGATGCTGCGGGCGGCGGCGATCTTCTCGGAGAGGAGGTCGCGGGTGGTGGCTTCGCAGAGGAAGCGGAGGTAGGGCTCGGTGTTCGAGGGGCGGACGTTGAACCACCAGTCCTTGAATTCGACGCGGTAGCCGTCAAAATCGTAGAAGGCCGTGCTCGGCTCTGCCGCCATGAAATGGTCTTTCACGGCATCCATGGCCGCCTGCTTGTCCTCCACCCGGAAATTGATCTCGCCGGAGTTCTCGTAGTGCTTGATCTGTGCGATCTTCTCGGAGAGCTTGACACCTTCGCGTTTCAGCCTGGCCACGATGTTGAGCACCAGGATACTGGCCAGCAGGCCGCTGTCGCTGTAGAAAAAGTCGCGGAAATAGTAATGGCCGGCCACTTCGCCGCCCCAGATGCCGCCCAGTTCGCGGAGCTTCGGCGCCGCGTACGCACGGCCCACCCGCCACATGGCGATCTGGGCGCCCTGCGGCTCTAGGTATTCCGCCACGGATTTGGAGCTGCGGATATCCTGCAGCACAATGCCCTTTTCCCCTTTCTCCTTGATGAAGTACTCGCCCAGCAGCGCGATGATCAGGTCGGGCGCAATGAAATTGCCCGTCTCGTCGACGAACATCACGCGGTCGGCATCGCCGTCGTAGATGACGCCGATGTCACAGCGGTTCGCGATGACCAGTTTCTGCAGGTCGACCACGTTCTCGGGCTGGAAAGGATTGGCCTCGTGGTTCGGGAAACTGCCGTCGAGGGTATCGTAGAGATAGATGGGCTGCTCTCCGAAAATCCGGTGGACGAAAATCGACGCCATGCCGTTGGAGCAGTCCATGCCGATGGTCAGGTTGGAGAAATCCTGCTTGAAGCTGTTGAGGAACGCCACATACTCGTCGCGGACATCGTAGTCGCACACGGTACCCCGCCGACGAGCCGGCGGTGTGGGACGGCCTTCGAGAATCCACTGCTCGATGGCGCTCAGGCCTGAATCGTAACCCACCGGCAAAGCCAGCGCACGGGATACCTTCAAGCCGTTGTCATCCTTGGGGTTATGGGACGCCGTAATCTGGATGGAAGCCTTGAAGCCATGTTTGGCCGTCACGTAGTAGACAAAGGGCGTGGTGCTCAGGCCCATGTCGCAGACTTCGGCGCCGGCATCCAACAAGCCGTTCAGCACGGCGTCGTGGAGTTCCGGCGAGGAGAGCCGCATGTCGCGGCCCAGCAAGATGCGGTCGGTGTCCAGCAGTTCCGGAACGAAATACCCGACTTTATAAGCAATCTCCGGGGTCAGGTCCGTGCCGAAACGGCCTCGGATGTCATAGGCGTGAAAGGCTTTCAGCTTCATATTTTTATTTTTTGTCAGTTTTTACACGATAGCGGGTACGGACGTTCCCTTTGGCGATGTTGATCAGCTTGCCGGTAAGCATTTTCCGGCGGATGGGCGCGGCCCGGTCGACGAAGAGGATGCCGTCGAGATGGTCCATCTCGTGCTGGATCATACGGGCGGCGAAGCCTTCGAATTCTTCCTCCACCTCTTCAAAAGCCGGATTGACATAGCGGACCCGGATGCGGGCGGGCCGGGAAATGGACGCGTCTACATTGGGAATGCTCAGGCAGCCCTCGTCATAGGAAGAGGATTCTTCGCTTTCGAAGGTGAACTTCGGATTGATCATCTCGCGGTGGAAGCCCTTCAGCTCGGGATATGTGTCCACCAGGTCGTTGCCGTCCACCACCAGGATGCGGCGCGACACCCCCACCTGGGGCGCGGCCAGGCCGCAGCCGTCGGCATGGTGCATGGTCTCGACCATGTCTTCGACCAGTTTCCGGAGACCTTCGCGGTCGTCGAGCGGAGATTCTTCAGCGGGGGTACGCAGTACCTGGGAACCATATAAGTAAATAGGGAGTATCATGTCAGTCTGTTTTACGGTCGAGATAGGTTTGCAGGATCAGGGCCGCGCTCACCTTGTCGACGGCGGCCTTGTCGCGGCGGTCCATCTTCTTCACCCCGCCGTCAATCATCGCCCGGTGGGCGAGAACGGAGGTGAAGCGCTCGTCTTCGAGCGTGACGGGCACCGCCGGAAAATGTTTTTTCAGCAGTTTCAGGAAGGCATCGACATAGGAAGCCGCTTCAGAGGGCGTGTTGTCGAGGTTCATGGGGTAGCCCACGACGAAACGCTCGATCCCTTCGGCTTCGGCATACTTTTTCAGATAATCTATTATCTTTGCAGATTGAACAGTTTCCAGGGCGGAGGCAAAAATGCGCAGCGGATCGCTCACCGCGACCCCCACGCGTTTCCTTCCGTAATCAATGCCTACGATTCTGTCCATAATGCAAAGGTAACGAAAATCTATGGCAAATAAAGAAAGAAAATTCGACAGGCACCAGCTCTTTTCCTATCTGGTTTTCGGCGTGGTGATGATGCTGCTGACCTATCTTCTTGTTGCCCATACCCCGCTCAAGCGCTCCATCCCCGGCTACCCTTCCCAGAAGACCCAGCTGGCCGCCATCGAGAACTACCGCAAGATCGACTCTCTCGAACGGGTCATCGACCTGTGGGCTTTCCAGGTGGCCAACATCCAGCGCGTGATGACGGGTCGTGAGGCCCTGCCCCTCGACTCCATGCGCCTGGCCCGTGTTGAAGCGGAGGTTGACCCCGCCCAGCTGGCAGCCTATGAGACCAGCGACTCGCTGCTCCGTGTACAGGTCGAACAGATCGACGCCCGGCAGCAGGCCCGGCCCGAGCCCGAACGGATCGAAGCCCTGCGCGACGTTCCGTTCAAGAACCCCATCAAGGGCACACTTGGAGAAGGTTTCCGCCCGGGCGGCAGCCATCCCTATGTGGAGGTGACGGCCCCGGCCGGCACGAGCTTCTCCGCCATCCTCGACGGCATCATCGTGTCAGCGGAGTGGAACGAGCGTGAAGGCTGCACCCTCTGGATGCAGCACGAAGGCGAACTGACCACCATCTTCCGGCAGGCCGGCAAACTCACGCACAGCGTGGGCGAACAGGTGAAGGCCGGCACGACGCTCGGAACGGTGCGGGAAACCGGCGAGCTGTCGAACGCCCATGTCCTGATTGAGCTTCGTTACAAGAACCAGCCGGTCGACCCGACTCTCTATATCCCTTTTTAATGGAACAGACTCCGAAACGACATATCGCCATCCTCGGATCCACCGGTTCGATCGGGACCCAGGCGCTCGATGTGATCGGCCAGCATGAAGACCGCTTCCAGGTGGAGCTCCTCACGGCCAACAACAACAGCCGGCTGCTCATCGAGCAGGCCCGGCGCTTCAACCCCGCCAGCGTGGTGATCTGCAACCCCGACCTCTACGACGAGGTTGCGGCGGCACTCGATCCCCTGTACATCAAGGTCTTCACGGGCATCGACTCCATCTGCGAGCTGCTCAAGGATCCCCAGATCGACATCGTCCTGACCGCCATGGTGGGATTCAGCGGCCTGAAGCCGACCATCGCCGCCATCGAAGCGGGAAAAGCCATCGCCCTGGCCAACAAGGAGACCCTTGTGGCGGCCGGCAGCCTCGTGATGCCGCTCGCCCGCAAGCATGGCGCGCCCATCCTGCCGGTCGACTCGGAACACTCGGCCATCTTCCAGTGCCTGCAAGGTGAGCGGGCGCGCCTCGAAAAGATCCTGCTTACCGGCTCGGGCGGACCGTTCCTCCACAGCACATGCGAAGAGCTGGCCGCCGCCACCCGCGAACAGGCCCTCAACCATCCCCGCTGGAAAATGGGCGCCAAGGTCACCATCGACTCGGCCAGCCTGATGAACAAGGGGCTGGAACTGATCGAAGCCCGCTGGCTCTTCAACGTGGATCCGCAGGACATCGAGGTGGTCATCCATCCGCAGTCCATCATCCACTCGATGGTACAGTTCTCCGACGGCTGCGTGATGGCCCAGCTCAGCCAGCCCGACATGCGGCTGCCCATCCAGTTCGCACTCTCGTATCCCGAGCGCATCGACCTGAACACCCAGCGCATCGACTTCGCCCGGCTCGCCCAGCTGACCTTTGAAAAACCGGACCTGGAGCGTTTTCCCTGCCTCGGCCTGGCCTACGGCGCCCTGGAGAAAGGCGGCAACGCCACCTGCATCATGAACGGCGCCAACGAAGTGGCCGTCGCAGCCTTCCTGGAAGGCAAGCTCCGCTTCCTGCAAATTCCTGAAATCATCGCCACGACGCTGGCCCGCTGCAGCTTCGTGGCCCAACCCGATCTGGATGCGATCTATAGCACGGATTTTGAAGCGAAACGCATCGCCTCCGATCTGATAAAAGACATCTAAATGGTAGTATTGCTGAAAATTGTCCAGGTGATCCTGGCGCTCTCCCTGCTCGTCCTCTTCCACGAATTCGGGCACTATTCCTTTGCCAAGCTGTTCAAGACCCGGGTGGAGAAATTCTATCTGTTCTTCAACCCGAAATTCTCGCTGGTGCGCTTCAAGCGCTTCGGCGGCAAATGGCACTGCAAGTTCTTCTCCCCCAACAAAGACGACGAATGGGATGCCTATCCCGAACAGACCGAATACGGCATCGGCTGGCTGCCTTTCGGCGGCTATTGCAAGATCGCCGGCATGATCGACGAGTCGATGGACACCGAAGCCATGAAACTGCCGCCCCAGCCCTGGGAATTCCGCACGAAAAAGGCCTGGCAGCGCTTCTTCATCATGTTCGGCGGCGTGTTGTTCAACTTCATCCTGGCCATCATCCTCTATGCCGCCATCCTGGGGACCTGGGGAGAAGAATACCTGCGCAACGAGAACGCCGTCTACGGCGTGGCCGTGAACGATCTTTCGCGCGAACTCGGCTTCCGCGACGGCGACCGCATCCTGGCCTTCGACGGCCAGCCCGTCGAGAATTTCGCCAGCCTGCAGGTGGATCTGGTCCGCTCACAGGCCCGCGAAGCGACCGTCCTGCGCGACGGCGACACACTGACCCTCTCCATCGACCCGCAATACATTCCCGCCATGCTCAACACCCCGGGCATGTTCGATCTGGCCTTCCCCTTCGTCATCAAGGAGGTGCAGGCCGACTCGCCCAACATCGGCGCAGGCCTGCAGGCCGATGACGCCGTGACCGGCATCGACGGCCAGCCGATGTTCATCGTGCAGCAGATCCACCGGGAACTCGGCCAGCACCGGGGAGAGACCGTGACGGCCGACATCCGCCGGGCCGGCACGCAGCTCGAAGTGCCGCTGCAGGTCGATACCGCCGGCCATATCGGTGTGCTGCTCGAAACCGACCTCAACAAGTTCTTCGACGTGACGACGCGGGAATACAACCTGTTCTCTGCCATCCCGGCCGGCGCCAAAAAGACCTGGACCACCATCCGGGGCTACGTGCAGGAACTCGGGCTGATCTTCTCGCCCAAGACCAAGGCCTATAAGTCCGTGGGCAGCTTCATCGCCATCGGGCGCATCTTCCCCGACACCTGGGACTGGTTCCGCTTCTGGTCGCTCTGCGCCCTGCTCTCCATCATGCTGGGCGTGATGAACCTCCTGCCCATCCCCGCCCTTGACGGCGGCCACATCCTCTTCCTGATCTTCGAGATGCTCACCGGGCGCAAACCCTCCGACAAATTCATGGAAGTGGCCGAATGGATCGGTATGGCGCTATTATTGCTGCTCATGGTACTGGCTTTCGGCAACGACATCCGGAGCCTCTTCTGACCATAAAAAACAACACGATATGAAAACGCAACGCATCCTCCCGGCCGCCGTGCTGACCTGCCTCCTGCTCACGCTCGGCGCCTGCTCCAAAGAGGAGAAGCCGCAGGTCCTTCCCGCCATCACCGGCAAGGCAGGCGAAGTGGAGATCGTCTCCTCAAAAGCCCTCTGGGAATCTGAAGTGGGCAACGCCATCCGCACGGTCCTCCAGGCCGAGTATCCCTATACCCCGCAGAAGGAGTCCAAGTACCGCATCTACAACGTGCCGCCGGAGGGCTTCGTGAATGTCTTCCGCCTGCACCGCAACATCCTCTACATCCATATCGCCGACACCTGCGCGAAGAAATTCTCCGTCAGCAAGAACGTCTGGGCCGATCCGCAGACCATGGTGACGATCTACGCCCCGGACGAAGCGTCCGCCGCCGAGATCGTCCTTTCGCACGACGACAAGATCTGCGAGACCTTCGAAGATGCGGAGCGCGAGCGCGTGATCTACAACGCCCGCAAGTTCGAGAATGCGTCCCTGGGCGATTTCGTCCGCAGCCAGTTCGGCGGCAGCCCCTGGTTCCCGTCGTCCTATACGCTGAAGAAAAAGACCGACGACTTCATCTGGATCTCCTACGAAACCACCTATACGACCCAGGGCATCTTCATCTACAAGTTCCCCTACACCGGCGAGAACCAGTTCACCGCGGAAGCCCTCGTGGCCAAGCGCAACGAAGTGATGAAGGAAAATGTCCCCGCTTCGCTGGAAGGAAGCTACATGATCACCAATCCCGTCATCGAGCCGGGCTACTATCAGAAGAGCTACAAGGGACGCGATTTCACCGAGATCCGCTCGCTCTGGGAAACCCAGAACGACTACATGGGCGGCCCGTTCATCAGCGACGCCTTCCTGAGCGCCGACGGCAAGGACGTGATCGTGATCGAGGGCTTCGTCTATGCCCCGAAATACGACAAGCGTGACTACCTCCGTCAGGTGGAAGCCATCATCTATTCCTGGCATTGATCGGAAAGAGTCGGTAAAAAAGGAGAAAAAATTTGTAATCGAAAAAACTTTTTCTATCTTTGCGGTCCCATTCTGACGAGTGTGGCCTAGCGGCGGGTTCGTCTATCGGCTAGGACGAGAGATTTTCATTCTCTAAAGAGGAGTTCGACTCTCCTACCCGCTACAAAAAATATAAAAAATCAAGTAATGGCAAACCACGCATCAGCAGACAAGCGTTATCGCCAAAGCGAAAAACGCAGAGTGCATAACAAATACTATGCACGTACAACCCGCAACGCCATCAAGGCGATCCGCAATACCACCGACAAGACAGCAGCCGAGGCTTCCATGCCGAAAGTGTTCGCTATGATCGACAAACTGGCCAAGATCAACGTTATCCACAAGAACAAAGCAGCCAACCTGAAGAGCGGCATCGCCGTTTATGTGAACAAGCTCGCATAAATTGCTTTTTTGCGGTCAAGAATTGAAAAAACTTTCCAACCTTTGCTGGAAAGTTTTTTTATTTCCTGACCATGAAGACACACAGCATCAAAACTTGGAATGAGGAAGAGCGGCCGCGGGAGAAGCTGATGCTACAAGGCGCCGCCAGCCTCACTGACACAGAACTACTGGCCATTCTGCTGGGCTCGGGCACCCGCAGCCGGACGGCCGTCGACCTGGCCCGTGACCTGCTCGCCAGCTGCGGCGGGCGGCTCGACGCCCTGTCCCGCATGGAATCCAGGCATCTGACCGGAACCGACGGCATCGGGCCCGCCAAGGCCACCACCATCCTGGCCACCTTCGAGCTGGCCCGCCGCCTGGCCGCCGAACTGCCGGAGGACGAACTGACCATCCGCACATCCGGGACCGTCGCCCGCATGATGCTCCCCCACCTGCAGCATCTCCCGCACGAGGAGTGCTGGGTGCTCTACCTCAACCGGGGGCATAAGCTCATCGGAAAAGAGAAAGTCAGCCTGGGCGGCCTCGGTTCGACCATCATCGACATCAAGATCATCGTGAAGAAAGCCGTGGACAGGCTGGCCAGCGGCCTCATCCTGATCCACAACCACCCTTCCGGGAATCCCTCTCCCGGTGAGCAGGACCGACGCCAGACCGAAGCCCTGAAACAGGCCGCCGCCGTTTTCGACATCGCGCTCGTCGACCACGTGATCATCGGCAAGAAGAAATATTACAGTTTTTCGGACGAAGCGCTCACGACTCTGTAGAAAATTCAAAAAAAATAAAATATCGCTTGCGATATAAAAATAAAGTCGTATCTTTGCATCGTGAACGATACAAATAAACAATAAACAGATAAGAATCATGGACAAACAGAAATCAATCGCAACGCTTCAGGCCTATGCTACCGGCCTCGCCGCCCAGTCTCTCCAGCACAAAATGGAAGGTAAAATCTTCGCCGACCAGGGCTTTTCCAAACTCGGTGAGAAATACGCAGAACACGCAGCCGAAGAAATGGGCTGGGTCGACCAGTTCATCGAGCGCATCCTTGACCTCGGCGGCACGCCGCAGGTACAGGCCGCGCCGGCCATGCCTGTGACCAACGACCCTGTCGAGTACCTCAAAATGGACCTGGCCGTCTCGCATGAGCAGGTTCCCATCCTTCAGCAGCTGGTGCTGACGCTTCAGGATGACTTCAAGACCTACGACATCCTGCGGGCCTACGCGCTGGATGAAGAAGAAGACATGCTCTGGAGTGAGACCCAGCTCGACCTCATCGAGAAGATCGGCCTTCAGAACTGGCTTGTGAAGCAGCTTTAAGATAAGGCTTGAAGAAGCGGCCCTGGGTCGTGAGGGTGAAATCCCAGTCACTGATCAGCATGGGCGCCCAATCGGGGTCGAAGCACCAGATCGTGAAGGAGATCCCCTTCTTTTCAAAGTACTTGGTGATGTGCTCGGCGTACACGTCTGTCGACATGACGGGGATGTGTGCGCCGGGTTCATTTTCCAGGCAGAAGCCGATCTCCGTGCAGATCACGGGATAGGTGTCGGCCACATAGCCGAAATCCTGCTCCCACTGCTCTTCCCACGGCTGGTCGCGCTTCATCGGGTACGGGTGCGACACATAGGCCACATTTTCGCGGGCGATGGGCGCTTCTGCCACGGGCGTAAGGTCGTATGCCCAGTTGAAACCGGCGCAGAGGCAGATGGCCCTGGGGTTGTAGGTGCGGATGGTGTCGATGATCTGCTCCTGCAGCGCTTTCCACTCGGGCCAGGTGCATTCGCCCACTTCCGGCGCGGTGACGGTGGGTTCGTTGTACACCTCGTACAGGGCCACCGTCGGCTCGTCTTTGTAGCGCTGGGCCACGGTGCGCCAGAACTTGAAGGTCTCGTCCTTCGTGGTGTTGTACATGGGGGAGGTATACAGTTCGTCCTTGAGATTGCCGATGGAATGCCAGTCCATGATGACGTACATGCTGTATTTCCTGGCCCACTCGATACCCTGGTCCATGGCCGCGAAAGCGTTGTCCCAGCCCATGGCGTTCAGGTTGGCCGGATGGACGGCAAAGCGGACCACATTGGCGCCCCAGTCGGCGGCCTCGGCGAAATAGCGCTCGTTCCACTGTCCGTCGGCGACCAGTTTGGCCGGATCGGAGAAGCAGAGCCCGCGGAAGATCAGTTCATTGCCTTGGGGGTCGATGAATTTGTTCCCCTTGACTTTCACCCAGTTGTCAGGGGTGGCGGTGGTGCACGACGCCGTCAGGACCAGCGCGGCCACAGCGACGATAATAGTGGATAAGCGATTCTTTTTCATAGGATTATAGGGTTATGGATTGTCTATAGCAGGAAAAACAGCGCGACGCCCGTCATGCTCACCAGGACGCCCAGGATCTCACGGGGCTTGATGCGCTGGTGGTAGATGAAGGCGTAAGGAGCCAGGATGAAGACGGGCGTGAGGGCCATCAGGGTGGAGGCGATGCCCGCCGAGGTATATCGCACCGCCATCAGCGACAGCGACACGCCCAGCACGGGCCCGAAGAAGGTCAGGATAAACACGTAGCCGAGGCCTTTCCGGTCATGGCCAGCCGCTTTCAACTCACCCATTTTCTTCTGGAGGCGCATCAGCAGCAGGAAGCCCGCTCCGCCCACCAGCGCTCGGATCATGGTCGAGGCAAAAGGCAGCAGTGTGTCCATCGCGGCGGGGGCGTCCGCCGGAACGGCAGCGGCATAATGCGCCATGCCCACTTTGCTCAGCACCAGCCCCACGCCCTGCCCCAGACCGGCACCGAGCCCCAGCAGGATGCCCTTGACCGGGAGGGTCAGTTGCACATGGTTGCCGTTGCCTTTGGCCAGGATGGAAATGGCGATACCGCTCAGCGTCACAGCCATCGCCAGGGCCGATTTCCACGAGAGCGATTCTCCCAGGATGGCCCAGCCGGCAATCGCGGCCATGGGCGGCGCCAGCGTCATGAAGAGCTGTCCGAAACGGGCGCCGATCGACAGGTAGCAGTTGAACAGGCAGTAGTCACCGAACACATAGCCCACCAGCGCCGATGCCGCCAGCCAGGCCCAGGCCTTGCCGTCGGCATACACCGGATAGGGATGACCGACGCCGATCCACAGGATGAGCGCCAGCATGACCGATGCCAAAGCCAGTCGCAGTACGTTGGCCGTCATCGATCCCAGCCGATGGCTCGCCTTATCCGCAAACAACGCCGTAACCGTCCACGACACGGCAACGGCCAATGAGATGATTTCTCCTATATGATGCATTGTTTATCCAAAACAAATGGTCTCATATACAATAAATTGCGGCGAAGTTACGAAATTTTTTCTATCTTTGTAAGATACGGAGCCGGCACTCCCGACATCCTTAATTTATTGCCATGAAACAAGTAGAAGCGATCCGGGCACGGCATTCCGTGCGCAAATACCTGGACAAGCCCGTTGAATCGGAGAAAGCAGCTGCTTTACAGGCGGTTGTAGAACGGGTCAATGCGGAGGAAGGCCTCAACATCCAGCTCGTACTGGAAGAGCCGAAGGCCTTTTCGGCCGGTTTATGGAAGTATGGCCAGTTTTCGGGCGTACGGAATTATTTCGTGATGGCCGGGCCCAAGGGGAAAGAAACGGAGCGGAAGATCGGCTTCTTCGGAGAGGAGCTGGTGCTGCTCGCGCAGACGCTGGGCCTCAACACATGCTGGGTAGGCTTGACCTACAAGAAGATACCGGGGACATTCACGCTCCGGGAGGGAGACGTGGTCCATTGTGTGATCGCCCTGGGTTATGGCGCCAACGCCGGCGTACAGCATCCGCTGAAGCCGGTGGAGAAATTCTATGCCTCGACAGGGACCCCGCCCGAGTGGTTCCTCGCGGGCATGGAAGCAGCCATGCTGGCCCCCACCGCCGTCAATCAGCAGAAATTCAAGATGATCCTGCATGACGGAAACAAAGTGGAGGCCCGCACGTTTTTCTCGCTGACCGGCTACGTGGACATCGACCTGGGTATCGTCAAATACCACTTTGAAACAGCTGCCGGCAAGGAGAACTTTGACTGGCTGTAAGCACGCCGGTGCCGGGATCTACAGCTGCTCCTCGATGGAAGCGGCGATGTCCTGGGGCGTCACCATGGGCTCAAAGCGGGCGACGACGCGGCCCTTGCGGTCGATGAGGAACTTGGTAAAGTTCCACTTGATGTCCGGGTTGGTTGCGTAGTCGGGATCGCGGCGCGCGAGCATCTGGTCCATGAACTGGGCCGTCTCGCCTTCCCCGAAACCCGCAAAAGGCTTCTCGGCATAGAGCCATTGGAAGATGGGGGCGGCATTTTCGCCGTTGACTTCAATCTTCTCCATCAGCGGGAAGGTGACGCCGAAATTCTGCCGGCAGAACGAAGCGATCTCTTCATTCGTGCCCGGTTCCTGGTGACCGAACTGGTCGCAAGGGAAGCCGACAACCACCAGGCCCTTGTCCTTATACTGCTGATACAACGCCTCCAGGCCATCATACTGCGGGGTGAAGCCACATTTGGAAGCGGTGTTGACGATGAGAAGCACTTTGCCTTTATAATCGGCAAAGTTGACCGTAGTGCCATCATTGGCGACAGCGGTGAAATCATACACTTTCGTCGTCTTCTGGGACTGGCAGGCACTGAGGCAGAAAGCGGTGCTCAGGACCGCGAGGAGGAAAAACAACCTTTTCTTCATCTTTATTATTATTTGTTACTGAGTGTTGCAATGAGATCGTCGAGCATCCGGAAGAGTTCCGGCGCGGTCTCAGGATTGACGCTGTCACAGATGACGGCGCTGCCTACCGCCATGGGAACGTCGGTCAGCTTTTCCTGCAGCGCCTTGCCCTTCCGCGTCAGCGACACGATCATCTGGCGGGCATCCTTCTTCCCTTTCTCGCGGGTCAGGATACCTTCCTTTTCCATTCGCTGAAGCAGCGGGGTCACCGTATTGGTCTCGAGGAAAAGGCGACGGGCAATGTCGTTCACGGGCTGGCCGTCCTTCTCCCACAGAACCAGCAGCACCAGGTACTGCGGATAGGTCAGCCCCTGCCCGTTGAGCAAGGGATGATAGGCCTGCGTAAGGAGGCGGGAAGCCGTGTACAGCCGGAAACAGAGCTGGTTGTCGAGCAGAAAAGCTTCTTTCATCATAACATCGCCTGGATATCCTTCTCCATTTTGACAGGGGTCACCGTGGGAGCGAAACGTTTGACGACGGTGCCGTCCCGGTTGATGAGGAACTTGGTAAAATTCCACTTGATGGCGTTGCCGAAGGTTCCTTTGGCAGCGGTTTTCAGGTAGTTGTAGATGGGGTGGGCGTTCTCGCCGTTCACCTCGATCTTGCTCATCAGCGGGAAGGTGACGCCGTGGTTGATGCGGCAGAACTCCGCAATCTCCGCGTCGGTGCCGGGTTCCTGGTGGGCGAACTGGTCGCAGGGAAAGCCGACAATGACCAGACCCTGGTCCTTATACTTCTGATAAAGGGCTTCCAAACCATCGTACTGCGGGGTGAAACCGCACTTGGATGCCGTGTTGACAATCATCAGGACCTTGCCTTCAAATTGTGCGAAGTCCACTTCCACTCCCCTGTTGTTCAGGGCTTTAAAATCATAAATCTTTGCCATATCCTTTTGTTTTTATATCGTTCACGATGCAAATATACGACTTTCTTTTTATATCGCAAGCGATATTTTAAAAAATTTTATTTCTCGGCTGAGAATGATTATCTTTAAGGTGTAAAACCCGACCGACTATGAAAATCATCGCTCTTGGAGAAACCGACTCCCTGCTGGGCCACTATCTGGCACAGATCCGCGACAAAGCGGTGCAAAAAGACAGCATGCGATTCCGCCGCAATATGGAACGCATGGGAGAAATCTTCGCCTACGAGATCAGCAAAACGTTGACGTACAAGACGGTGCAGACCGAAACGCCCCTGGGCATCGCCGACTGCCGCGTCCTGGGCGAACCGCTTGTCCTGGCCACCATCCTGCGCGCCGGACTGCCGGTCCATCAGGGGCTGCTCAATTGTTTCGACGGCGCCCAGAATGCCTTTGTAGCCGCCTATCGCAAATACGGCAAAGGCAATGAGTGCGACCTGCTCATCGAATACCAGAGCTGTCCGCCCCTGGAAGGCAAGACCCTCGTGATCGCCGACGCCATGCTGGCGTCAGGCGCTTCGATGCTGATGACTTATGAGAGCCTCGTGGCCAACGGCGAGCCGAAGCATACGCACATCGTGTGCCCCGTGGCCTCCCGCGACGGCGTCGAGAATCTATCCAAGAACCTGCCCCACAAGCACGTGACGCTCTGGGTCGGATCCATCGACGAAGAACTCACCAACCACTCCTTCATCGTCCCGGGCCTGGGCGATGCCGGCGACTTGGCTTTCGGCTCCAAAAACTAATCAGGAAAAGCGCTTATCCGACGACTTCGCACCGCAGGGTGGCCGAAGTGCTTGACAGCACGCGCACTTTCACGATGTCGCCGGGCTTGTGGCCGGCGGCGGGGAACACGCAGCTCTTGTTCTGGGACGTGCGGCCCAGGAGTTCCGCGTCTGAGCGCTTCGACACGCACTCGGCCAGCACCTCGAAGCACTGCCCTTCAAGCGTGCGGTTGATGGCGAGGGATATCTCGTTCTGCTGGGCAATGATCTCGTTGAGCCGGCGCGTCTTGACGTCGGCGGGTACGTCGTCGGGGAAATGGCGGGAAGCGCGGGTGCCCGGGCGCTCCGAATACTGGAACATGAAGGCGCTGTCGTAGCGCACTTCGCGCATGAGCGACAGGGTCGCCTCATGGTCCGCTTCGGTCTCCCCGCAGAAACCCGCAATCACGTCGGTCGTGACGGCGCAGTCGGGCAGGATCTCACGGATGCGGGCAATCCGTTCCAGGTAGTGCGCGCGGGTATACTTGCGGTTCATCTTCTCGAGCATCGTGTCGCTGCCCGACTGGACAGGCAGGTGGATGTGCCGGCAGATGTTCGCGTGGCGTGACATGGCCAGCAGCACGGCATCGCTCATGTCCTTGGGGTGGGACGTGGCGAAACGGATGCGGATGGCTGGATTGAGCAGGGCCACTTGTTCGAGCAGGCTCGCGAAATCGACGGTCTCCCCGTTCTCCGGATTCACCCAGCGGTAGGAATCCACGTTCTGGCCAAGCAGATTGATCTCCTTGTAGCCGGCGGCGATCAGGCTGTCCGCCTCGCGGAGGATGCTGTGGGGATCGCGGCTGCGCTCAGCTCCGCGGACGAAGGGAACGATGCAGTAGGAGCACACGTTGTTGCAGCCCCGCATGATGGAAATGAACGCGGTCACCCCTTCACGGTCCATGCGGACCGGCGCGATGTCGCCATAGGTTTCTTCGTGTGAAAGGATCGTGTTGATCTGCTTGCCGGAACTCGTGACGGCCGCCACCAGCCGGGGCAGGTCGCGGTATGCGTCAGGGCCGGCTACGATATCGACTGCCGGGTTCTCGAGCAGTTTTTCCTTGAGCCGTTCGGCCATACAGCCCATCACGCCCACCACCACGCCGCCGCGGCGGCGCTTCTCCTGGCGGAACACGTCGAGCCGGCCCAGGACACGCTGCTCCGCGTTGTCCCGCACCGAGCAGGTATTGATCAGGATCAGGTCGGCGACATCCATGGTCTCGCAGCGCGTATAGCCTGCCTTCTCCAGGATGGAGAGGGCGACCTCGCTGTCGTTGACGTTCATCTGGCAGCCGTATGTTTCGATAAAGACCTTCATTGCACGCTCAAATTTCGCTGCAAAGATAAGTTTTTATATCTTTGTATGATAATTGCTGTAACCAAAAAGCATGAAACGAATCTTCGCCCTGATTTGCACCGCCCTGCTGCTGACCGCCTGCCACAACGCGGCCAAGGATCCCGTAATCAAAGGATATAAGCTGCAGCAATCCAGCGGACTGGGACTCGGCGCCAACGGCGTGACGGCCGACCTGGTGCTGAACCTCGACGTGGAGAATCCTTCCTCCGCGACCTATACCCTTGAATCGTTGCATGCCGACGTGTACCGCGGCAGTGAGACGGCCCGTTTCGCCGAAGTATCGATGCCGCAGGCCGCTTCCATCGCACCCCGGAGCAACCAGACCGTGGCCGTCCCGCTGCAGGTGGTGCTGCTCCGGCCTCTCGCCCTCCTCTCCGGCGGTGAGGACGCCCTCAGCCTCGACCAGTATGTCGCCGACCTCGACCTGACCGTGAGCAAGGGTTCGTTCAAGAAACGGATCCACAAGGAGCGGATGCCGCTCAAAGAGCTCAAAGACCTGCTCAGCAACCTGCAAACGACTGAAAAAGAATGAGAAAATATAGACTTTTGACCCTGATCGCCACCCTGTTCATCGGCGTGTCCGCCTCGGCGCAGGCCCCGGTCGACAGCGCGCTGCTGGGCGTCGATATCCTGTCGCTCATCAGCCGGCACGACGATGCCAGCGGGACTGCCTTCGTCAACCAGTCCATTGATATCCGCAACGCCCTCTCGCGCCACATCGTGGCCAACAGCAGTGCAAAGCTGCAGGGCTACCGCGTGCGCATTTTCTTCGACAGCGACCGCACCGCCCGCGCCAGATCGGCCTCCATCGCAGCCGGTTTCCGGGACAAATATCCCGAAGTGCCCGTGTACGTCAGCCACGTCAGCCCCTATTTCAAGGTGGCGGTAGGCGATTTCCGGACCCGGGCCGACGCCCAGCGTTTCGCCAGCAAGCTCAGCGCAACCGGTGCCTACCCTTACGTCTTCGTCGTCAAAGAACAAATCAACTACCCCGGTTTCTGACATGTCGAAGCTTTCCCTGACCCAACAGCAGAAGCAGCTCCAAAAGCTTTCTCCCCTGCAGATCCAGACGATCAAGCTGATCGAGCTTCCGGCACCGGAACTCGAGCAGCGGATCCAGAAGGAACTGGAGGAGAATCCCGTGCTGGAGGAAGTCGTGGATGATTCGCCGGAAGGTGAGGAGAAGAAGAATGTCTCGCTGAGCGAATACAGCGGCAGCGACCCGACCCCTTCCTATAAACTGTACGTCAACAACCAGGGCAAGGACCTCAAACCCCAGTACAATACCTTCTCCGTACGGGAGAGCTTCCACCAGAACCTGGAATCACAGCTCGGCTACTGCAAGCTCGACGAGCGGCAGTACCAGATCGCCCTCTTCATCATCGGCATGATCGACGACGACGGTTATCTCCGGCGGGACCTCGAATCGCTCTGCGACGACATCTCCTTCCGGCTCGGCATCGAGACCGACGAAAAGGAGGTGGAACAGCTGCTGGGCATGATCCAGGAATTCGACCCGGCCGGCGTCGGGGCCCGCGACCTGCGGGAATGCCTGCTGCTGCAGCTGCGCACCAAGACACAGACCCCGTCGGTGCAGCTGGCCACCCGCATCCTGCGCGACCATTTCGTGGAATTCACCAAGAAGCATTATACGAAGATCACGGCCAAGCTGGGCATCTCGGAAGAAGAGCTGAAAGAGGCCATCGGCGAAATCGTACGGCTCAATCCCCGCCCCGGCGGACAGATCGATGACTCCTACACCGAGCAGTTGCAGCAGGTGGTCCCGGATTTCCTCGTCGAGCTCAAGGACGGCGAACCCGTCATGTCGATGCCGCGCTTCTCCGTGCCGGAGCTCAAGGTCAACAAGCGCTACGCCGACGTGCTGATGGAAGCCGCCAACAGCGCCACCCGCGAAAAGAAAGAAGCTGCCACCTTCGTCAAGCAGAAGCTCGATTCGGCGAAATGGTTCATCGAAGCCATCAAGCAGCGGCACAACACCCTGCAGAACACGATGAACGCCATCATCGACTACCAGCACGACTTCTTCATCGACGGCGACGAGACCCTGCTCAAGCCGATGGTGCTGCGCAACATCGCCGAAAAGACCGGCCTGGACATCTCGACCATCTCCCGCGTAGTGAACTGCAAATACGTCCAGACCCACTTCGGCATCTATCCGCTGAAATATTTCTTCTCGGAAGGGCTTGTGGCCAACGACGGCGAGGAGGTCTCCACGCGCGAGATCAAGACCATCCTGACCAACAGCATCGAAGAAGAAGACAAGCGCAAGCCGCTCACCGACGAGGAGCTGGTGGCCGTGCTCGACGCCAAGGGCTACAAAGTGGCCCGCCGCACTGTGGCCAAGTACCGCGAGCAGCTCAACATCCCCATCGCGCGACTCCGCAAAGAACTCTAAAAATTTCTGCATATGACCAAGATGAAAACCGTCTACCTGGGCGAGCTCCGCTGCGAAGCCGAACACCTCGATTCAGGCAGCAAGCTCCGTACCGTGGCCCCGAAAGACAACAACGGCGACGGTTCCCTCTTCTCTCCCACCGACCTTTTCGCCACTTCGCTCGGCTGCTGCATGCTGACCATCATCGGCATGACGGCCCACACCCACGGCTTCTCGATCGACGGCACTACCATCACGACCGAAAAGGTGATGGCGGCCAATCCGCGCCGCGTGGCAGAACTGCACCTCGACATCGAGCTTCCGGCCGGCAGCCATTACAGCGACAAGGAGAAGGCCCTCATCGAGAACGCAGCCAAAACCTGCCCGGTGGCCAACAGCCTGCACCCGGACATCAAGAAGGTCGTCGTATTCCACTGGTAGGCGCGCTACCCCGCCCGCAAACCCAGCTTTTCGAGGAGCGCATCGGGCTCCGGATCCCTGCCACGGAAGTCGCGGTAGAGGATATCGGCGTCTACGCTGCCGCCCCGGGAGAGCAGGGTCTTGCGGAAATGCTCCGCCGCCGCGCGGTTGAAGATGCCTTTATCCTTGAACCAGGCAAACGCATCTGCCTCCAGCACTTCCGCCCACTTGTACGAATAGTACCCGGCCGCATAGCCGCCGGAAAAGATGTGGTTGAACGAGGGTGAGATGGCGATGCCTTCGATGAGCGGCAGGACAGCCGACGGACGGAGCGTCTCCTGCTCGAAGACGACCACGTCCCCGGCCGGAGCCTCGCTCCGGTTGTGCCAGGCCATGTCAAGGATGCCGAACTGCAACTGGCGCACCTGCCCGTAGCCGGCCAGGAAATTGCGGGCGGCGACGATGCGGTCGATATATTCCTGCGGAATCACTTCCCCGCTCTGCCAGTGCCGGGCAAAGGTTTTCAGGAAATCCGGCTCATAAGCCCAGTTTTCCATCAGTTGTGACGGAAGTTCCACAAAGTCACGGACGACGCTGGTCCCCGTCAGGGACTTGTAGCGCCCTTCGGCCAGCATACCGTGCAGGGCGTGGCCAAACTCGTGCAGCAGGGTCGTCACTTCGTTGAAGGTCAGGAGAGAAGGCGTCGTGGCGGTGGGCTTGGTGAAATTGGTCACCACCGACACCTGCGGACGCTCTTCGCGTCCCTCGAAACAGCCGAGTTCCCGGAAGGAGGTCATCCAGGCACCGCCGCGCTTGCTTTCGCGCGGGAAATAGTCCATATAGAGGAGCGCCATCATCCGTCCGCTCTCAGCGCACACTTCAAACACCCGCACATCGGGATGATAGGCCGGAAGGTCCGTCCTGGGCACGAAGCGAAGGCCGTAGAGACGGCCGGCCAGGTCGAAAACAGCCGCCTGCACCGCTTCCAGCTGGAAATACGGCTTCAGCAGGGCATCATCCAGGTCGTAGCGTTCCTTGCGGTACTTCTCCGACCAATAGCTGAAGTCCCAGGGCATCAGCGGCTCCGCAAAACCCTGCGAACGGGCATAGTCCCCGATGGCTGCCACTTCTTTCCGGGCTGCTGGCAGGGACGGCGCCATCAGGCGGTCCAGGAAGCGCGCTACGGTCTGCGGCAGCTTGGCCATCCGCTCTTCCAGGGCATAATGGGCATAGGTCGGGTGACCCAGCAACTGCGCTTTCTCCGTGCGCAACGCCACGATCCGGCGGATCAGCTCCGTATTGTCGTATGTACCGCCCACACATTTGCCGTTGTAGGCCCGCCACAATTGCTCGCGCAGCGCGCGGCGGTCGCTGAACTTGAGGAAAGGCCCGAAACTCGGCAGATGGAGGGTGAAGACCCAGCCTTTCTCGCCCCGGCCCTGCGCCTCGGCTGCAGCCATGTCGCGCACAAAGTCGGGCAGACCGGCCAGGTCGGCTTCATCGGTCAGGTGCAGTGTAAAGGCATTGGTGGCCGCCAGGACATTCTGGCCGAATTTCAGCGTGGCCAGCGAGAGTTCCTCCGACAGTTGGGCGAAGCGGCGCTTCTGGTCCGGCGGCAGGTTCGCGCCGTGCCGGGCGAAGGATTTCCACGTTTCCTCCAGCAGCTTGTCGGCTTCCGTATCAAGCTGCAGCGCAGTCCGTTGCTCCCATACAGCCTTGACCCGGGCGAAGAGCGGCTCATTGAGGAGGATCGACATGCTGTGCTGGGTCAGCAGCGGTGAAACTTCCTCGGCGATCTTGTCCATGGTGTCGTCGGTACAGGCCTCGGTCAAATTGAAAAAGATGCCGCTGATCCGGTCGAGGTCGCGGCCGGCGGCCTCCAGCGCTTCAATGGTGTTGGCAAAATCCGGAGGTTCCGGATTGTTGGCGATGGCCTGGATCTCGCGGTCCGCGCGTTCGACGGCTTCGCGGAAAGCCGGCAGATAGTCACTTTCTTCAATCTGGTCGAAGACGGGGGCGCCGTATGGCAAAGAGGATTCCGCCAGCAGCGGATTGATGCGGTTTTCGTTCATACGTCAAAGATACGCATTATTTCGACAGCCGCCTTCCCAAATGTGCACCGTGCCCGTGCGGGAAATGCGGTACGCGCAATTGTAGCACCAGTAAGTCCGGAGCCCCGGCAGCAGGCCGCGGCTGTTTGTATAGACCTCGAAATTGAAGTTCTGGCCCGCCAGCTCGGCGACCGGGATACTGGTGCGCCCTTCGCGCAGCTGCGCCTTCAGGATTCTCCAGTTGCTGGCCAGGATGCGGTTGACCATGCGGAAGCCCCGGTCACGCTCGCGCCGGATCTGGTTGTGGTAGTCGGTACGGCAGTCGTCACAGCAGAATTTCTTGTCGGAGCGCCCTTCATAGGGCTTCCCGCAACGGATACAGGTTCTTTCCATGGTCTCTCCTTTTTCACAAAGATAAACCCGCCGGGCCGCAAATAAAAACTCGGAGGCAAGATTTACGGAATCTCGGGAAAAACGGAGAAATACAACTTTTCCGGGGCCGCCCGGAGCCGTTTCTAAACGATTGTACCCGTTTATATCCGTTTGACCTCTTGCTGCCGGCTCTTTCCTGCATTTACTTTGCTCCCGAACAAAAAAAACACAGCATCATGATTGAGAACGAATTTTTAAACAGAGTGGAACTCAGGGGACGCGTGGGTCACGACCCCAAGGTTTTCAGTGTGGGAGATGCGCAGGTCGCGCGGTTCTCTTTGGCAACGAACGAGGCATTCCGGGGAAAGAGCGGTGAACTCCGCGAAGAAACCACCTGGCACAACATTTCTGCGTGGGCAGGCCGGAACATCATGGACTTCAAGGAGATCAGAAAGGGTGCCTTTGTCTCGCTGGTAGGCAGGCTCCGCAACATCAAGTACACCGGCAACGACGGAACGGAACGCAGCCTGGTCGAAGTGGTGGCCGGGCGTCTGGAACCCTGCCTCCCGGCCGGTCATGCCTAGGCCGCGACGGCGGTTTGGATCGAAGAACTCGAGCCATTTGTCGCAGAATGCCAAAAAATACGTATTTTTGCCTTCATATCAATCTTTATCTGCAAGAAATGGCTCGAGCTTTTTATCTTTTCAATACCCTGTCGCATCAGAAAGAACTGTTTGTACCCGTCCATCCGGGCATGGTGGGCATGTATGTCTGCGGCCCGACGGTCTACGGTGACGCTCACCTGGGACATGCGCGGCCCGGCATCACCTACGATGTCCTGTTCCGGCTCTTTAAAAAGCTCGGCTACAAGGTGCGCTATGTCCGCAACATCACCGACGTAGGACACCTGGAAAACGACGCAGACACGGGCGAGGACAAGATCGCCAAGAAAGCACGGCTCGAACAGCTCGAACCGATGGAGGTCGTGCAGACCTATACCCTGCGCTACCACGACGCCATGCGCAAGCTCAACGTGCTGCCGCCGTCCATCGAGCCCCGTGCCTCCGGGCATATCATCGAGCAGATCGCCCTGGTGAAGAAGATCCTGGAAGCCGGCTACGCCTACGAAAGCAACGGCTCCATCTATTTCGACGTGGCCAAATACGACGAGAAGCACCACTACGGCATCCTCTCGGGCCGCAACCTCGAAGACACCCGCGAAGGGACCCGCAACCTCGACGGACAAGATGACAAACATTCCCCGCTCGACTTCGCCCTCTGGAAGAAAGCGGCACCCGAGCACATCATGCACTGGCCCTCTCCCTGGAGCGAAGGCTTCCCGGGCTGGCACCTGGAATGCTCGGCCATGAGCGAGAAATACCTGGGGGAAGTGTTCGACATCCACGGCGGCGGCATGGACCTGATGTTCCCGCACCACGAATGCGAACTGGCCCAGAACACCGCTTCCCGCGGCCAGGGCGGCGTCCACTACTGGATGCACAACAACATGATCACCATCAAGGGCCAGAAGATGGGCAAGTCGCTGGGCAACTTCATCACGCTCGACGAACTGTTCACCGGCAAGAACCAGGTCCTCGACCAGGCCTACAGCCCGATGACCGTGCGCTTCTTCATCCTGCAGGCCCACTACCGCAGCCCGCTCGACTTCAGCAATGAAGCCCTGCAGGCCGCTGAAAAGGGCCTCAAGCGGATGATGCTGGCCGCCAAGGATGTGGACAAGCTGCCCACCGATCCCAAGGCACCGGCCAACGCAGAGATTGCCGCGCTCCCCGAGCGCGTCTACGAAGCCCTGTGCGACGATCTCAACACGCCCATCGCCCTTTCCCTGCTCTTCGATGCCGTACGCATCGTCAATAGCGTCAAGGACAAGTCCCTGATTATCAACCCGACGGACCAGCAGACGCTGCACACGCTCTTCACGGAAGTGCTGCACGATGTGCTGGGCCTGGAAGACGAAGCCGGCGAAAACAGCTCGGGCCAGCTGGTCGACGGACTGATCGGCATGATCGCTGATGTCCGCAAGCAGGCCAAGGCCAACAAGGACTGGGCGACCAGCGACCGCATCCGCGACGAGCTCAAGGCCCTCGGCGTCCAGATCAAGGACACCAAGGACGGCTTCGAGTGGACGATCGAATAATCCGGATTACTGCTGTTTCTGCTGCTGCAGATACGCTTCTGCCGCCGCTTTCATGCGGGCGGCCCGTTCTTCCGTAGCCGGGTGCGAGGAAAAGGCCTGCTGCACGCCGCTGCTCCGGGACGTGGATTTGCCTGCATTCAGCTGCATGAGCTTGACCAGCGAGTTGTACATGCTGTAAGGACTGTAGCCTTGCTTGATGGAGAAGGCGAAGCCAGCCTCGTCGGCGGCAAACTCCTGCTTCTGAGAATACTGCGCATTGAGATAGGACTGCGCGATGTCACCCAGGACACTGGTGGAGAGATTGCCGATCAGCGTGCCGGTGGAGCCCAGGGCCATGCGGGCGGCATAGGCCATATAGGTCTTCTTCATGGCCGTCTTCGTGTCTTTGTTGACGACGTGGCCGATCTCATGCCCGACAACCGCCATCAGCTCCGCATCGTCCATCACGTCCATCAGGCCGGAATAGACGCGGATGGAGCCGTCGCCGCAGGCGAAGGCGTTGACCTCGTTGGTCTTGTAGACTTTCAGATTGATGGGCACACCATTGATGGTCTTGACATTGCCCAGCAGTTTCCGCAGACGGGCGTCATAACTGCCCTTCTCCACCGTGTTGACGGAGTCCATATAGGCGACGGACTGGGCGCTGAGCTGGGCAATCTGGTCGTCGGTGATGGACAGGGCTGTTACGGCTGTACCAGCCGCATTGGCCAGGGCGGCCGCATTGATGCCGGTGCCGCTCATGACGCCGCAGCCCGACAGGGTCAGCATCGCTGCCACCAGAACAAGGAAAAGTCTTTTCATGGTCCTTGGGTTATTTTTCCCAAAGTTATAAAAAGATACGGACTAAAGCCAATGTTTTGCCAAAAGATATTCGGCAATCTGGACGGCATTGGTCGCCGCTCCTTTTCGCAGATTGTCGGCCACGCACCAGAAGTTGATGCCGTTCTCCACCGAGAAATCGCGGCGGATGCGGCCCACATAGACGGCGTCGGTTCCCCAGGCGTTGATGGGCATGGGATAAACGTTGTGCGCGGGATCGTCCTGGATGACCACGCCCGGAACTTCCGCCATCAGGCGGCGGATGTCGGCCAGTTCGAAGGGGCGTTCGAACTCCACGTTGACGCTTTCGCTGTGACCGCCCTGCACCGGAACCCGCACGGTCGTGGCGCTGACCCGGATCGTGTCGTCGCGCAGGATCTTGCAGGTCTCGTTGACCATCTTCATCTCTTCCTTGGTGTAGCCGTTGTCAAGGAAACTGTCGATGTGCGGCAGGATGTTCCCGTCGATGGGACAGGGATAGACGGCGGGGTACGATCCCCACTTGCCGCCGGCGCGCTCCGCTTCCAGCTGGGCGACAGCCTTGTAGCCCGTGCCGGTGACGGACTGGTAGGTGCTGACTACGATGCGGCGGATGCGATAGGCCTCGTGCAGCCGCGGCAGCGGCAGAATCATCTGGATGGTACTGCAGTTGGGGTTGGCGATGATGTAATCGTCGGCGGAAAGGACATCTCCGTTGATCTCGGGAACCACCAGTTTCTTGGTGGGATCCATGCGCCAGCATGACGAATTGTCGACAACCCGGCAAGCGACCGCCGCGAAACGGGGTGCGAGTTCCTTCGAGACCCCGGCGCCGGCGCTGAACAGGGCGAGGGCCGGGTGCGCGGCCACAGCCTCTTCTGCGCTGACAACCCGCCAGGAACGGCCGTTGAAACGGATTTCACGGCCGACAGACTTTTCGGAAGCAACCGGGATCAATTCGGTAACCGGGAATTTCCGCTCCGCCAATACTTCCAACATCCGGGTGCCGACCAGTCCGGTGGCGCCCACGACAGCAACTTTCATAGCTTTACAAGAGTATATCGTTCAACAATCCGGAAGCCGTGATCCGGGCTCCCGCCCCTGCCCCCTGGATGACCAGCGGCGACGCATAATCGGCGGTATGGAAGAGCACGCAGTTGTCGGTGCCGTGGAGCGCGAACAGCGGGTTGTCGGGGCCCACCGTCTGCAGGCCGATGTGTGCGCGCCAGCCTTTGGGCGCCGACGGGTCCTGCACCAGCGAAGCCACATAGCGCAGCTTGCCGCCCTGGCGGGCCGCTTCTGCGTGCAGGGCGGCGAAGGCCTCCTCGTCCTCGACCGCCGGCAGCGCTGTCTGGACGACATCGGACTCCTCGAGCGGAATCCCCGCTTCGCGGCCCAGAATCAGGAGCTTACGGAGTACGTCGCGCCCGCTCAGGTCGATGGCCGGGTCGGGTTCCGTGTAGCCGGCAGCCCGCGCTTCCTCAACCAGCGAAGCGAAGCGCACGCCGTCCCGGCCTCCGTCATAACGGTCAAACAGCCAGGCCAGCGTCCCCGACAGCACGGCCTCGACGGCCTGGAGCCGGTCGCCGCCGGCCACGATGCGGGAAACGGATTCCAGCACGGGCAACGATGCGCCCACCGTCGTTTCATAGCGGAGGGTCACACCGCCGGTGCGCGCCGCGGCGCGCAGGGCCGGCAGTGGATTACCCGGCGCCGAAAAGGCAATCTTGTTGCAAGCCACCACGTGATAACCCCGCTGCAGTAGCTGGCGATAGCGGCAAGCTACGTCGCTGCTGGCCGTACAATCCACAAACACAGGATGTTCCAGCGAAAGTCCGGCCAGCGCGCCAAACCAGGCGTCATCCGCTGCGGGACGACCTTCCGCCAGCAGGGCGGCCGCCCGGGAAGCATCCAGGCCTTCCGGATCAAGCACGAAGCGCCGGCTGTTCGCCAGGCCGCAGAGTACCAGCCGCTTGCCGGTCCGCTCCGCGATGGCGTCGGCCTGCGTGGCCACCATGTCGACCAGGGCTTTCCCCACCGTGCCGAAGCCCGTGATGAAAAGGTTGACGACCTGCTCGCTGCGCTTGTCGAAAAACTCGTTGTGGATGTGGCGGATGGCATCTTCCACCGAGGCGGAAGGCACAATCACCGAGATATTGCGCTCCGAAGAGCCCTGCGCCGTGGCCCGGACCTGGATGCCGTGCGCGCCGAGGGCGGCCAGCATGCGGCCGGTCGCGCCGCTCTGCCCGATTACGTTGTCGCCCACCAGGCAGACGATGGACCAGCCTTTCTCCACTTTCAGCGGATTGAGCTTGCCCAGGCTGATTTCGTAGGCGAAGCAGTTGTCGGCAGCCCGTTTGGCCCGTTCCGCGTCTTTTTCGGAAACGGCGATGCACATGGTGTGCACCGAAGAGGCCTGCGTGATCAGGATGATATTGATGTCTTCGCGCGTAAGCGTGTCGAAGAGCCGGCTCGAGAAACCGGGGATGCCGACCATGCCGCTTCCCTCCAGCGAGAGGAGCGCGATGTCGTCGGAGTTAGTGATGCCTGTGAGGCTGTCGCGGCTGCGGGGCGGGTTCTTTTCGATCAGCGTGCCGAAAGCGGCGGGATCGAAGGTGTTTTTCACATAGATGGGGATGCCCTCGGATACGACAGGCTGGATGGTCGGCGGATAGATGACTTTCGCGCCGAAATGCGACAGCTCGAGCGCCGCCCGGTAAGAGATGTGGCGAATGGTGCGGGCGGTCGGCACGCTCCTGGGGTTGGCGGTCATCATGCCGGGAACGTCGGTCCAGATTTCCACCAGGCGGGCCTTGATGCCGACGGCCAGCAGCGCGGCCGTATAGTCGGAACCGCCGCGGCCCAGTGTCGTGGTGCGGCCTTCCCGGTCGGAGGCGATGAATCCGGGTACGATGAACAGGGATACCAGGGGATTGTGCTCCACCGCAGCGACGATGCGCAGGTTCGTCACATCGGGAACTACTACGCTGCGGCCGCTCACCCGCTCTGTGCGGATCAGCTCGCGGGCGTCGAGCCATTTGAGGGGAATGCCGGTCTGGGCCAAACGGATGGCCAGGATGCGGGTGGACAGGAGCTCGCCGAAACTCTCGATGGCATCGAGGCTGGCCGGGCTCAGCTCGCCCACCAGGCAGACACCCTGCGCGATGCTGCGCAGCGAATCGAAGAGCTCACACACCTGCGCGTTGGCATCGGCCTGCCGCTCGGGGACCAGAAATTCCCCGATGATGGCAGCATGGCGCTGCTGCAGCTGGTCGATGAGGGTGCGGTAACTGTCGTCGCGGCGGGCGGCCCGGTGACCGATTTCGATCAGGGTGTCAGTGCAACGGCTGATGGCCGAACAGACCAGAATGGTCCGGTCGCGTTCTACCGCCGCCGTGACGATGTCGACCACGCGGTTCATGGCAGCCGCATCGGCTACCGACGTGCCTCCGAATTTCAAGACTTGCATAACGAAGTAAAGATCGTGCTTAATTGTTCATTTTCCAAAAGAAATCCGTCGTGGCCGAAGGGAGAAGAAATCTCGTAATAGGCCGCATCGGGAATGCCTTCGGCCAGCAATTGCATCGCCCGGGGCGGGAAAAGACTGTCGCTGTCGATGCAAACCACGGCACAACGCGCCTGGATGGTACCCAGCGCCTTTTTCACACCGCCCCGCCCGCGGCCCAGGTTGTTGCTCTCGCAGGCACGGATCAAACTGGCATAGCTATAGGCATCGAAGCGGTCGGAGAGCTTTTTCCCCTGGTAGCGCTGGTACGAAGCGCAGCGCTCCGCGAAGAGCGTGTCGGCATCGGGCTCGGGCTGCGTGCGGTTGTATCCGTCGTAGCTGCGATACGAGATCATGGCGATGGCGCGGGCACAGCGCAGGCCGGCTTCCCCACCCTGCAGGCTGGCCGACGCGCTGAACGACGGATCGGCTTCCAAGGCCATCCGCTGCGCCGTATCATAGGCACTCAGATACGGCGTGACGCGCGCATCCGTAGCGATGATGGCCGCCCGCCTGATCACGTCTGGCTCCATCACGCACCACTCCAGGACCTGGAAACCACCGGTCGAGGCACCGGCCAGCAGATCGATGGACGCGATGCCCAGGTGCTTGCGCACCCGGATGGAGGCACGCACAAAGTCGCGGATCGTCACCTCCGGAAAACCGAGGAGCCAGGGACGCCCTGTCGCAGGGTTGACCGAGGCCGGGCCGGTAGAGCCGTAGGGCGAACCGAGGATATTGACGCACACCACGAAATCGCGTTCCGTATCGAATTCCTTCCCAGGCCCCACGAGACCCGGCCACCAGTCCTCGGCATCGGAAGAAGCCGTCAAAGCGTGGCAGATCCAGACAACCCGCTC
>Ga0129306_1001109_pt1 | contig 33870 bp, 29 predicted proteins | sample P827metagenome_FD_94438 | JGI IMG/M metagenome (GOLD analysis project Ga0129306, IMG submission 94438) | Capybara group fecal microbial communities from Wisconsin, USA - P827 metagenome | ecosystem: Host-associated > Mammals > Digestive system > Large intestine > Fecal | place: USA: Wisconsin...
ACGCTGTAACGCCGATGGTAGTGTGGGGTTTCCCCATGTGAGAGTAGGACACCGCCGGGTTTTAATCAGAGAAGAGACCACTTGCCGAGGGCAGGTGGTTTTTTTGTTTTTGGGGAAAACCGGTAAGAAACCACCGCACTTTTAGGTTAACCAAAGATAAAGAGGATAAAGTGCGGTGGGTGTTGAGAGAATTTTTTCTCTAAATAAATCAAAACATAAACTCAACTCAATCAAACTCAACAACCCAACCGCAATAAAAAACAGACAAAAAATCACCGCACTTTTGGGTTAACCGAAGATAAAGGGAGTAATAAAGTGCGGTAGGTTTTTGATAAATTTTATCCCTTTTGCAGGGGTAAATGGGGAGGCCATGAATCGGCGGTGAGTAGTTGGCCGAAATGGCTTTCTATCAGGCGTTTGGTGACTTCATTTTTCGGCGTGCTGAAAATGGAGCGCGTATCGCCGTATTCAATCATTCGGCCTTCATCCATCACCAGCACATTATCTGCAATATGTTTGATGATGCCAAGATGCTGGCCGACATAAATATAGGAAATACCTAACTTTTCCTGAATTTCTAGCATCAGGTTCATCAGCTGTGTTTTCACCGTGGTGTCCAGTGAACCGAGAGCATCGTCGGCAATGATGATTTCCGGTTCCAGAATCAGCGCTCTGGCCAGGGCAACGCGCTGTTTCTGGCTGATGGATATCGTACTGATTTTGACGTTGGCATGATCAGGATAGAGGCCGACTAACCGTAAGGTGGAAAATATTTTTTCATTGCGTTGATGCTCATCAGATTTATTGCCCGCCAGACGTAAAGGCGCATCAAGGATCTGACCGATATTTAACTTGGGATTAAATGACGCGTTCGGGTCTTGAAATACCATTCTGATGTGGCGGGAGCGATAATGATAATCACCGAAGGTCAGCGGATTGCCTTTAAAGCGGATTTCCCCCTTGGTGGGGCGGACGATGCCGACGATCATTTTGGCTAAGGTGGATTTTCCGGAGCTGTTTTTGCCGATAATGGCTAAGGTTTGTTTTCGTTCCAGGGCAAAACTGATGTCGTCAACCGCATTAAACTGGTTGGAACCGAAAATGCCGACTTTATCTCGAAAGGATTTGGATAAATTATCAACTTGTAATAAGGGGATCATAATCAGTCTTCTTATGCTTTGATGTTATCTGGCAAAACCACAAGAGGCATCGGGGTTTCCTCTCTGTCTTTACGCTGGCTGTCGCGTAAATTTAACGGATAATGACAATTAAATTCATGCTGTCTGATGCGGCGGGACGCCGGTTTGACCACGCATTTTCTTTGTGCGAAAGGACAACGCGGCCCCAGCCGACAACCGATCGGCATCTGTTCTAACAACGGCACCGTCCCTTTTAAGGTGCCTAACCGGCTTTTCGGCACTAAAGGCTGGCGGAAATCCGGGATCGAATGAAGCAGCGCATTGGTGTAAGGGTGATGAGGGGTTTGCAGGATTTCGTCTTTCGGGCCGGATTCTGCATTTTGCCCGCAATACAGTATAGTAAAGCTATCGCACCAATCGCTGATGCTGTTGATGTCGTTACTGGCCAGCAGTACGGACATACCTTGATTTTGATTCATGCTCAGCAGCAGGCGGAAAATCTGAACTTTGGTAATCGGCTCCAATGCGTTGGTGGGTTCATCGGCAATCAGCAGGCGAGGCTGATTGGCAATCGCCAGCGCAATCATCACTTTTTGCTCTTCGCCTTCGGTAATCTCATTCGGGTAGCTGCGCATGATATCCTGATGATCTTTAATTCCTACCCGGTGCAGCAGTTCAATCGCTCGCCGTTTTTTCCAGCCGAACCATTGCCACCAATGCCCTTTGAATGTCCAGGACGGAATATTCTGAATCAGCTGTTTGCCGATTTTGCGGCTGGGCTCCAGACATGTGAGCGGTTCCTGAAAAATCATGGAAATTTCTTTGCCGACCAGTTTTCGGCGCTTTTTCGGGCTGAGCTTTAATAATTCGATATCGTTGAAACGAAAGCGATCAGCGGTGACGATCCAGGAATCTTTTACCGCATTGCAAATCACTTTTGCAATCAGGCTTTTGCCGGAACCGGATTCGCCTACCAGCCCGCAGATTTCGCCGTCGTTTAAGGTCAGATTGACGTTATCGACGATTTTGATGCGCCCGTTCGGGGTTTTTATTTCGATACAGAGATTACGGATATCAAGTAAAGCCATGTTTTCACCTAGCGATAATATTTTTCTATGGCATTGCAAATACCGTTACTGAGTACCAGCCCGATGAGAATGGTGATGATAATGGCAATGCCGGGCAATATCACCGTCCACGGCGCGAGATAAATCAGCTCCAGCGAATCTTTAATCATTGCGCCCCATTCCGGGGTCGGACGTTGTGCGCCGAGTGAAATAAAACTTAGCGCACTGATATCCAGAATCACAATGATAAATGCGCGGGTGATTTCGCGTATATAGGAGACGTAAATATTGGGAAAAATCGTTTCTTTCAGCAACACCCAGTTGGATGCGCCTTCTAAGCGCAGCATTAAAATATATTCTTTTTTTAATTCCTGCTGAATGGCCTGATAAATTTCGTGAATGAAATAGGGCAGCAGCGCTAACGTGATAGCCAGCATCGCGTTGATTAAACTGGCTTCCATTAAGGTGGCGATAATAATTGCAATCAGCAGGATCGGAATCGACAGAAAGGCATCGAAAAAATGCCCTAATATACGCGATTTTATGCCTTGCGACATGCCCGCCCAGACGCCGAGAATACCGCCTAATACGGCGGTGAACATCACCACGATCAAGGCGGAACCGAAAGTATAGCGGGTGCCGGTAATTAAACGGCTTAACAGATCGCGGCCGATATCATCAGTTCCGAAGAAATAGGCGATTTTACCGCCGTCCACCCAAGAAGGTGGCATTAATTCATAACCGACGAACTGCATATCGCTTGAATAAGGTGCGATAAACGGGCTGAAAAGTGCGGTCAAAATCAGCGCAATAAATAAGTAAAGGCTGATTAAGGCGATTCTGTCCTGACGAAACGTATTCCAGATATGCCGGAATGCGAATGTTTCTCGGAAGTCTTCCGGTTCTCTATCTTGCATACCATCCCTTCTTATTCAGCGGATCCAACATAAAGGTCAGTATTTCGGCAAATAAATTGATAACGATAATACATAAACCGATCACGATAATGCCGGCGGCGATACTGTTATAATCCTGCATGCCCACGGCATCGATTAACCAGCGGCCGATGCCCGGCCAGCCGAAGGTGCCTTCAACCAGCATACATTGCGCCATAACCAGCGTGAACAGACGCGGCATTTGCGGCACCAGCAGCGGTAAGGTGTTGCGCAGAATATGCCGGCGCAGGATTTTGCAGCTTGACCAGCCTTTGGTTACGGTGATTTTAATATAATTCTGTTGCCACAGGTATTCCGCCCGCGTTTGCACCAGACGCATGATTTCCATGGTCGGCAAAATCGTCAGCACCAGCGTCGGCAGCACCAAATGCTGTAATACGTTCTGGATGATTTTAATGCGGTAGGGTTCGTTGATAAACCAGACGTCAATGATCGGAAAGCCGGTTATCGGCTTGATTTCATACAGCAGGTTATATTGCCCGATAGCGGAAATTTCCCAGTTATGAATCGAGGAAAAATAGAGTAAAATCGGCGCCACCCAGAAAACCGGTATGGATAACCCGATAGAAGAAATCGCCCGAATTGATTTTCCGTACACATTTTTGCTGTTTATCGCCCCGATCACGCCTAACGGAATGGCGAAGATAATCGCCAGTAAAATGGCGCAGAAACACAGCTCCAGAGTCGGCGGAAGCACGGTCAGAATCAGATCCTTTAACGATTCGCCGCCGTTATAGCTGATACCGAAATCGCCCTGCAGCAAATTTTGGATATACAGCAAATAGCCCGAATAAAAATATGGCGTGGCGAAAACTTCATTTAGCGGATCGCGCATCAGCACCGTATAACTGATGATTGAAATGATCAACAAAGTGATACACAGCAGAAAAAGATGGCGGAAGAAAGAAAAGATCATCGTTTTCCCTCTTTTTTATAGGACAGCGTGGCAAAGTTGATACTGCCGAAAGGCGTCATATCAATCCCTTGAACGCGCGATGAGGCGATTAACACGCGTTTTACGTTCGCCAGCGGAATAATCGGCAGTTCGGATAAGATAAGTTTTTGCGCCATATTATACGCCGCGGCTCTGTCCCGCAGATTAGAGGTCGCTAAAGCCTCGTTCATAATTCTTTCAAAGGGTTCGTAACACCAGTTGGACAGATTGGTAATGTCGTTTACCGTGCCGCAGCTTAAAATCGGGCGCATAAAACTGTCAGGATCCAGATTTCCCGCCAGCCAGCCGGTCAGAATCATATCGTAATCTTCAGTGCCGTTTCTGAGCTGCTGAATTAAATAGGTTCTGGTGACGGCGCGAATATTCACGGCAACCCCGGCTTTCGCCAAGTCGAATTTAATCAGTTCGGCCATTTTTAACGGCGACGGATTATACACCTGCTCTTCATTTAATACCCACATATCCAGATGAAGATGTTTGTCCTGAAAAAATTCCGCCGCCGCTGCCGGGTTATAATCGTAAGCGAAATCCGGCGTATTGACGGTCGCCGCCCAAGAGATAGTCGGAATGATATTATTAGCGGCGGTGGCCGTATTATGGTAAATGGTATTGATCAAACGGGTGCGTTCGATGGACTGCGAAACGGCGCGCCGCAATGCGGCATCCTGCATTTGCGGTTTTTGAAAATTAAATGCCAGATAAGCCAGATTCATCCCGTCGGTGGATTTGATGTAATATTTCTCATGATACTGCTTTAACAGCCCCAGCTGGCTGACTTCCGGATAAGAGGAAATCTGGCATTCTCCGTTCAGAAATTTCAGCAGTCTTCCGGTTCGGTCATTGGAAAAATCAATGGTAATATTTTCAATGCGCGCTTCCTTTTTCCAGTAATTATCATTTCTTATCAAACGTACATATTGGTTGCGGAAAAAATTTTTCACCTGATAAGGCCCGGTGCCGACCGGCAGCGCGTCGATCTGCACCAGATTATCGTCGGCATTCAGCTGCAACGCGTATTCCTGAGAGAAAATAATGGCGTACTGACTGGCAAGATGGGACAAAATAGAGGCATCCGGTTCAAATAAGGTAATTTGCACCTGATGCGGGCCAAGAGCTTTGACCGATTCGATTTTCTCATTCAGGCGGATACTTTCAAAATACGGAAAGCGCACCTTTTTGGCCTGTTCGTGAAAGATTTTATATTGCGGGTTTTTATAATCCGCCGGGCTGGTATCCAGCGTCGGCAACGCCGTGTTATAGCCCAATACGCGGTTAAGGGAAAAGACCACATCGTCGGCATTAAAGTCGCGGGTCGGAGTAAACCAGTCGGTATGATGAAATTTCACCCCTTTGCGCAGATTCAGCGTGATAGTCTTGCCGTCGGCGGAAATGCGGTAGGATTGTGCCAAAACCGGTTCAAGGGTCGCACTGTTATTTTTGATCTCAAATAACTTGTTATAGATTTGCTCCGTCACCACATTCATACTGGTGCCCGCATCGGCGGTTTGAGGATTGAAAGAAAACCCGTTGGCATGCGTACAGTAAATCAACCCGTTGTCGGTTAATATTTTCGGCACTTTCGGCGCCGCGGCAGCATATTCGGCAACGACAGCGCATAAGCCGAGAAAACAGAATGCCGCGATTTTTCTAGTAAACATAAAACCCGTAATTGTGATAAATTATGTAGGGATTGTAAGATATATTAACGAAATTTAGAAATAAAAATGTTGAATTCTATTCAAAAAGAGCTGGACGATATTATTAATCGCGGTTTTGACCGCACTTTGCGTATTGCCGTCACCGGCTTGAGCCGCAGCGGCAAAACGGCGTTTATTACCAGCCTGATTAATCAGCTGCTGCACATTAACCGAACGGATAACAGTCACCTGCCGTTATTTGAGCCGGCGCGCAGTCATGGGATTATCGGTGTAAAACGCATTGCGCAGCGAAATTTAACTATCCCCCGCTTTGATTATGAAGGTAATCTGAACGATTTAACCGCCACCCCGGCAGTATGGCCGCAATCAACCCGCGGCGTCAGCGAAACCCGTCTGGCAATCCGCTTTCAGCGCCAAAGCGGGCTGCTGCGCCATATTAAAGAAAAAGGCACGTTGTATCTGGATATTTTCGATTATCCGGGCGAATGGCTGCTGGATTTGCCGCTGCTGGAGATGTCTTATCAGCAATGGTCGCAACGGCAGCACGGGTTAATGCACGGTAAACGCGCCGAACTGGCGGAAAACTGGCTACAGAAAATCAAGGTGCTGGATCTGAGCCTCAGCGCGGATGAAGACATTTTGGCGCAACTGGCCAACGATTACACCCGCTTTCTGTTCGCCTGCAAACAGCAGGGGCTGCATTTTATCCAGCCGGGGCGTTTTGTGCTGCCGGGCGAGCTGGAAGGCGCGCCGGCACTACAGTTTTTCCCGCTGACACATTTAAGCGAAACACAATGGCAGCAGTTAAAAAATGAAAACAAAGCGGACAGTTACTTTGCCGTGCTGAACCGGCGTTATGAATATTACTGCCGTCATGTGGTAAAAGCATTTTACCGCAATTATTTCTCGACCTTCGACCGGCAGGTGATACTGGCGGACTGTCTGACCCCGCTGAATCACAGCTATCAGGCCTTTCGCGATATGCAGGAAGGTTTACAGCAGCTGTTTAACAATTTTCATTACGGTAAACGCACACTGTTAAACCGTTTATTTTCCCCGCGCATTGATAAGCTGATGTTTATTGCCACCAAGGCGGATCATATCACCAGTGATCAGCTGCCGAATCTGGTCAGTTTAATGCGTCAACTGGTACAAGAAGGCGGGCGTCACGCCGAATATACGGGAGTCGAAACCGACTATACGGCAATCGCGGCGATTCGGGCGACACAGCAGGTGGTGGTGGCGCAGAATGGCAAGCAATTCAAAGCCATTCAGGGCATCCGTTCGTCCGATAAACAACAGATCACCTTATATCCCGGTTCGGTGCCGGGCAGACTGCCGCCGGCATCGTTCTGGCAAAAACAGCCGTTTGACTTTGACCAGTTTGAACCGCAGCCGCTGGAAGCCGGCGAGCCGATTCCGCATTTAAGAATGGATGCGGTGCTGCAGTTTTTACTGGGTGATAAAATTTAAAGGCGTGAGTTGGCGGCATACGGAATCACCAGTTGAGGAAATACGAAACGGATTATGCAAAAACAGATATTTAGCGACGCCGAACAGGCGCCTGAGCAAACAGCAGCATTTATGCCTAAACAGGAATTCGACCCCCGGCAGGCGGCGGTTGAACCCGATCCGATTGACAGCGTTGCACTGCAAGGCGAGCTGATAAGCGAACAATTCGAGCAAATTGTCGCCCCGAAACCCCGTTGGTGGAAAAAAGTGCTGGCAGCGACCGCACTTTTATTCGGCGGAGCCACCGTTGCGCAAACGCTGCAGTGGCTGATCGACAGCTGGCAGCAGCACCAATGGATTTATTTTGCCTTTGCGCTGGTGAGTTTTTCGGTGGTGATATTAGGCATTACGGCGCTGATAAAGGAATGGCGCCGTTTGGTCAGACTGAAAAAAAGAATGTTGCTGCAGCAAACCAGTGCCAACTTACTGCGTAAAAGTGCGGTGGATTTTGCGCCGGATTTTTCCGCTCGGCAGAACTCGGCGACGGATGGCGAACAAGGCAAAACATTATGCACCGAGATCGCCGCCGCGATGAACATTTCTGCGCAAACCCCGGCGTTTATACAATGGCAGCGGCAGCTGAACGACGGTTATTCGGCACAGGAGATCACCCGTTTATTCAGCCGCACCGTGCTGAAACCGGTGGATTTGCAGGCGAAAAAGCTCATCAGTAAAAATGCGCTGGAAGCGGCGATGATTGTGGCGGTCAGCCCGCTGGCGATAGTGGATATGTTTTTTATCGCCTGGCGCAATATTCGGCTGATTAACCGTTTGGCGGAAATTTATGCCATTGAACTGGGTTATGTCAGCCGTCTGCGCCTGCTGCGCATGGTATTTTTGAATATGGCTTTTGCCGGAGCGACGGAAGTGGTGCAGGATATGGGAATGGAATGGCTGTCGCAGGATATCACCGCAAAATTGTCGGCGCGGGTGGCACAAGGGCTGGGCGTCGGGCTGCTGACTGCACGGCTGGGCATTAAGGCGATGGAATTCTGCCGGCCGCTGGCCTTTGAAAAAGAGGAAAAACCGCGCCTGTCGCATATTCAGAAAGAGTTGCTGACTAGTCTGAAAACGACCGTATTAGGCGGCGAAAAGCGCAAACAATCAATAAAATTGTAAATTTTTCTTTCCATTTCGGTGTAAATGTTTACAATAATCCTCGAAATCTATTGCCGGGGAGAATACTATGCTGCCGAAAACCGTTTCTTTTCAAGATATTGTCGCCTTGAGTGATAACATGCGGGCGGTAATTGATAAGGCGAAAAAATTCGCCGCGCTGGATGCGCCGCTGCTGATTCAGGGCGAAACCGGCACGGGCAAAGATTTGATCGCCAAAGCCTGCCATCATCTCAGCGCCCGTCGTGAAAAACAGTTTATTGCGGTAAACTGCGCCGGGCTGCCCGATGCCGATGCGGAAAGCGAAATGTTCGGCCGTTCGGATAACGCGAAAGAAAGCATCGGTTTTTTTGAATATGCGGACGGCGGTACGGTATTGCTGGATAGTGTGGCGGAGCTGCCGCTGGCGCTGCAGGCGAAATTACTGCGTTTTCTGAACGACGGCACGTTCCGCCGGGTCGGCGAGGAAAAAGAACATTACGCCGATGTGCGCGTGATCTGCACCTCACAAGTACCGTTGCAGCATTATGTGGATGAAGGCAAAATGCGCGAAGATCTGTTTCATCGTCTTAATGTGCTGACGCTGGATATTCCCCCGCTGCGCGAACGGCGCGAAGACATTCGGCCGCTGACCGACATTTTTCTGCCGCAAATCAGTGCCGAGCTGAATATCGCCACACCGCATTTTGATGAGAAATTGATGGCTTATTTGTGTCAGTATCCCTGGCCGGGCAATGTGCGCGAATTATACAATGCGTTATATCGCGCCTGTTGTCTGGCGCAGGATAATCAATTGTCGATTGCGGGATTGCATTTAAGCGAGCAGGACATGCTGCCGGTCAATATGGAACAGTTCGCCGATAAAACGCTGGAAGACATTATGAACCGTTTTGAGGCGATGATACTGCGCAAGTTTTACGAACAATATCCGAGCACGCGCAAGCTCGCCGCCCGCTTGGGCATTTCTCATACCGCGATTGCCAATAAACTGAAACAATACGGCATCGGAAAATAAATCCTAAATCCGGGCGGTTTGTTGCCGCCCGTTAAGGTTTATCGGTGCGGGCGCGCCTGTTCGATCATCGTCAGAAATAAACGCATAATACTTAAGTCATCGGTCAGTTCCGGGTGAAAGGCGCAGGCCAGTAAATTGTCCTGTTTCGCCAGTACCGTATTACCGTTAAATTCCGCCAGTTTTTCCACCGCACTTGAGGTGATATGCCGGATATAAGGCGCGCGGATAAATACCGCCGGAAACGGCTGTGCCAGCCCTTTTACCTTCAGATCCGTCTGAAAACTGTCCGTTTGCCGTCCGAAAGCATTGCGCTGAACCCGAATATCCATTAATTGCAGATGTGCCGCCTCGCCGCCTTCGATTGCTTTCGCCAGCAAAATCATGCCCGCGCAGGTACCGAAAAGCGGTTTGCGCTGCCGTGCGAAATCACGGATTGCCTCAATAAAACCGTAATGACGCATTAAACGGCCAATGGCGGTGCTTTCGCCGCCGGGCAAAATCAGGCCGTCGAGCAGGGCGAGCTGTTCGACGGTTTTGACCGCCAGCGCAGTGGCACCGAGCTGTTCGATTTGGCGCATATGTTCCGTCACCGCGCCTTGTAGTGCCAGCACGCCGACGGTATAAGCCGAATAATCCGTCATTTTACCAACCGCGCTCCTGCATTCTTTCCGCCGGTGTCAGACGGCTGATTTCCAGCCCTTTCATCGGCGCCCCTAACTCTTCCGACAGGCGAGCGATCAGATCGTAATCCTGATAATGGGTGGTGGCCTGTACAATGGCTTGGGCAAATTTTTCCGGATTTTCCGCTTTAAAAATCCCCGAACCGACAAATACGCCGTCGGCACCGAGTTCCATCATCAACGCCGCATCGGCCGGTGTCGCCACCCCGCCGGCGGCAAAGTTCACCACCGGCAATTTGCCTAACGTTTTGATTTGTAATAATAATTCGAACGGCGCACCGAGATTTTTGGCTTCCGTCATTAATTCGTCACGGCTCATGGCGATCACTTTACGCAGCTGGGCGTTGACTTTACGCATATGGCGTACCGCTTCCACGATATTGCCGGTGCCGGGTTCGCCTTTGGTGCGCAGCATGGAGGCGCCTTCGCCGATACGGCGCAACGCCTCGCCCAGATCACGGCAGCCGCAGACGAAAGGAACGGTAAATTCGCTTTTTAATAAGTGAAATTCCTCATCGGCCGGGGTCAGCACTTCGCTTTCGTCAATATAATCCACGCCCATGGCTTCCAGCACGCGCGCTTCGGTAATATGCCCGATGCGCGCTTTCGCCATCACCGGAATGGAAACCGCCGCCATCACTTCCCGCACGATTTTCGGATTGGCCATGCGCGCCACGCCGCCTGCCGCCCGAATATCGGAAGGTACCCGTTCCAGCGCCATTACCGCCACCGCACCGGCCGCTTCGGCAATGCGCGCCTGCTCGGCATTGACCACGTCCATAATCACGCCGCCTTTCTGCATTTGCGCCATGCCGCGTTTTACCGTCTCCGAACCTAATACTGTTGACATATTTTCTCCTTACTCTGTCTGATATCGAATCGTTGGTTATTGTGGGAAACTTCAGGTATGATTAAAAGTGTCAGAATTAAACGAATTAATGGGGTCAGGGTGAAAAAATTAAGCTATCGGTTAAGCAAAGCGCCGGATATGCCGCTGTATTTACAGCTTTATCAACAAATCAAGCAAGCGATCTGCCGGCAGGAATTAGCGTTTGGCGAGCGTTTACCGTCCAAACAACAGCTGAAAGAACACCTGCAAATCAGCCGTAATACGGTGGAAAGCGCTTATCAGCAGCTGGTGGCGGAAGGCTATATTCAGTCGCGGCCGAGACAAGGTTTTTTTGTCTGTTTTCAGGCGGAACTGGCGTTGACCGCGCAGAAACGAACGAAAAAAACACCGCACTTTGCACCGGCGCCGACGGTGCGTTTTGATTTTAACCCGAACCGCATCGACACCCGGCATTTTCCGCTGCAAAGTTGGAAAAAGTGCGGTCGGCATTGCTACGGTTTTCAACAGCGGGAATGGCTGAGTCTGGGCGATAAGCAGGGCGATCTCCAATTGCGCACGGAAATCGCCGATTACCTTTCCGCTTCGCGCGGCGTGCATTGTTCGGCGCGGCAGATTGTAATCGGCGCCGGGGTGGAAAGCTGCCTGCAACAGCTGATTTTGCTGTTTAACCAGCGTTATCCGCAACCGGATTTTACTTACGCGATGGAAAGTTACGGTTATACGAAAGTGGAAAAATTATTGCGTCTTTACGGCAAGAGCGTGGTGAAACTGCCCATCACTGCGGCGGCACAGTCGGTGGATCTCTCCTTTTTGCCGCGCTGCGGCGTGAATGTGGCGTATGTAACTCCGTCTCATTTGTATCCTTTCGGTCAGGTGTTGTCCATCAGCCAGCGTCAGCAACTGCTGGAATGGGCGCAAGCCCGGCAGGATCGCTATATTATCGAAGATGATTATGACAGCGAATTCCGCTATAAAGGCAAGCCGATTCCTTCGCTGCAAAGTCTGGATTTCAGCGATAAGGTGATTTATCTCGGCTCTTTTTCCAAGCTGCTGATGCCCGCGCTGCGCGTCAGTTTTATGGTGCTGCCGAAAGGGTTGCTGGCGGATTATGAAACCTATTGCGCGTTTTTTCATGCTTCCGTCTCCCGCTTTGAGCAGCAGCGCTTGGCCGAATTTATGCGGCAGGGCGAGTTTGAACGGCATATTCATCGTATGCGCAAACGCTATCGCAAAAAAATGGAGCTGCTGTGCGCATTGCTGGCGCCTTATAAAGAAAAAATCCGTTATTACGGCGAGCATTCGGGGTTTTATCTGTTGGTGGAATTATTGCAGGAACCCCGCAGTCCGGCTGAGCTGGTTGAGTTGGCGCAGCAGCGGGATATCCGCCTTTATCCGGTGGAATATCAGGATAAAAAGCTGTTTTCTATGGGCTTCGGTGATCTGACCGAGCAGCAGTTACAGCAGGCGATCGCAATTTTACTGGAAATCTGGCAGATAAACGCACCGCACTTTAATCCGCCACAAAGTGCGGCAGCGCCGGAAACGCTTTAACCAGCTTTTGCCATTCAACGTTATCGATCTGAATCGTCAGGTTAAATTCGCCCAGTTCGCTAATGTGTTCATGCCGTATGCAACGCTGCTGATAAAGCAAATGACGCAGTTTGCCGGCCTGCGGCGGCAAAATGAGGTGCAGATTCAGCATGGTATTGCGTAAGCGTAATCGAATCGCTTCCACGAGCAAATCCAAGCCCTGAGCAAGGCGGGCGGACAGATAAACGGCAATCGGCCGGTTTTGCGCATCGTATTCAATATGCGGGCTGATATTATCGCGCTGATCGATTTTGTTATACACCAACAATACCGGCACCTCATGTGCCTGAATTTCTCTCAGCACCTCGTTGACCGCCTGAATATTTTCCGCCTGCCGGCTGTCGGCGCAGTCGATGACATGCAGCAACAGGGCGGCTTGTGCGGTTTCCTGTAAAGTGGATTTAAATGCGGCAACCAGATCATACGGCAGATCGCGGATAAAGCCGACGGTATCCGCCACAATAGTGGTGCCGACATCCTGAATCGGCAGACGGCGCAGCGTCGGGTCAAGAGTGGCGAACAGCTGATCGGCGGCATAAACCTGCGCTTGTGTCAGCGCATTAAATAAGGTGGATTTGCCCGCATTGGTATAACCGACCAGCGAAATGGTGGGAATGGCCGCTTTCTGTCGGGTGTGACGATTTTGCTTGCGCTGTCCGGCGACTTTTGCCAGCCGGTTTTGCAGCTGGGCGATGCGCACTTTAATCAGACGGCGATCGGTCTCCAGCAGGGTTTCTCCGGGGCCGCGCAATCCCACCGCGCCTTTTTGCTGATCCAAACCGGTTTTGCGCCGCACTAAACGGGTGGATAAATGCTTTAACTGTGCCAGCTCCACTTGCAGTTTCCCTTCGTGAGAGCGGGCGCGTTGGGCAAAAATTGCCAGAATCAGCCCGGTGCGATCCACCACGCGGCATTGGCACAGGGTTTCCAGATTGCGGGTTTGCGCCGGCGTCAGGCTGTGATTGACCAGTACCACATCGGCATTTAAGGCGGCGACCGCAGCGGCGATTTCTTCCGCCTTGCCCTGACCGACGAAATATTTTGCCTGCGGCGTGCTGCGCGAGGCGGTGACGGTCGTCAGCGTATTGACTTGGGCGGCGCTCGCCAGTTGGTGGAATTCAAGTAAATCCTCGGTATTTTTATTTTGTGCAAAAAATACATGTACGACCACGGCGTTATCCCGTGCGGATTGTAACGGCGCGGCAGATTGCAAGGAATGAGAAAGTGCGGTAGAAATTTCCGTAAAATCTACCGCACTTGGTGAAATGTCAGACTGTTTTTCGTCGTTCAAAATTACTCGGCTTGCTCTTCCGTACCGGTTTCAGCCGGTGTTTCCTGCGCGCCGCTGTGATGTTGCTGCGATTGCTGTTGCGCCTGATTGTTATGGTGCGAAACAGAACGAGCCGGAACCACCGTCGAAATAGCGTGTTTGTACACCATTTGATTAACGGTATTTTTTAATAAAATCACAAACTGATCAAAGGATTCGATCTGACCTTGCAGTTTGATGCCGTTAACTAAATAAATCGAGACGGGAATTCGCTCACGACGTAATGCATTCAAATAAGGATCTTGTAATGATTGTCCTTTTGCCATTTTTCATTTCCTTCTTATATTAATTATGATTGCCTAATAACACGGGGTAGCTTGGTATCCGCATCTCCTCCGCCTGTCAATATAGCAATAATCTGCGCTAATGTCACCTTTAGCGACATAATTATTTTATGCTTTGTATAATTTGCCGCTCGGCCTGGTCAATTTGTAGGCTGTCCAGCCAGCGAATCGGGTGCTGCCAGCCGCGCAGCCAGGTTATCTGCCGTTTGGCTAACTGGCGTGTGGCGCAGATGCCGCGGAAAATCATTTCCTCATGGCTATAATCACCGCGCAGATATTCCCACATTTGCCGATAACCAACGCACCGAATGGAGGGCAAATCAGGATGTAAATCGCCGCGTTGGTATAAGGTTTCCACTTCCTGTTGAAAGCCCCGTTCAATCATTATATGAAAACGCCGTTCAATGCGCTGATGTAAAACGGCGCGTTCCTGCGGGGCGATAGCGAACTGAACGATCCGATAAGGCAGAGGTTCGCCTTGCCGGGCGGTCAGTTCGGTCAGCGATTTGCCGCTGAGATAAAAGACTTCCAGCGCGCGGTTGATGCGCTGGCTATCGTTGGGATTAATCCGCTGCGCCGCGATGGGATCGATTTGCGCCAGTTCGGCATGCAGCGCCGGCCAGCCTTTTTGCGCGGCAGCGGCTTCGATCCGGCGACGTGTGGCTTCATCGGCGGAAGGCAAGGGCGAGAGCCCGTCCAGTAAGGCTTTGTAATACAGCATGGTGCCGCCGACCAGCAGCGGAATTCTGCCTTGCGCACTGATATCGCGCATTTCACGCAGGGCATCGCGGCGAAACTCGGCGGCGGAATAACTTTCGGCCGGATCTTTAATATCGATCAAACGGTGTGGCGCAAGCGCTCGTTCTCTGGCGTCGGGTTTGGCGGTGCCGATATCCATGCCCTTGTAAATCAGGGCGGAATCCACGCTGATCACCTCCACCGGTAAGTGTCGGCGCAGTCGGATCGCCAGATCGGTTTTGCCTGAGGCGGTCGGGCCCATTAAAAAAATGGCAAGGGGTTGTGCTAAATGGGCGGTCATGACAGGTTATCCAGATAAGTCCGCCAGTCGATTTGCGTCAGCAACGATGACAGGCGGAGATCTTTTTGTTGATTAATCAGTTGTTCGGTTTCGGTCAGTAAACCGACCGCATCAGCCAGTACGGTAACGGCAGGTTGTTCCGCCTGTTGGCAAAGTGCGGTCAGAAAATGCTCGGCATCGGTGATGCTGCTGTCCAGTAACGCGATGACGCATTTTTGCAGATTTTGTCGGCGCAGGCAGGTCGGAACGGTATGCAGGCTGATGCGTTGTTGCGCCGGATTATCATTAAACTGAAAACCGAACTGCTGAAAATAGGCTTTCTGTTGTTGCCAGTGGCAGCTTTGGGTTTCAGTCAAATGAAACATAATCGGAATCAGCAGTGGCTGCTGTGAGCGGCTGTCGAGACGTAAGCTTAATTGCAGCTTGGTCTGCTGCAATTTTGCCAGCGGCAGCAAATAAAACCGCTCGTCTTGCTGCAACAATAAAGCCTGCTTTTCAATCAGCGCCAGCGTATGCAAAACGCCGGCGGTATGCTGCAAGGCAGAATGCGCCGGCGGTTGCGACGATGTGTCGGTCTTGTCGCTTGCGGCGGTGGAAAGCAATTCGGCGTACAGTTTTTGCTCGGTTTTGCTCACCTTCGGTGCGGCCGTGGCGACATCGCGGCTAAAGTGCGGTGCGGATTGCGTCTGTTTTTCTGGCGTTTGCAAGCCTGTGTGAGCGGCAAAAATATTCTGTCCTGCCGCCGCGCGATTCGGCTTGTTGATGCTGCTTGACCAGGCACCCGTCGGTTCGCATACCGCATGTGCGGCGGCCTCTGTTTCCGCGGTGGCGTTATCCGTTTGCCCGCTCGCCAAGGCATGAGCGATGCCCTGACAGATAAAATCGTGAATCAGGCGTGACTGATGAAAACGGACTTCGTGTTTGGTCGGGTGAACATTAACATCCACTTCATTCGGGTTCAGATCAATAAACAGCACAAAAGCGGGATACAGTTCATTATTCGGATAATCGGCATAGGCCTGACGAATGGCGTGATTAATCACTTTATCGCGCACCATGCGACCGTTGACATAACAATAATTTAAATCATTCTGTGCGCGGTTAAAGGCAGGGGAGGCGACCCAGCCGGATAAATGCAGCGTATCGTGTTTCCAGTCGATTTGCAGTGCCTGCCGGACGAATTCTTCACCGCAGATCGCCGCCAGTCGTTTCAGTTTTTGCCCGTTATCGGCGGCACTTTTATACTGGCGGATAAGCTTTCCGTTGTGAGTCAGGCTGAAGGCGATATTGGGTTTGGCCAGCGCAATGCGACGGATCACTTCGTCAATATGGGCAAATTCCGTTTTATCGCTGCGCAGAAATTTGCGTCGCGCCGGCGTGTTGAAAAACAGATTCGCCACTTCAACGCTGGTGCCGACCGGATGCGACGCAGGCTGAACGGTGGCCTCCATATCGCGCCCCTGCGCATAAACCTGCCAGGCTTCGGCTTGTTCCTGTGTGCGGGAGGTCAGGGTTAAACGGGAAACCGAGCTGATACTGGCCAGCGCTTCACCGCGAAAGCCCAGACTGAGAATCGCTTCCAGATCTTCAAGGCTGGCAATTTTGCTGGTGGCGTGGCGGGCAAGGGCGAGGGCAATATCCTGTTTGGCAATGCCGATGCCGTTGTCGCGCACGCGAATCAAGCCGGCACCGCCGTTTTCAATGTCGATTTGAATACGGCTTGCGCCGGCGTCCAGACTGTTTTCCACCAGCTCTTTTACCACCGACGCCGGCCGTTCCACCACTTCACCGGCGGCGATCTGGTTGGCAAGTTGTGGCGGCAGAATCTGAATAGCCATGGCTTATCCTATTGTTTCAGCTGAATTTTCTGTCCGGTTTGTACTTTACCGTCTTTCAGTTTCGGGTTCAGTTTTAACAACGTATTGACCGGAATACCGTACAGGCGCGAAATCGCATACAGGGTTTGATTTTTTTCCACAGTATGATATTTCGGCAGATTTTTGTCCGTTTTGCGGTTCTTTGCCGCACTCGTTTGATTATTCGCAGCGGCTTTTTGATTGTTTTTGCCTTTGCTTGCTGGTTTGTCTGCGGCATTTTTGCCCGATTGAGCGCTATTTTTACCGTTATCCGGAATTTTAATGGTTTCTCCGATCCACAGCTCGCGGCGTTTCAGTTTGTTTAAGGCGATAATATCATTCATTTTCACCTTGTATTTTACCGCAAGCCCGACCAAGGTTTCGCCGGATTTGACTTTATGGCGGATACCGCTGTCGCCCACATTATCCGCGCCTCGGGCTTCCCGCACGACGGCTTTTTCTCTGCCGTTGCTGTCGGCTTTAATATTATGGCGGCGATAGTAAACCAGACTTTCGTAAATCACGCGGGCGATCTGCTTGCGGTATGCCGGCGAGTTCAGTTTGCGTTCCTCTTCCGGGTTGGATAAAAAACCGGTTTCCACCAGAATCGACGGAATATCCGGCGAGCGCAGCACGCCCAGACTGGCATGTTGCGGCGTAGTACGGCTTAAGCGGGTAATCTGCGAGAAGCGGCGCAGCACAATCGCGCCCAGTTCGTAGCCCACTCGCTGACTGTGACCGAATTGCAGATCCAGCACCGTTTGATCGAGATATTTTTCATTATGGGAAGACAGCACCGAACCGGCGCCGCCGAGTAATTCGGAACGTTTTTCATGATCTTCCAGCCATTGCCCCATTTCGCTGTTCGCCCGCCGGTTGGACAATACCCACACCGAGGCGCCGCGCAATGCCGGTGAAGCCGATGAATCGGCATGAATGGAGACCAGATAATTGGCGCCCTGTTTGCGCGCAATTTCCGAACGCTGCGGCACGGAAATGTAATAATCGCCGTTACGGGTCAGCACGCCGCGAAAGTTAGGATCTCTGTCCAGCAGCGCCTTCAGTTCTTTTGCCACGGAAAGGGTAACGTTTTTTTCGTAAATACCCAGATTACGGCTGATTGCGCCGGGATCTTTGCCGCCGTGGCCGGGGTCAATGGCGATAGTCCAGACTTCGGCGAAAGCGAGGGGAGCAAAACAAAAAAAGGTCAGTAGGCAACTTAATACGAAACGATATATTTTTTTCATGTATTTCAATAAATTAAACGACAGATTGTAATTGCTGAATGATGTTTTCACCCTGCGCGCTTGCGGCGATCAGCCGGATATTACGCGCCGTACCGGCATAATCGATATTAACGGACAGATCCGGCGCGGCCAGCAGCCCTTGTCCTTTTTCCGCCCATTCGATCAGACAGATGCTGTCGGCGGCGAAATAATCGCGGATGCCCATAAATTCCAGCTCTTCCGGATCACTTAACCGATATAAATCAAAGTGATAAATGCGTTTGTGGGGAAACGGATATTCTTCCACCAGCGTATAAGTGGGGCTTTTCACCTTGCCCTGATAACCCAATGCCTGAATCATGCCGCGGCTTAAAGTGGTTTTGCCGGCGCCCAGCTCGCCGTTTAAATAAACCACCACGCCTTGTGCGGCGGCAATGTTGCAAATTGCATGGATAAGTTGTGCGCCGAAACGGCACATCTCGGCTTCATCGGCAATATATCGGGTGTAATCGGTCATCGGACGGTTGAGTTTTTCAGCGTTAAAATTGTGCGGAATTGTACCGCACTTTGATAAAAAAAAGTAGGGGAGGGAAGGGCAAAATTGTTTGCCCTTAATCAGGCGGCTATTTTTCGCAGATCGCCTGCGGATAGCCCACCGTCAGGGCGAGAGGTCTGTCCGTCGTCATCATTTGCGCGCGATCGGCAATAAAGAAACGCGAGGTCATGGCTTTTTCGCCGTCGTTGAGGAAAATTTCTATCACCGAGCGGTCAAAGAAAATTTCCACCTGTTCCAGTTGGTCGATTTCACAATAACGCTGACTGCCGAGCTGGCGCATGCTGTCCGTCTGTTCACTGAAAGTGCGGTCCAAACACAGCCGGTTTCCGTCATACGACAGCGTTAAATGCTGGCCCTGCGGGTTATCGAAAAAGCGGAGGGAAAACGGCTGTTGTTGAGCATTGAATTTGACATAAGCGCAATCCAGTCGTGCGATTTCCGCTTGTTTGTCAATGGTGAAGTCGGAAAGTGCGGTCAGATTTCGGTAAATTTCCGTCGCCGGGCTCTGATAAATACGATCGCCGACCAGACGCAGCGCGCGCGGCAGGGTGAGCATGGAATGCCACTTATAGCGCTCGGTCGGATAGCTTAAATCCGGCAAGCCGACCCAGCCCAGCATCAGGCTTTCCACCCCGGAGAAAGTTTGCGGCGCGTAGAAATCAAAGCCCTGATCCAGCTCGGCGATCCGCTCGGCGTCAAAGCGCAGCCCGTCCAGTTTGCCGAGGGCATAAACGGCGTGATAGTTATTCTGAAATTGGGTTGACTGGCGGGCTTTGCCTTGCGGCGACCAGATGAAAATGTCTTTGTTTTCCGCCTGATGGTGGAATAAATCCGGGCATTCCCACATAAACACCTGTCGGTTGTCGAATGCCGGCACGCTTAATTCGCCCAGTAAACGCGGGGTTGCGTCAAGATCATCCATTTCAAACACAATGGCGGTGCCGCTCAGATCGGTGCGCTGCGCGCCGCAAATAAAGCGGATTTTGCCCTCGGCGCTGAAAAACGGTTTCGGATCGCGTACATGTTCGGTATAGCCTGGCGGCGCCTGTTCGATTAACGCCCGCTTGCGCAACAAGTTGCCGGCTTTATCGAAGAGCGCTAAATTCTGATAGGGAACGCGCTGATTATCCGCCGCGCGCCGGGTATTGCCGGTATAAAATACTGCGATCTGTTCACCGACCAATAACGCGCCGCCGGAATAACAACCGTGGCTTTCAAACATTTCGCAGGGAATGAGATTATCCGCTGGGCGGAAATGCTGAAAATCCGCCGTGATCAGATGTTTCCAGTGCTTCATACCGTGCAGGGCGTCAAACGGAAACCATTGATAAAACACATGATATTTTTCGCCGTCGAAGAGCAATCCGTTCGGATCATTTAATAAACCGGTCGGCGGGGCGAGGTGATAACGCGGGCGGAAATCTTTATCCTGTGCGACGCTGTCGGCAAGTTGCGCCAGCTCGTCGGGTTGGGCGGCGTAAAGGCTTTTATATTTGCCTTGATTGAAAATGATCATGCTGAATACTCCGAAAAAAGAAGGAAAATGGCGGCGGGAAGCCGGATAAAAAGACGGGCGAATCGCCCGTCCGTCGGGTTAATCGGCCAGAAATGCCGCCAGCTGTGTACGGTTCGGCAAGGCCGACATCGCCCCTTTGGCGGTGGTTGCCAGCGCGCCGCTGGCATTGGCCTGACGAATAATGTTGACCAGTCTGTCGTGCATGCGCCAATCGGCATGTTGCGACAGGCCGGCAAGCAGCCCGCTGACAAACGCATCGCCCGCGCCGGTGGTATCCACCGGTTGCACCGCTTTGCCGACAATGGTTTCCTGCTGTCCGTTCAGATGATATAAGGCGCCGTCTTTACCGAGGGTGACGATAATCAATTTTTGCGGATAAAGTGCGGTGATTTTTTTAAACGCTTCGTCCAGTGTCGGGGTTTCGGTCAGCAGCGTCAGTTCTTCTTCAGAGAATTTTAACACATCGGCCAGCGCCACCGCCTGCATCACCACTCGTTTCATTTCGTCAAAGCTCGGCCATAGGGATTCGCGCAGATTCGGGTCAAAGGAGAAAAAGCCGTTTGCCGCTTTAATCCGGCGAATCGCCTCGAAAGTAGCTTCGCGCGACGGATTATGAATTAATGCGATAGAACAGCAGTGTAGCCATTCGCCGGACTGAAAATTGGGCAGATCGGCAATCTGTAAAAACTGATCGGCGCTCGGATTAACCATAAAAGTAAAGCTGCGCTCGCCGTTGTCCAGACCGACCACCACCGTGGAGGTGCGCTGCTGCGGGTCGAGGATCATATGATCGGTTTCCACCCGCTCCTGCTGCAATGTCCGCTGCATAAATTCGCCCAGCGGATCTTTACCGACCCGGCCGATAAACGCGGCCTGTCCGCCCAACCGTGCCACGCCCACCGCTACATTGGCGGGCGCACCGCCGGCGCAGCGCAGATAATGTTGTTCGCCGTCGGGAATTAAATCCACCACGGCATCGCCTAATACCCAGATTTTGTGTGACATGTTTGCTCTCCTTTCGGATGTCGAGGATGCGGAGGTTATTCGCATCATGGTATGCTGAATTCGGTGATAAAAATAGGCCGGAAAAAGACCGCACTTTTTAAAAGTGCGGTCGGTTTTCAGCTTATTTTACCGTTACCCGGGCAAATTTACGTTTGCCGACCTGATACACGGCGGTGCCGCTGCTGATGTGTTGTTTCGGATCCTGAGCTTTGGCGCCGTCGATTTTCACGCCGCCTTGCTGCACCATACGGATGGCTTCCGAGGTGGAGCTGACCAAACCAGCCTCTTTTAACAGATTGGCCAGCGCGATGTCGCCGTTTAAGGTCAGTTCCGGCATTTCATCCGGCAGGGCGCCTTTCTGGAACCGGTTGATAAATTCCTGTTCCGCCGCTTCGGCCGCCGCTTCGTCATGGAAGCGGGCAATGAGTTCTTTCGCCAGCAATATTTTAACGTCGCGCGGATTACGCCCTTGCGCCACTTCCTGTTTTAAGCGGGCGATATCCGCCAGCGGCCGGAACGACAGCAGATCGTACCAATCCCACATCAGTTGGTCGGAAATGGACATCACTTTGCCGAACATCTCATTCGGGGCATCGCTGACGCCGATATAATTGCCCAGCGATTTGGACATTTTCTTCTCGCCGTCCAGACCGACCAGCAGCGGCAGCGTCATGGCAACCTGCGGTTTCTGACCGTCGGCTTTTTGCAGTTCGCGCCCGATTAACAGGTTAAAGGTTTGGTCGGTACCGCCCAGCTCCACATCGGCTTGTAAATGCACCGAATCGTAGCCTTGCAGCAACGGATAAATAAATTCGTGAATCGCAATGGATTGGTTATTGGCGAAGCGTTTTTTAAAGTCGTCACGTTCCAGCATGCGCGCGACGGTGTAATTGGACGCCAGACGGATCATGCCGACGGTACCCAGCTCACCCAGCCAGTCGGAATTAAATACGATGCGGGTTTTTTGCGGGTCCAGAATTTTGAAAATCTGTTCTTTGTAGGTTTCCGCATTGCGCAGCACATCTTCGCGTGAAAGCGGCGGGCGGGTGGCGTTTTTACCGGAAGGGTCGCCGACCGTGGCGGTAAAATCGCCGATCAGAAAGATCACTTCATGGCCGAAATTCTGGAATTGGCGCAATTTATTTAACACGACGGTGTGACCCAAGTGAATATCCGGTGCGGTAGGATCAGCACCCAGTTTGATTCTTAACGGGCGGTTTTGGGTTAATTTTTCGATCAAATCCGATTCCGAATAAATCTGATCCGTACCGCGTTTCAGTTCCGCGAGAACAGTGTTGATATCACTCATGGGGTAGTCCTGTGTTGGTTTTGCTAAATTTAACCCCTGTATTATAGAGATTATTCGTAAAATGAAAAGCCTGCGCGCGCTTGGGCTTATCACATTTCATCAAATTCCGTTGCCGGCGGTTGGGCGAGGCGGGCATGTTGTCATCAAACTGTCATATTTCTTTTTTATACTGCCTGTGCAGTCAAGCAATGGTATGTAAACAGGAGAAAGTAATATGACGAAAATTCGGGTAACAAAAATCGCGTTGCTGGCGTTGCCGCTGATGGCATGGTCATTTATCGCACAGGCGCAGACGATTACCGGTGCGGGCGCCTCTTTCCCATATCCGATTTATGCCAAATGGGCGGCTTTATATGAGAAGGAAACCGGCAATAAAGTGAATTATCAGTCGATCGGATCCGGCGGCGGACAGCAGCAGATTATCGCCAACACCGTGGATTTCGGCGCTTCGGATGACCCGATGAAGCCTGCTACGCTGGAACAACACCGGTTATTGCAGTTTCCTGCCGTGATCGGCGGCACCGTGCCGGTGGTCAATCTGCCCGGCATTGCAAGCGGACAGCTGAAATTATCGGGCACGGTGCTGGCGGATATTTTTCTCGGCAAGATTAAATACTGGCATGATCCGGCGATTGCGGCATTGAATCCGGACGTTACGCTGCCGAATAAAGCGATTATCGTGGTGCATCGTTCGGACGGCTCGGGGACGACATTCGGCTGGACCAATTATCTGGCTAAAGTGTCGCCCGAATGGCGGGAAAAAGTTGGTGAGGGCAAATCGGTGAAATGGCCGGTCGGTCAGGGCGGCAAAGGCAACGAAGGCGTTGCGGCCTATGTGCGCCAGCTGAAATATACCATCGGTTATGTGGAATATGCTTATGCGAAACAAAATAATCTGGCATGGACACGGCTGCAAAATAAGAGCGGTGCCTTTGTGCAGCCTTCGAAAGATAGCTTTTCCGCCGCCGCGGCAAATGCAAAATGGGATAACACGCCGGGTATGGGCGTGGTGCTGACGGATGAAGCGGGCGAGCAATCCTGGCCGGTGACGGCGGCGAGCTTTATTTTAATGCGCAAACAGGCAGATCAACCGGCACAAACCAAAGGTGTGTTTGATTTTTTCGGCTGGGCGTTTAAGCAGGGCAAAAATGCCGCGGCAGAACTGGATTATGTGCCGTTGCCCGATAATGTGGTACAGCAGATTGAAGCGAAATGGGCAAACGAGGTGAGCGATCCGCAGGGCAACTCGCTGCGTTAATCTCATCGCCGCCTCTGTGCGCAAGCGGACGGAGGCGGATCGGACAAGAGCAAACGATATGACTAAAATAAATCAAAAATGCCTCAATCATCCGTGGATTGAAGGCCTGTTTAAGCGCACCACAGCGTTTTTCGCCCTGTTGGTGTTCGCCGTTCTGATGGCAATTTTATTGTCGTTGATTATCGGCAGCTGGGATTCGCTTACCCGATTCGGCCTCTCTTTTCTGCACCACGCCGACTGGGATCCGGTGCAGGATAGCTACGGCGCGCTGGTACCGGTGGCGGGAACCTTAATTTCCGCGCTGATCGCCTTATGTATTGCCGTGCCGGTTTCCTTCGGGATCGCCATGTTTTTAACCGAACTGGCGCCCGAATGGGTTAAAAAACCGGTGGGCATTGCGGTGGAAATGCTGGCGGCAATCCCGTCTATTATTTACGGGATGTGGGGCCTGTTCGTGTTCGTGCCGTTGTTTCAGGAGCATATTCAGCCTTATTTGATTGAAATGCTCAGCCCGTTACCGTTAATCGGCATCTTATTTTCCGGCGCGCCGTTCGGCATCGGGCTGTTCAGCGCCGGGCTGGTGCTGGCGATTATGATTATTCCGTTTATCGCGTCGATGATGCGGGAAGTGTTTGCCGCGGTGCCGCCGATGTTGAAAGAATCCGCCTACGGTCTGGGTTCGACCACATGGGAGGTGATATGGAAGATTGTCATGCCTTATACCAAAACCGGAGTGATCGGCAGTGTGATGCTGGGGTTAGGCCGGGCGTTGGGGGAAACGATGGCGGTGACTTTTGTGATCGGTAACGCCTTTTATTTGCCCGAGTCCGTATTTTCGCCGTCCACCTCCATCGCCTCGGCGATTGCCAATGAATTTAACGAAGCCGGCGGGCTGCAAAAATCCGCCTTAATGGAATTGGGATTAATCCTGTTTTTGATTACCACCTTGGTATTAATGCTCTCGCGTTTTTTGGTAGCGCGGATAACGAAAAAAGAAGGTAAAACTCGATGAATAATGACCGCACTATTCGGTTCCATTGCCGCAAACTAAGCAATAAGCTCATGCTGGGATTATCGTTTCTGGCAGTCATCTTCGGTTTGTTCTGGTTGTGCTGGATTTTGTTTACGCTGGTCAGCAAAGGTATTCCGGCGCTGTCCTGGCAGTTATTTATCCATCCGACACCGGCGCCGAACGAACCGGGCGGATTGTTCAATGCGATTGTCGGTTCCGCGCTGATGTTGCTGGTGGCCACACTGATTGCCACACCGGTCGGGATTTTAGCCGGCACTTATCTGGCGGAATACGGCAGATACGGCCGTCTGGCGGCGGCGACCCGTTTTTTAAACGATATTTTGCTGTCCGCCCCGTCGATTATTATCGGCTTGTTTGTTTATGCCGTTTATGTGGCGCAGGTGGAACATTATTCCGGCTGGGCGGGAGCGTTTGCCTTAGCCATGCTGGCCATTCCGGTGGTGGTTCGCACTACCGACAGTATGCTGAGCCTGATTCCGAATAACCTGCGTGAAGCCGCGGCGGCGCTGGGCTGTCCTCAATGGCGGGTGATTACCATGATCTGCTACCCGGCCGCCCGTTCCGGCATTATCACCGGGGCGCTGCTGGCGGTGGCGCGTATTGCGGGGGAAACCGCGCCGCTGTTATTTACCGCACTGTCCAATCAGTTTACCTCATGGAATATGAACGGGCCGCTGGCAAATTTACCGGTGGTGATTTATCAGTATGCCTCAAGCCCTTTTCAGGACTGGAATCAGCTGGCTTGGGCGGGGGCGACGCTGATTACGTTTTTTGTGTTGCTGTTAAATTTAATCACGCGGCTTGTTCTACAGAAAAAATAGGAGAAAAAAATGGAGCATCCAATTATCACCGCGGCGCAGACTAAAATTGCGGTGAATAATCTGAATTTTTATTACGGTGGCTTTCAGGCGCTGAAAAACATTACGATGCGCATTGCAAAAAATAAAGTGACCGCTTTTATCGGCCCTTCCGGCTGCGGCAAATCCACCTTGCTGCGCACATTTAACCGTATGTTCGAGCTGTATCCCGCTCAGCATGCCAGCGGGGAAATCAATCTGGACGGCGAAAATCTGTTGACGACGGCAACGGACGTGGCCATTATTCGTGCCAAAATCGGCATGGTATTTCAGAAACCGACGCCGTTTCCGATGTCGATTTATGACAATGTGGCGTTCGGCATTCGATTATTTGAAAAATTAACTAAAGCGGAGCTGCATGATCGGGTAGAATGGGCGTTGACCAAAGCGGCATTGTGGAATGAAGTGAAAGATAAGCTGCAACAAAGCGGCGACAGTCTGTCCGGCGGTCAGCAGCAGCGGTTGTGTATCGCCAGAGGCATTGCGGTAAAACCGGAAGTGTTGTTGCTGGACGAGCCCTGTTCGGCGCTGGATCCGATTTCAACCATGAAAATTGAAGAGTTGATCGGCGAGCTGAAGCATGATTATACGGTGGCTATCGTCACTCATAATATGCAGCAGGCGGCGCGCTGTTCCGATTATACCGCCTATATGTATTTGGGCGAGCTGGTGGAGTTTGATCACACCAAGGCATTGTTCGCTCAGCCTAAATATCAGAAAACGGCGGATTATATTTCGGGGCGTATGGGCTAAGGCGTTAAAGACGGGTGAATGGGGAGAAATAGGGTGACGGCGAAGAAAATACTGGTAGTGGAGGATGAACGGGCGATCCGCGATATGATCGCGCTGTTTCTGGCGCAGCACAACTATACGGTGATCGAAGCGGAGGATTACCCAAGTGCGGTGAAAAAAATGAAAGAAAAACCGCACTTAATCTTGCTGGACTGGATGCTGCCGGGGCGTTCCGGCATCCAGTTTATTCAGTATCTGAAAAAAAATGAGGAAAGCGCGAAAATTCCGATCATTATGTTAACCGCACGCAGCGCGGAAGAGGATTGCATCACCTGCCTGAACAGCGGCGCCGATGATTATGTCAGCAAACCTTTTTCCCCGAAAGTGCTGCTGGCGCGCATTGATGCCATGTGGCGGCGCAGTTATGAAACGAATGAGCGGATTTATATCGACGATCTGATGCTGGATCAGAGCGCACAGCGGGTCAGCGTGAATCAGCGTCCGATAGAACTCAGCGCCACCGAATATAAACTGCTGCATTTTTTTATGTCTCATCCGGAAAAAGTCTATAGCCGGGAACAGTTGCTGGATTTTATCTGGGGCAATGAGATTTATGTGGAAGATCGCACGGTGGATTCCTATATTCGTCGCCTGCGTAAAAGTCTGGAACCCTATGGCTTCGACCGCTATATTCAAACGGTCAGAGGAACGGGGTATCGGTTCTCCACCCACTGTCAGGATATGCCATGAAATACCGTGTATTCGCTTCTTTTCTGTTTGAAATTCTGCTGGCGGCCGGCGTCGCGTTATTGTTCGGCTTGTTTGCCAAAGATTTTCTGTTCTGGCTGGTTATCATTCTGGGGTTATTGTTAGTTCGTCACCACTATAACGAATATCATTTATTGCGCCTGCTTTCGCCGCAAACCCAGCAGCATAAATACCGCGGCAATCTGCTGGCCTACATTTCTCAAACCGCGGCCTATAATCGCTATCGCCACCGTAAAGATAAAATCAAAACCCTGCGCCTGTTATCCAAACTCAACCGCAATATGCAGTACCTGCCCGACGGAATTATTATTTTTCAGCAGCACGGCGCAATCTCTTGGTGTAACAACGTTGCCCAGCAGATCTTTGATTTTTACTGGGATAAAAAAATGCAGAAAAATATTTTTAGCGTGATTTTTTATGAGGAATTCAAAAGTTATTTTAAAAAAAATAAATGGCATCATTCTTTAGTGTTATTGCTTAATAATCAACGCTATATTGAAATCAATATCAATAAATACGATGAATTCAGCTATTTAATGATCGCACGCGATGTGACCCAGTTTATTCGCCTGCTGCATTCGCGGCAAACCTTTTTAACCAATCTGAATCATGAATTGCGCACCCCGCTGACTGTCATTCAGGGTTATCTGGAACTGCTGGAAGGAGAAAGTCAGGGTTCGGCATTACAACATAAAGCCTTGCAGGCAATGAAAGAACAAAGCGGCAGAATGGCGACGCTGCTGCAACAATTAAATACGCTGGCGAAGATAGAAATTTCATCGAACAAGGAGCATCAGGTAGTGGATGTGGCGCAATTGATTCTGGCGCTACAGAAAAACATTGCCGTACTTAATGATCAGCAGCACAGGCTATGCTTTGAGATTGAACCGGATCTGAAAATCATGGGCGATGAATCTCAGTTGCAAAGTGCGGTGTCCAATCTGATTTATAATGCGCTTAAACACGCGGGACAAGGCACGACTATTCATGTCGGCTGGAAAAACACTGAGCAGGGTGCCGAATTCAGCGTGACCGACGACGGCATCGGCATCGCGCCGCAGCATTTACCGCACTTAACCGAACGATTTTATCGGGTGGACGAAGCGCGCACCAATCATACCGGCGGCACCGGCTTGGGGCTGGCGATTGTTAAACACGCGCTGGAACAGCATGATTCTCATCTGGAAATTCAAAGTACGGAAGGCAAAGGCAGCCGTTTCAGCTTTCTGATTAAAAAACGCTATGTCATCAAAGAATCACACGAATAAAAAAAAGCGTCTCTTTTGTGGGGGGAGAGACGCTGAAATGTTGGAGTGATTATCTATTATTGTTTGAATGGCTAGATGATAATAGTTCTCAAATAGCTTGTCAACATATAAATGAAAATTATTCTCAATAATTTTATTCTGCGCGATAAGGCACCGCTTCGGTCAGCGAAAGTGCGGTCGGAATTTGATCAGAAATATCGAATTTTCCCGCGTACGCATACACCTCGACCCCGGCGCTTATTGCCTGACGCAGCAGGCGATCATAGTCGGGATCGATATATTCCGCAACCTTGAAACAATCGAAGCCGTTATGCAAACCGGCAAACAAGATCACCGCACGATGTCCCTGTTTTTTCATTGCCATCAGCTCGCGCACATGTTTTTGGCCGCGCGTGGTGACGGCATCGGGAAACATGCCGATATTGTTTTTAACCAGCGTCACGGATTTCACTTCCACATAACAATCCGGCAAGCCCTCACCTTGCAGTAAAAAATCGATACGACTGTTTTCCTCGCCGTATTTAACTTCCGGCAGGATGTGGTCGTACCGCGCCAGTTCTTTGATTTGCTTGTTCCGTAAGGCTTCCAGCGTCAGTTGGTTGGAGCGATGCGTATTGATACACACCAGCTGTCCGTTGTTTAACTGGGTTAATTCCCACGAATGCGGGTATTTGCGCGTGGCGCTGTCGGAAGTGGAATACCAGATCTTATCGCCCTTTTCACCGCATCCCGTCATCGCGCCGGTATTGGCGCAATGAATGGTCAGCATCTCGCCGTTCGGCAGCGCCACATCGGCAAGAAAACGTTTATAGCGACGAATTAATGTGGCGGGTTGCAACGGAGGTAATTGCATAATATTTCCTTAAATAGTGCTGATTTATTTTCAGCATAGCGTTTAAAATAACGTTAAAAGAATAAACTCTCAATAAATTGGGATTAAATTAATTTTAAATTCGGGAAAACCCATTGTATCCGTTTATTTTCAACATCCAATTCCCGAACTAAAAACGCAATGCTGTCTTCCGGATTCAGCGTGATATATAAATATTGATTATGCTCGATTTTATGCATCGGCTCATTATTTTTCGCAATAAAAATCTCATCACAGGGTTCGATATTTATTATAGCCTCGGCATAAAAATAAATAGTCTGTGTCGTTGAATGCGTATTTTTAAATAACAAATAAGAGATACCGGAAGTTTCTATTTTTAAACTGTTTTCAGAATATACCGACGGCGCCAGACTGATATTCATACAGCCGCAGGTTTTCGCTTCCTGTAATGAAAGAATACAGGATGCCGTATATTCTTTTTGACAAAAGCGGGTAATACTGTCGTGTATAATATTGTATTCCGTATAAGGCTTAATTCTGAGCGGAAAACCTTGTTGATAATATTTTTCCGCAAAGCGTTTATGGTAAGAATATTCTTCGCCTTTTCGGTGTGCGCGCGTGACATGTAATCCTTCAATCAACTCGTTTTCAAACGTATATTCAATGCCGTTCGTTGTCTGATTTTGGCGGATTCCCCAAGCCGGAGGGCAATTATATTTAATCGGTAAAAATGCTACGTTTTCATGATCTACCGCATATGAATTAATTAATGTCGAATCAATTCCATAACATTGAATGAATTTCTCTTGCCGTATTTCAGTGTCAACATAATTTTTATAATCTACCCAGGCTTGTTTAAAACCAATAATTACACCGGCTTGATAAACATAATTATGCTGTTTTTTCAGTCGGTTTATTTTATCTCGAACGGCATCAAGCGCAGGAGCGGTTACGCAATCATATAAAAAACTGCATTCCCAGATATCATAAGTACAATACAGTTTCGTTTTATCCTTAATCTGATTAAAAACGGTCAATTTTGTTTGTGGAAACCAAATATCGGCATCATAAAGCGCGATACAATCATAATGATATTGTGCGGCGATATCGGCGGCTGAAATTTGACGATCGATTAAAATCTGCGGATATTTATTGGTTGCGGAAAATACCTTAAGACCATTTGATTGTAATATCTGTTTTTTCTCCGCAGATAATCCGTAGGAAATCACACCGATATCGCCGTTATAATCCGTTTCTTTCAGGCTAAGAATAAACGGGATCAAATGCTCGTACCAAAGTTTATGGTTATCATCAATAGCCGTCAGAATAATTGTTTTCATCATACTATTTCTCAAATAACCGCTTAAGTGCTTTTTCATATAAATAAATATTCATCGGATTGGTCGGCGAAAGAGAATCCAGATAGTCATTAGCGCGTTTAACATAGGCAGCATGATGTTTATCATGGTTATCAATCACATCAAGTAACACTTTGGCACCTTCAAAGGCATCGAATTGATCATAATAATAGCCGACGCCTTTCGGCAGTAATTTGGAATTATGGATAAACGGATAGCCGCCGTAGAGCGCATCATTATAAGCGTAATTCAGTCCGTTTTCCCATTGGTGACTCAGTACGACATCGACATAACGGGTTAAAAAATCCGGCATCTGATAGCGTCCTTCCACCGTCATAATATTATTTTTAACGATTTCTGTGCGGCCGATAAAATTAAAAAACGTCGGATGATCTTTTTTATCATAGGTGTTACAGGCATAAAAATGCTGAATTTTTTCCGGCGCCGTCCGATAGGCCTGTTCAGTAATAAGAATCGGGGTAAAACAGTTTTTAAAAATAAAAATATTCGGTTCAAAACATGCGATACGTTTAGATTTTTTCTCAGGATCCGGTTTATAACCGAATTCAAGATTATGTTCCGTTTTAATACGGCGAATGACTTTATCACAGAATGTCGGCGCCCAGATTGCCGGAACCTGATAAGAATCACAATGATGCATAATGGCAAAATAATCGGCGCAGGTATTCATATTTTGCGGAATAAGCCAGTTCGCATCAAATAATGTGCCGTTAAAAGTGCGGTTCGGATTTTTACCAAAAATAAAATATTCAATATCCATAATATAATCAGGACCCATTTTATAGCAGACTATTTTTCCGCCGTGTTCGTGCATGCGGGTCATATATTGATATTCGATGGTCAGCGTGCCTTCAATAAGCACGTCAAGCTCATCAATGACATCTTCTACATAAGAAAATTTTAAATTCAGATCATCCAGCATAAAGCCGTCAGGCGGCGTTGCCCGTTTTTCCGGTCCCCAAGAGACTAAAACCACGTCTTCCACCAGTGAGGAGGCTTTAAATAATTGATAAAGAAAAATCACATTTTGGTTTGCGCCGTTTGCCCAAATATCGGCAATTTGGGCTTCCAGATTGAATGTGATACCGATTTTATAGTTGCGTGACATAAAGAATTCCTTGAAAGACAGTAAGTTGTGCTGATGCGATGTCGATCTATTTTAGTGGGTTATCAATAAAATTTCACCTACACAATTGTGTAGGTGAAATGTAGCGTTTAGCGGATTATTTCCATTGGTATCCGATACCGGCACCGACGTTATAATCGCCCTGTGTTGTTGCACCGGCGCTGACTTTGAAAATCACCTTATTATTATCGGAAAGTTTGGAATAACCGACGGCAACCGCACTTTGACCGTTATAGTTACCCACGCCCATACCGACAAGGTTCGCGCCCGGCTGAGTGACCTGCGGAATATTGGCGATAGCAACCGCTCCGGCGATACCGGCACGCAGTTTACGATCGGTTTTGCGTAAATCGGCAGAAACCTGATCTAACTGACGTTTATTTACCGCGTCGGTCGCTTTGACACCGTCGGCGACATTGGTTACGCGCCGTTCATGTCCGGCACTGCCGACAGAAACCGTATTTGCTTCATTAGCAACGGAATTTGCGCCGATCGCAACGGCATTTTCCGCACTCGCTTGTGCATTCTGACCTACTGCCGTAGCATTTTTCGCACTGGCCCGCGCGTTCTGACCGACGGCAGTGGTGTTTTCAGCGGTCGCTTTCGCTTTATTACCGAATGCGGAGGCATTTGTTTTATTTGCCGTTGAATCCGCACCAAAATTCGTTGTTGAATCATCACCATCATCTTCACCAAGCACTCTCTGCGCAGAACTTGCAGCCGCAGAGGCGGACGACGCGGCGGATGTCGCCGAACTGCTTGCCGAATGTGCCGAACTTTCCGCACTGGATGCAGAACTTGACGCCGCAGTTGCCGAACTCTCAGCGCTGGACGCTGAAGTTGACGCTGCACTTGCCGAACTTTCAGCGCTGGATGCCGAGGTCGAAGCTGCTGTTGCAGAGCTTTCTGCACTGGATGCAGAACTTGACGCTGCAGTTGCCGAACTTTCAGCGCTAGATGCGGAGGTTGAAGCCGCACTTGCCGAGCTTTCCGCGCTGGACGCAGAACTTGATGCCGCAGTTGCCGAACTTTCCGCACTAGACGCAGATGTTGAAGCTGCGGTTGCGGAACTTTCAGCGCTAGATGCTGATGTTGAAGCGGAGCTTGCCGAACTTTCAGCACTGGATGCCGAAGTTGAAGCCGCAGTTGCTGAACTTTCAGCACTGGATGCAGAAGTTGACGCCGAAGTTGCGGAGCTTTCTGCACTGGATGCAGAACTTGATGCCGCAGTTGCAGAGCTTTCCGCACTGGATGCCGAAGTTGACGCCGAAGTTGCGGAGCTTTCCGCACTGGATGCCGAAGTTGATGCCGCAGTTGCGGAACTTTCAGCACTGGATGCAGAAGTTGACGCTGCACTTGCCGAACTATCAGCGCTGGACGCAGAACTTGATGCTGCACTTGCCGAACTATCAGCGCTGGACGCAGAACTTGATGCTGCAGTTGCCGAACTTTCAGCGCTGGATGCTGATGTTGACGCCGCACTTGCCGAACTTTCAGCGCTAGATGCTGATGTTGACGCAGCACTTGCCGAACTTTCAGCGCTGGATGCGAAAGTTGACGCAGCAGTTGCTGAACTTTCTGCACTGGATGCGGAAGTTGACGCAGCAGTTGCTGAACTTTCTGCACTGGATGCCGAAGTTGACGCTGCTTTTGCAGAACTATCGGCGCTGGATGCAGAAGTCGAAGCCGCGGTTGCAGAACTTGAGGCACTAGATGCAGAAGTTGAAGCAGAACTTGCCGAAGTTGATGCTGCTTTTGCCGAGCTTTCAGCGTTAGATGCAGAAGTCGAAGCCTCAGTTGCAGAACTTGCCGCATTAGATGCAGAAGTCGAAGCCGCTGTTGCTGATGAAGCTGCATTTGTGGCAGCGCTGATCGCAGAACTTGCTGCTGTTGAAGCCGTGGTTGCTGATGTTGACGCTGCGCTTGCTGAGCTTGCCGCACTGGATGCGGAAGTTGAA
>Ga0129306_1001111_pt1 | contig 33842 bp, 31 predicted proteins | sample P827metagenome_FD_94438 | JGI IMG/M metagenome (GOLD analysis project Ga0129306, IMG submission 94438) | Capybara group fecal microbial communities from Wisconsin, USA - P827 metagenome | ecosystem: Host-associated > Mammals > Digestive system > Large intestine > Fecal | place: USA: Wisconsin...
TGAAATCTGCGAATAAAGATTTGCGAACTCGCTAAGACTAATCATGCCGTCCGACACATTCAAAGTGTAGGTAGATGTCTCATAAGTCTTATCCGGACCGTCGCCATTGATATTGCAAAAGTCGAAGTTAAGAATGTCGAACATAAACGCATTGGCGTTTTCAGCAGTTAAAGCCTCGTCGCTTTTAGCACCAGCTTGAAGTTTTTTCTCAAATTCAAGGATATAAGCCTCCCTGTCTGGTACTTCGTTTTGATAGACGATGCCTTTGTTCAGCGCCATCTGCGGTGCGTTGTTAACGACTTCGTTTTTCTTGTTGCAGGCCTCAAATGTGATTACTCCTGCTGCTGCGATGAGCAATGTTGCCACTATGGCAACAGTTTTTGATTTTTTAACCATAATTTTGAAATTTAATTTGTTAATAAAATGTTGTTGATTAAAGGGATTATTATCTTGCGAACTCCCCTTCAGCATAGCCGTTGGCGTTGTCTAATATTAAGGTGTAATTTCCACTTGACGTGTTTGAAAGAGGAATACTAAACGTCTTCTGAACGGCTGTGTTAACCGTATTGTTATAAACCACGCTGCCACTTTCACTCATTATCGTGATGTTCACATTACCAAAATTCTGATGGAAATACACATTAACACAATTATTGACATATAAAGCTTCGACAGAATTTGGGCCAGTATTGTAACTCAAATTACCTCGTAAAATAATGACCTTATTATTTGAAGGTGGATCTGTAGGTGTTTCTATTAAATTGGGATTATCCTGATTGCTAATCGCCAAAGCTTCAATGGTACCTGTGCTCAAGAAGCCTGCTAAAATAAATGGTAATAATTTTTTCATTTTTTGATACTTTTTTTGTCAAAATTTTTTTACGTTTGATTTCGACAGCAAAAGTATCCAAACAAAGTGCCATCCAAACTGCCATCCAAAAAATTTAGATGCAAAATTTTTGTAAAGAATTGATTTGCAATAAGATGTGATTTTGGCTATCCAAACTTTTTTTGAAAAAATCCAAACTGTTTTCTAACAGATTACACAGATTCGCACGGATTTTTTGAGATTCCTCACCACTTCGTGGTTCGGAATGACAACCATCAGGCGGGGAATCTCAGCTGAATTAATAATATCGTTAAAAAGAGGATTTCTCCACTGCGCTATGCTTCGGTCGAAATGACAGAGTCAAACAGGTTTTCCTGTTCCTGGAGTTTTTTCACCTTGCCGCGGGCTTTGTCAAGAACGCTGGTGCTCACGTCGAGAAGCAACGCCTCGTCGAGACGCGTGAGATTGAAGTTGGAGAGCATATATACCCGGCACTCTATCTCGCTCATGTCGGGATACTTCTCTTTCAAGGTGTCGTAAAGACCGGGATATACGGCGTTGAACAAATCGGTCATCACCTCCCAGTGGTTCTTGTCGCCAAACATCTCCTTTTCGAGATTGGCAAGCAGATATTTGTCTTTCTGGTCTTTTGTCAAAATCTCAAGACGCTGCATCGACCTCAGTTTTTCCGCAAGGTTATCCGACTTGTCTTGGATGAGACTCTCATTGTCTTTCATAACCTTCAAAAGAGTGGCTTTCACCTCAGCCTCTTTCTTGTTATTTTGAATAATCCGGTAATACAAAACAAGGGCTACCGCTAAAACAATGATTATCACCACAGCCAGCATTATCTCAATCCGATAATTTAAAATTATACGGCGGTTCATGTCGTTTTGCAAGGTCTCGTAATCGTATTGACGTTGAATATGATACAAGTTATCTTTTCGCAGTGAATCTTGGAGTTGATATTCAAACAATCTAAATATTTTCATATATTCCAATGATTGCTGATAATCCTTTTTCATTTCAGCAAAATTTGATAAAGCAGCATATGTCGACACTGTTGTCTCAAATTTGATATCAGATAGAGGTAAAAGATCAAGGACATTTTGATAATATATACCAGCAGAGTCATATTCATAAAATTTTGTAAATGTTTTCGCTAGATTTAAATATTGCAAGATCTTGGTTGCTGTATCGCATGTTTTTATCTGCCTCAAACAATCTATTGCCTCATCAAATTTACCTTGTTCGCGGTAACAGACTGAATAGTTGTTCATGATTTTACGCCAAGCGTAGTTTGAATTGCTTTCATTAGCATAAACCAAGCCTTGTTCCAGACATTTTTCAGCGCCGATGAAATCCTGCTGATCAAAATAAGACAATGACATTAAATTTTGAGCCAATGCACGTTCATCATATTTGGTGCCGAAATATGCGTCAGCTGTTATTATAGCAGGCCATGCTTCATCATCAAGAAATTTCTGATATAGCAATCTCGCCACATTATAATTGGCTCTTGCATAAGTCAGAGAATCACCAGTAAACTCTGCATATTTTGCGGCGTCTTTAAAGCACACTATAGCCGCGTCGTCGCGAAGTTCTCTTAAAACGTATCCGCTGTAGAGTGCGCCATAGGAGGCCTTGCAATAGTCATCCTTTCCGGCGAAATATTCGGCGGAGTGTTCCAGTTCGGGCATGGTGTAGATCTTCTTTTCCTTGATGCGGTGTGATAGTTCACGGCGCTCGCCGTCAGGGTGGGTGAAGAGTGCCTCCGCCTGCATCAGCGACATGTTCATGCGGATGTCGTCGTCGAGAAACACCATGATGTTGAGCACGCTGTCGATGAGGATGAGTGCGCTGTCTGGGTCGGATGCTGCAACCTCCTGCGCCTGATGATAATAACGTTTTGCGCGACGCAAATCGGAGTCGCATGACGTGAACGCAAAAAGGAGCGCGAGAATTATGACGAGATGTTTTTTCATGGCGCAAAGATAATAAAAAGTCGTTAGTCTTTAGTCTCTAGTTTTTAGTTTTTTATTACTACTAACGACTAAAGACTAGCAACTAAAGACTATTTGTAAATCTCGCTTTCGTCAACCAGATTGTTCAGCAAGGCATATACCGTGAGGCCGGAGACCGATTTGATGCCGGTTTTTCTAATGATATTCTTTCTGTGCGTGATAACGGTGTGGACCGAAATGAACAGCTGGTCGCTTATCTCTTTGTTGGTGAGGCCTTTGGCAAGAGCGACGAGGACGTCGATTTCGCGGTTGGAGAGCTCCACACTTTCAGGTTTGTCCTGATATGACTTACTGTCGCTCAACAAGTTGAAGATTTTGGTAACGACCTTCTGTTTGCTGTCGGTCATCTCGATAACTTCTTTAAACTGCTTGAGGATGTTTTTGTCGATAAAGGAGCTCACAAGTGCCACTGGCACCATATTTGGAAAGTCGCGAAGGAGCCTCTGGAACGTCTCGTTAGCATCGAAAGCTACCAGCAACGGATTGATTATCAATATATCAGGGTTATACGAAGCGAGTTTTTCCTCCAGTCGGTCGAGGCTGTCGAGCTGCGAGACGATGGCAATCTGCTTGCAGTCGTCGAAATACTGTGCGAGGCCGGCACTGAGCATAGGCGAAGGCTCAACTATGATGATTTTGTTGTCAGATTTCATGATTTAAGCCTCCAAAGTTTTGACAAAAGGAATAAGCACGCGCTCCTCGATGAGGGCGTGACTCATCAAGTCAGCTGATAACTCATTGATATCCAATGCTATCTCGATACGTTCCTTAGGGAACACATCAGCCGGAAGGTATTTTATCAGGATATTCATCAGGTCGAGGAGCTTATCTTCGATGTTGGTGTGGTTTTCGTGAAAAACATTGATTTTATAATCGGATTTGACGTTGTTGTCAACTATCTGCTGAAGGTACGGGAACACGTTTTTCTCTTCATAGATGAAATGGTCGACGACCTCGTTTTTATATTCGTCGAAGAAACGGCGCAGGGTGTGTCCGTATTTCGGGATGCATGCCTCGATGATGTGGTTGAGGTGCTCCTCGATATGCGGTATGCGCTCGTGGAGGTAGTATTTGTGCGATTCGAGCAGGTAGCTCACCAGCGCTTTCAGGTCGACGGATTTGATATCTTCCGCTGACGGGGTGTAGTCGTCGTTGCAGTATACGTTGCAAATCATGAGGAAGAACTGCGGATTGACACCATGTGTTTCGCACACCTCAGCGATGCTGTGGTCGCCGAAGCCGAGATCCATGCCGAAACGTGGAAGCATCAGCAGGAGTTTGGAGTTGCCGACGATGAGGTCGGCCATTTTCATATTTTCGGAAAAGATGTTTTTCATTGCAATGATTATTTTTTTGCAAAGATAATAAAAGTCTCTCGCAGATTGCACAGACCATCACAAATTTTTCTACCGAAACCTTCTTACACGTAGAATTTACTCGCTAAAGCGAGGGATTGCGCAGATATAAGATGCTGCCAGACAATAACTAAAACATGGTATTAAAAATTTGTAAAATCACCGATTATGGGGAGATGTCGTGTCGGTGATATGGTATATTTTTGCAATCAGAATGAATGACAAAAACAGGCCATATTTTTAGTTTAGAAACATTAGAGACGCCACACTGTGACGTCTCTAAATGTATTTATGAATTCTTATTATTTTCGTTTTTTAGAATGATACCGCGACGTTTAGTGACCTTACGGTTGATTTTGAACAGCGTGCGCCTCATAAACAGCGGGTTGCGTATGATATATGATTTGAGATGTCGCTCGCTCTTCTCCGGGTAGATGTCGTCGACAGCGACGAGGATGCCTGTCTCATCGGTCTCGCCGAAAGCGTGGTTATAGGCTGTGCCGAACGAGCGCATGGTCGACGAGAGGTTCATATAGGCGTTGACGAGCGGTGGCACATAGGAGCCGAGCTCGCGCACCGAGCGTTGCAGAATCTGGTAGTCTTCCCTGTAGTTTCTGCCTGAAAAGAGGTCATGCAGCTTGTTGTAGTCGGTCTCGATACGCAGAGGTTCGTTAGGCCACACAAGGCCGTCCTTATCAGGGAAATGTTTCTGGTAGAAATAGAGTATCATGTCCTTTGCCTGGCGGTTCATGTGGGGGTACATGGTGATTTTGCCGAAGTAATACTTCGTGTTGCGTATCTCCAGTGCCAGTGTGGCGAGGCCGTCCCAGAGGTTGTCGAGCGAATACATCCCTTTGCGGATGTCGGCACTCGGCTGGTATGCCGGCTGCACGAAAGAGCGTCCGAGTTCAAGGGTATAAGGCAGGTATTTCTCGATAAAAGTGTCTGTAAAGTGGAACAGTTCGGATGTCGGGGTGTAGATGGAGCCGTCGACAGAGCGGAACATGTTGCTGCCGTGGATGAAACGGTAGCCGCCCACTATCTCCTCCTCCACCGGGTCCCACACGATGAGTTGTTTAAAGCAATACGGTTCCGGTAGAAGGTCGAATTCGTCGATGTCGATAGGTTTTCCGGTGCCTCCGCCTTCTGTGGCGAACGAGAGCTCACGCAGACGGCCGATTTCTTGCATGATGTTCGGCGAGAGAGCCGCCGTGGTGATGTATATCTCCTTGTCGCCATGGTTGGTCTTACGCAGGAAATGTTTTCTTTTCAGCTCTTTTTTGATAAGCTCGCGGGATACCGGAGGGATGATATAGGATAAGTCCATGGTTGTCGTTTTTTTATATTTATTTGATGGTATATATTTTGTCGTGAAGACGTTGTGCCCATTCATAGGCGATGGTGCCGTCGTCGAGGGTCTGCCACGGTATTGGCTCGCCCACCGTCATGCGGAAGGTCTTGCCGCGTTGAGCGAACATCTCGCCAGGAAGCAGTGCCATCTCGAAGTTGAATTTGATGCCCAGACGTTTGCGCCAGTTGGCGATGGTGTAAAAACGGCGTCGGTTGTATGCCTCGATGTGCACCGGGATGATGTCGCGATGATGCTGTATGGCTTTTTTTATCACTGTCGGTTTCCATTCGAGGTCGACGATTTTGCCTTTGACACGACGCGAGCATAGTCCAGCGGGGAAATACAGCAGCACATTCTGTCCGGCGAAAGCCTCGTTGATGCCGCTGGCGGTGTTGCGGTTGCCGTGGACCTTGTCGACAGGCACAAACACAGGCTTCAGCTGTTCGACATACATCAGGAAGTCGTTAACCGGGAACAGGATGTCGTCGCGCACCGCGCCCACGGCGGCGATGAGAGCCATGCCATCGGGGCCGCCTAAAGGATGGTTGGCGACGATGATGGGGTTGCCTTCCTTGGGTATACGCTCGGAGTTAATCAGCTCGACAGTGATGTTGAGATGATTCATGATGGCTTTGGCGAACTCCACCCCTTCCCTGTCGCCATAAAGGTCGAGACATTCGTTGATTTCGTCGACGTGCAGCAGACGGTTGAGCAGGCGCACTATCCAACGTCGCGGCTTTATGCCCTTTGATGCCAAAACCTTGGCGAGGTCGATATGGTTTACCGCTTTGCCTTCCATTGTTAATGTCTCTGGAATCTGTGGGTCTGATCCACCAGCTCACCGTCAACGACCTTATAAAAACGCTGATTGGTGTCGGGTGATTTCAGTCCTCCCTTATTGGTGAGATAAGGGCCTAATTTGATATAATCAAAGTCGTTGATATTTGCCGGTTTGTCGTATCTACCGGAATACCAAGCGACTTTAAGGTTTAAGATGTTTTTTATGTAATGAGCCAGTTGTTCCACCTCGTATTTCGAGGCGTCACCACCCATGATACACACACAGGTGATGTCGCCTTGATAAATATCTACGAGTCTGCTCAGTTCGTTTTCTGTCAGTTCTTCGCCTATGTTTTCCCAGAGATGCGGGCTATGGCAGTCGGGACAGTGATTCGGGCAGTTGGTAAGGTTTATTGCCAGACTCACTTCGTCAGGGACTTCCTGAAAGACGACGTCATAGTTATAGTATTTCAGCATCTTTTATGTTAAAATTTGGCGTAGAAACGTTTGCCTGCCTCCACCTGACGTGCAGCTGAGAAGTTGCTGATACGTTTCATGTAACCGATAACACGTGTGAGGTAGTCGAGATGTTCGCTGCCGCACTTCGGGCATTTCTTAAGATAACGTTTGTCGATATGACCGCAGTCGTTGCACACCGTGTTAGGGATGTTGAATGTAAAGTAGTTGCAGCCTTCTTTTGAAGCCACTTTGAGGAGCTGGCGGTACTGATCCTGTGTGAGGTGTTCCTCGAGGTTGCAGTGCAGTGCCGAGCCGCCTGTGAGGTGCTTGATATAACGCTCGCCGTGGAGTTTGAATTTATCGAGAACGTTGGTGTTCTGGTTTTCAACGACGTAGAAGTAGCTGTTGTAGCAGTCACGAGGCACTTTGTATCCGTCTTCCTTGTCCCACTTGGCGTGTTTCACGCCGACGTTTTCGGCTGGAATCATTTCGCAGTTGAACATCAGGCCCGGCTTCTTGTACTGTTTGTTGTATTTCTCGATGAGGCTGAGGATTTCTTCCACGAAGTGCTGGTATTCAGGGTTATCGCTGATTTCGATGCCTTTAAACTCGGCAGCTTCTACGATACCGTTGACGCCTATTGTGAGGTACTGGCGGTCGATTGCGATGTAGCCTGCGTCGAACAATGGGAGCATGCCTTTGTCGCGGAGGTAGCGGAGGTTGGTGTCGTAAGCCATCTGCACTTTATGCATGAGGTCGATGACTTCCTCAACGAAGCTGAGGAATGGCAAGCGGTTCTGCTCTTCGTACTGGATGCAGCGGTTCATGTTGATGGTGAGCACGCTCTTTGAGCCTGTCGACACGCCGCCGGCGCCGAGGGTGTAGCTGAACTCGTTGTCCTGGATCTCGTTGCGGAGACGGCAGCAAGAGCTCAATGAGTCGGCATTGTCGCTGACGTAGGTGAAGAACGAATGGCCTTCGGCGTACATCTCAGCGGTGAAGTCGGCATATTCCTTGTCGGCGATATCGCCGTTTTCCGAGAGGAGAGCCATGGTCTCGACAGGGAATGTCAAGACGGTCTTGAGACGTTCGGCGTTGAACCATTTCATGAAGCGTTTCTGGAGCCAGTTGAGCGAATCCCAGTCAGGCTGGCTGCCATCCGGGAAGTAGAAGTTGCCGAAGAGGCTCTTGAAATAGAATTTGTCGTAGTATGAGATGTTCCAGAACACCGACTGGTAGTTACGTGCGCCGGTCGGTTGGTTGATGGAGTACACTATCTGTTCGAAGCAGTCGGTGATGACCTTGTCGAGGGTGCGTTTGCGTGTCGAGAGGTCGACGACTTCGTTAGCGCGAGTGTAGTAGTCTTTTCCGTATTCCATCCCGATGAAGTAGTTGAGATACATCAGGAATTCCGGAGTTGCGCAGGCGCCGCTCAGCATTGACGACACCATGAACACCATGTTGATGAATCCGCCGCAGAACGACTTGAGGTTTGTCGGGCGTGTGGCGTTGCCGCCTATCGACTTGGTGCCTTCGAGCAGCCAAGGGTACATGGTGATACTTGCGCAGTAGTTCGCGATGCTTGTCTCATCATTCTTGTAGATGAAGTGATGGTTAAGCAACTCGATATATCTGTCGGCCACCTCTTTGCCATACATGTCTTTGATGCGGTCGCAGAGCATACGGCGGTTGAGGCGTATGAAGTTTGACTTGGGAAGCTCGCCGATAAGTGTGGCGATATTTTTCTTCTCCACGTTGGCGTTTGCATCGTATTTGCTGCCCGACGCCGCATTCTGTGCGTTGCAGTAATTAATGAGGAAGTCGAGTTTGTCCTTCACCTCACGGTCTTCGTAGTGACGCTGACGGTAAAGGATATACGATTTCGCGACGTTGTAATAACGTTCAGCCATGAGTGCATTCTCCACCTGGTTCTGAATCTCTTCAACAGAAATTCCGTCGTGGATGCTGACACGGCTCATGATGTTGGTGAGAACCTCCTGCGGAGCGAAGCTACCGACGCTGAGGAAGGCTTTCTGAATTGCATTTTTAATCTTATCGACTGAGAAAGGCTCGCGCTTACCATTTCTCTTGATAATAAAGACCTGGTTAAACTCCATACTACTTTGTTGTTTTATATATTATTGCTCGTTATAATTAGTAAAATCTATGATACTCAACAATGGCTAATGTTGAAATTTTTATCACAATCTCACTGTTATTGTCATTGCAAATTTATACAAAACTTTTTGGTTTGGAGCGCAATTTTTTATCTTTTTATCAACAAAAATATCAACATTTCACAACGTCAACAGCAACAAGGCTTTTGCCATTTTCGAGTGCTTTTTTCACCTTCGCAGTACCCTTTTCGACGAAGAATTGGCCGTCTTTTTTGTTGATAACGACTTCTTCGTCGGCATCGTTTCCGGCATCACCTTTTATTATTAATGACTTTGGAGAAAGCCATATCTTGGTATATTCCTTTCCCTCATCGAAAGCCTTGAAGCTATTGAAAACCAATTCATTAACCTCTTCTCTTGTGGCGTGGCTGGTATCGACGATAAGGTCATAGTTGCTGTAGTCGTCGAGGTTGCAGTGGTAGAAATTCTGGTATCTGAGCAGCTCGCTCTTGCGGCGGTCGATGATTTCCTGGCGTGCTGTCGCCTTGTCGGTATATGACTCGCTCACACGGCCCACATCATTGAAGATTCTTTCGGTTGCGGTGTCCACATCGACATAAAGGTAGATCTTGAACGAAGAAGGCACGAAATGCCATGCCATGCGCGAATCGAAGATGATTTTCTCGTCGGTGCGGCCCAGCTCTGCCATGGTGTCGTCGACGTAGTGGTCGTACTTCGGGTCACTCTCGATAAACTCGTTGAACTCCTTTGCCGACATGCCGTGTTTGGCGGCTAATTGTCTGAACAGCAAGCCCGCTGAAACGATTTTGAAAGGCATTTTACTAATCAGATAATTGGCGACGGTGCTCTTCCCGCTACCGAGCTCGCCCGACAATGTGATGTGGTTCATTTTTCTTCTTTAAAAGGGTTGATTTTTTTTGTTTCGATCTGAATCTTTTCGGTAAACTTCGAGATGACCCTCAACGGCGCGATAATCAGCACGATGAGAAGCTCGAGGATGTACACCTCATACACCGGAGGATATGTCGTATAAAACTGACACACAACGAGTAAGATGGTGAAAATCATGAAGAGGAACTTGCCGAGACGTTTTTTGAAAAACACCATGAAAAGACTGACGATTATCGAGGCGAGCAGCACCCATTTTACTACAAAAAGGGTGTAATGGTTCGATGCCACCACCTCGTTGAGGTTCTTGTCGATATAGCCCTCCTGAAAAACGGTGTTGTATCTTATCCAGACATAGGTCGTAAAGGCGAAAAACAGTATATAATAGGTAACGGCGAAGGTACACACCAGCTTTATTCCAAGCGTGATATGCTTTCGCTCCTTAAAGATGCTCTGTCTCTCCTTTACGACCTGTTCTTCTGTCATTATTGCAAGGTTTTTCTATAATAAATGAAATAAATTCCAATCCAGATAGCTGTCAGGATAACCGGCGAGACTAACGATGCGCCTGTGACGCTGGTTACAAACACCGCGGTGGCTATGAGGATGAGAATCTGTGCGATGGCGTAGATATGGAAGCCTTTTTTCTGCAGTTTCCACATGTAAGCAACGCCGATGAATGATGCTGCAAACAGCAGAGCCTGAATGAGATAGCTCACACGGCTCACGGCGAGCTGCGCCAACATGATGTTTTCGAATTCGTCGATGTCAGGAACAAATTTCTCCATCATCTCGAGGTAGTCCTCATCCTGTCCGAGGCCTTGCATCACATTATATGCGAGGAATGAGAAAATGTTTCCGATAAACTGCCATCCTGCATTAATAAACGACAGCACGCAAGCGATAGTGAGACCTGTAGGGCGCTGTGGCTCCGGGTTCTCAAAGTCGTTAAACTGCTGATTTTCAGTGTATTCTTCCATATCTAATTGTGTTTTTATTTCTCAAAAATCTTTTCGCCAAGATTGTAGTTCTGCAAGAACTCGACTGATTTAGCGATTTCAGTGTACATCACCTTGTCGACTTTCACGAATTCGACTTTCTTGCGGTATTCAGCAACGAAATTCTCAATGAATGCTGACGATTTGATAGGTTTGCGGAAGTCGAGGGCCTGTGCTGCGTTGAAGAGCTCGATGGCGAGGATACGCTCGAGGTTGTTGGCGACGCGCAATGCCTTTGTTGCTGCGTTGGCACCCATACTCACGTGGTCTTCCTGACCCTGTGACGACTCGATGCTGTCGACAGATGCCGGCGTGCAGAGCTGTTTGTTCTGGCTGACGATAGCAGCTGCAGCATACTGAGGAATCATGAAGCCTGAGTTGAGGCCTGGCTCAGCGACGAGGAACGACGGCAGACCGCGTTTTCCGGCGATGAGCTGATATGTTCTGCGCTCTGAGATGTTGCCGAGCTCAGCCATGGCGATGGCGAGGAAGTCGAGGCTCAACGCCAGAGGCTGTCCGTGGAAGTTACCTGCCGAGATGACCATGTCCTCATCAGGGAACACTGTCGGGTTGTCGGTGACGGCGTTGATTTCCTCACCGAGGATCTGCGACACGTAGTTGATGGCGTCTTTTGAAGCGCCGTGAACCTGCGGGATGCAACGGAATGAATATGGGTCCTGAACGTGCTGTTTCTCGCGTGCGATCATCTCGCTGCCTTTCAGGAAGTTACGGAAACGCTCAGCGGTGACAATCTGTCCGCGGTGATGACGGATCTGATGAATCTGGTCGTAGAACGGCTCGATGCGGCCGTCGAAAGCGTCCAACGAGACGGCGCCAATCATATCGGCGAGGTACTGCAGACGGAATGCCTTGAGCAACACATAGGTGCCGTATGAACACATGAACTGTGTGCCGTTGAGCAGTGCCAGACCTTCCTTCGACTGAAGTGTGATAGGCTCCCAACCGAAAATCTTGCTGACTTCAGCAGCCGGACGGATCTCGCCTTTGTAATGAACCTCGCCTAAACCGAGCAGAGGCAGCATGAGGTTGGCGAGAGGTGCAAGGTCGCCTGAAGCGCCGAGTGAACCTTCATCATAAACGACAGGCAGGACGTCGTTGTTAAAGAAGTCGATAAGTCGCTGAACTGTAACGAGTTGCACACCCGAGTTACCGTACGACATGTTCTGAATCTTCAGAAGGAGCATGATGCGGATAATCTCTTCCGGGACAAGGTCGCCGGTGCCGCAAGCATGCGACATCACCAGGTTTTTCTGGAGAGTGCTGAGGTCTTCCTTCGAGATGTTGACATTGCAGAGTGAGCCGAAGCCTGTTGTGACGCCGTAAATCGGGGTTTTCTGTGTCTCCATCTTCTTGTCGAGATAGTCGCGGCACTTCTGGATGCGCTGTTTTGCATCTTCTGACAATGCGAGTTGATAATGCTCGCTGATGATTCGGTTGACTTCCTCAAATGTGAGGGTTTCTGTTGAGATATAATGTGTCTTCATTGTATGTTATTTTTTGATTATTTCGATTAAATTTTCAGCTTTCACGCTTTCCTGACGGCCTTCTTTCATCCATTTCACTGTGAAAGTCTTATCGTTGACCTCGGTCTCGCCTGCCATCACCACCACCGGGATATTGCGCTGGTCGGCGTATTTCATCTGCTTCTGAATCTTGCTTGCGTCAGGATAGATTTCTGCGTTAATACCTTGACGACGAAGCTGTTGCAGATATGGGAGGCAATAAAGTTCTTCGTTTTTGCCGAAGTTCAGGAAGATGACTTCGGTATTCTCGGCGTTCTTCTCCGGGAAGAGATTTAATTCATTCAAAACGTCGTAAATTCTATCCGCGCCAAAGCTGATGCCAACGCCTGAAACGTTAGGCAGGCCGAAGATTCCGGTGAGATTGTCGTAACGCCCGCCACCCGAGATGCTGCCCATCGCCACGTCTTTCGCTTTAACCTCGAAGATGGCTCCGGTGTAGTAGTTCAAGCCGCGGGCGAGGGTAAGGTCGAGTTCATATTCTATACGTAAACCCATGACGTCCAGGTAGTTGAACAAGGTCTCGAGTTCTTCGATGCCTTTGGTACCGACTTCGATGCCGCTCATCAACGATTTCAGCTGCGCCATCTTCTCGCGGGCGGTTCCTTGCATGAAGAGAATCGGCTGAAGCTTCGCAATGGCCTCATTGTCAAGACCTTTCTCTGCCAACTCAGCGTTCACAGCGTCGATTCCGATTTTGTCGAGTTTGTCGATAGCCACTGTGATATCGACGAGAGCGTCAGGTTTTCCGATGTATTCGGCTATTCCGGCGAGCACTTTGCGATTGTTAATCTTCAGCACCACGTTGATTTTCAGGTTATTAAACACCTCATCGACGATCTGCACCAACTCAGCCTCGTTGAGAAGAGAGTCGCTGCCGATGATGTCGACGTCGCACTGGTAGAACTCGCGGTAACGGCCTTTCTGAGGGCGGTCGGCGCGCCACACCGGCTGCATCTGGTAGCGTTTAAACGGGAACGCGATCTGGTCGCGGTACTGCACCACGAAACGTGCGAACGGCACTGTGAGGTCGTAGCGAAGGCCTTTTTCGCAGATCTTGCTTGAAAGCTTCTGAGAGTCAAGCGGTTCGCCGTTCTGCTCCACGCCCGACATGAAGTCACCTGAGTTGAGGATGCGGAACAGCAGTTTGTCGCCTTCGTCGCCGTATTTGCCCATCAGGGTGGAGAGGTTCTCCATCGAAGGGGTCTCAATCGGTTGAAAGCCAAAGCGTTTGAACACGGTCTTAATGGTGTCGAATATATAATTTCGGCGCATCATGACATCCGGAAGGAAGTCGCGAGTGCCCTTAGGAATAGACGGTTTCTGTGCCATTTTTTAAGAAATTTTACAAACTGCAAAGATACAAATTTTAGATAAAAGATATGAGATAAAAGATAAAAGTTTTCAAACGGGCTGCGTGAAAAGATTTTTTCATTATTTTTGCAAAACAAATTCATGATAATATGGAATATACAATTTTGATTCATAAGGACGAAAAAAGCGGCTGGTATTGCGGTCAGTGCGAGCAGTTGCCCGGAGCTATTTCGCAAGGTGCCACTTATGAGGAGCTTATGGAGAACATGAAAGAAGCGATTTCACTGATTTTGGAGTACAACAAGGAAAAAGCCCGCGAGAATTTCAAGGGCGAACGAATTTTTTACAGAAAGTTAGCCATGGCATAAAATGAAAAGAAACCTTTTGATAAAGCATCTGCAACAAAATGGATGTGTGTTGCGACGCGAAGGCTCAAACCATAGCCTCTATGAAAGTCCGAACGGAATTATTGTCGCCGTCCCCCGTCATCCGATCATTGTTGATTACACTGCAAAAACTATTTGCAAGCAATTAGGGATCCCTGTTATTGGAAGTAATTGAGAAAAAATCTAAAACTTTTAGGGTTTTAGGTATTGACAGACATGGTTTTTGTTTCTATTTTTGCATAGTTAAAAAATGATGCCATGAAAAAAATTTTCGTTTTCATTATAGCGATGTTAATTAGCGTTGCTTCTGTTTTCGGGCAGGTTAATGAATACGAGTGTAACACTCTAGACCCAGCAGAAGAAAAGGTATTCCTTACGTTATGCGACAACAGTGTTTATATTTTCGGTTTTCGCTTGAATTGGAAGGATATTTACACTGAGAGCATAATATCAACCGGATTTTACGAGCAAAATCACAACGACACTATTGTTCTCAATGATCAGGTCAACGGATATCAAATGATTGTCAAAAAAGGCAAAAACAACGATATCTCGGTGGTGAGAGGCTGGTGTTTTATGAAAGACATAAAACTAGATTATAAGGAAAGCCACAGCTACAATAAAACCAACTACGACAGCACATACTACACATTAGATTCCAGATATTCGCTAGAAAATTTGATAAATGAGCGCGAGAATTACCGCAATCAATCCGTTTTGCGTAGTTTTAAACCAGGAGTGTATGAAACGGCACAAGACAGTGATAACAAATTGATTATAAATATAGATGGTACTTATCAAAACTATCTGACAGAAGGTACTTGGAAGCGTAAAGGAAATCTTATTACTTTCTATGATAACTGTCTTGGCGAGGTTTTCACAGCATTTATCGAAGATGGTTACATCGTGGTGAAACACAGGTTTTATTATTCCAATAACGAGAGATTACAGATTTTTTCGGAATAAATTAAACACGAGTTTTCTTACATACAATCACTTTTTACCCCTTAATCATCTTTGACGGCATAATTCTATCGACAATAACAATATCATCTTCGATATGGAAGATGTAATTCCATTATTTTTTTAAAAAGTTCGCAAAAAGTGCGAATGTGTTAAAAAATATATTATCTTTGCAGGCGTAATTTGATTTAAAATTATGGGTAATTTAGGCTACGGGGCATATCCCACACATCCCGGAGAAGTGTTGAAAGACGAAATCGAATCCCGCGGCATCAGTCAGAGACAACTGGCTGACAGCATGGGACTTACTTATTCGGTAGTTAACGAAATTTTAAACGGCCGTCGCTCTTTGACAGCCAAGACTGCCCTAATGTTTGAGGCCGCCCTCGATGTTCCAGCCGACTCTCTGATGTATTTGCAAATGAAATACAACATGCAGACTGCAAGGAACGACAAATCTTTCTTGAGTGTGTTGAAAGGGGTCAGAAAAGTCGCATCGGTGCTGTAATTATTGCTATTTCAAAATTTCATCAAGCACCTCATAAATCTCCTCTTCCTTTTCATAAGGGTGAATCTGGAAATACGGATTGCCGGTTAGCATGGCGGAGAGGTGGGTTTTGGTCTTGTTGTAGAAGATATGGCAGGGAATTCCGAAGCGTTCGGCGTAGGCCAGCTCGTAGCCGACACCAAGCGACGGACAGGTGCATTCACCGATGAGGAGGTCGCTCTCACGAAGCCAGGAAGTGTCTTGGTTGTAAATCTTCGAATCGCGTGCAAAACCTTGCTCTTCGAGGCATAAGTTGCTGCCGCCGACATGCTCGGTAAGCACGATATCAGTGCGCTGTATGTAAGAAATGATGCGGTTGTAAAGGTCGGCATCGACGCGACCGCCACGGATGGAACCGGCGAAGTAGATTTTCTTTTTCATCTTTATATCTTTTTGCATAAAATCACCACCTTCTTCTCCCCTATCAAAGTCGTGCCTAAAACGTAGTTTTTATCGCTTTCCTTGAGATTGAGACTTTTTCGCAACTCGTTGGCACTCAACGGGAAATTACGTGTTGCCACAGACGCCTCGGTGATGTCACTTAACAATTCTTTCTTGACTTTTTTGTTGAACGGCGCGAAACCGACGACCTCGAAAATACGGCCCGGGAAATCGGAAATCAGGTTGTCGGAGGTGTAGAGATGGCTGTTTACATGCAATTTTTCGATGGCGAAACGCTGGGAGATTAGTTTGAAGGCGCCGGATTTCATCAATGATGAATTCGGTTCATACAAATATTTTTTGATATTTGATGAAAATGTCGGAATTGCCGATTTTTCTTCTGATTCAACGAATTGAAAATTATTTGTCCCTACAGGTTGCAAATCAACACAAAAATATTTTATCTCCCCATAAAATCCCGGTTCAATCTTTACCAAAACCTCCTTGCATTCGTTTTTCACCGACACAATATGGATTTCCGAAATATTTTGCAATTCATTGGTAATCATGGAAATATCCAACATTGGGGATAATTTAATCAACATGGTGCCACCATGTTGAGACGCACGGCCGCGGGTCTCTACGATTGAAACCACGTCGGGCGAACAATCGTGCAACGAGACCATTTTGCGGTTGTAGATATCCCTTCTGGCAGGGTCCAAATAAAGGACAACGCATGCGTTGTCCCAACGGGTTGTCTGGTTATCATATCCAGTCGGGATAAGGCATGCCTTATCCCTTAAAAAAGATTCCGCATCAGAATTGACAATCGTGATTTTTCGGCCTATAACCGCAAAATTGTGCTCCGCCAATTCGCATAATTCCTTCTGATTTTCAACGTAATACGAGGTTTTAAATTTTTCTGAAAGGAAATAAGAATCGATACCCAGACCGCCTGTCAAATCGACAAAAGTATCGCCACCTCCGATGATTGAGGCCTTGTATTTTGCAGTTAGTTCAGAGGAACACTGCTCCAACGAAAGGTGTTTCGGAAACAGCAAATCGGGATTAGAAGCCCACGACGGAACCTTTTTCTGAAGAAGCTGTCGCGCCTCTATCTGATTGAGCACCAACGTCTTATCCACATCTTCAGGAAATTTCTGCAACGCCAGCTGGCGCACGTCATCCTTCAGATGCGACTCAATGAAATCCCGGGTTGCTGTATTCATCAGCTTTTCAAAGCGTTATTGTATTTCCTACGGAAATTGAAGAACAAAGCCGTGAACAATACCGTGATGCAGCCCGCAATTATCGGAGCGACGACATTCGAGAAGCCTACGCCTTCGACATATTTTCCGGCAGGGAACTCAAAAATGTATGTCATCGTGACCATCGTCATGAACATCGCAGGGATGAGGCTGAAGATGTAATTTTTCTTTTCCTTCGCAAGATAAACCGTTATAGCCCAGAGAGTTACCATTGCCAAGACCTGATTTGCCCAAGCGAAATAACGCCAGATCATGTCGAAGCCTCTCGCGTCGGCAAGGCTGTAAACCAAGATTATTGCTGTCACCGCGAACATCGGGATGGCGATGATGAGACGGTTTTTGATAGGTTTCTGATCATAATGCAAGAAGTCAGCAATGATGAGACGTGCTGAACGCAGTGCCGTGTCGCCAGAAGTGATCGCTGCCGAAATAACGCCAAGCACAGTAATCACTGCGATTACCGACGGGAACCATGTGTTGGCAATGATACCCACGATGGCGGCTCCGCTCTTGCCAGTGACATCAACGACGCTGTCGGGACCGAAGAAATATGCTGCCGCAGCAGCCCAAATCAACGCCACGACGCCTTCAGTAATCATCGCACCGTAGAAAATCGGACGTCCCTGTCTTTCGTTGACCATACAACGTGCCATCAGAGGCGACTGTGTGGCATGGAAACCAGAAATCGCTCCACATGCGATGCTGATGAACATCATCGGGAAGATAGGGTTGTGCGCCGCTCCAGGATGACGGTTCTGCAGTCCGCTCCAAATCTCAGGAATCTCAGGTTTGTAAACGATAAACGCCACGAAGATAGCCACAGCCATTCCCAGCAACAAAATACCGAAAACAGGGTAAATCTTGCCGATGAGCTTGTCGATAGGCAACAAAGTGGCAATCAGATAATATCCCAAAATGATGATGACCCACACGTATGGATTCCAGCCCGGCGTGAAGTTGTTGATGAGCAATGTAGCAGGAGTATTCACGAACACCACGCCCACCAATATCATCAGCAAGACTGTAAAACCGCGCATCACCTGTTTCATGCCGTTACCGAGGTAATTGCCATGAATTTCAGGCAGACTCGCGCCTTTGGTTCTCAATGAAATCATTCCAGAGAGGTAGTCGTGTACGGCACCAGCGAAGATGCTGCCGAGCACAATCCACAGGAACGAAGCCGTTCCGAACTGTGCTCCCATGATGGCGCCGATGATGGGGCCGACGCCAGCGATATTCAAAAACTGAATCAAGAAGATTCTCCATGGCTTCATCGGGACGTAGTCGACACCGTCGGCCATGGTGACAGCCGGTGTCTCGCGTTTCGGGTCAGCGCCAAAGAGCTTCTCGATGAACTTTCCGTAAATCAGATAGCCGAGAATCAAGACGGCTAAAGCAATAAAAAACGTTACCATATCTCAATTTTTTATTTCTGTCCGAATTCCATTAAATAAGCTTTGATGAACTCATCGATTTTGCCGTCCATCACCGCCTGCACGTTGCTAGTCTGATAGTTGGTGCGATGGTCTTTCACACGGCGGTCGTCAAACACGTAAGAGCGGATCTGCGAGCCCCACTCTATCTTCTTCTTCGACGCCTCTATCTTGTTTTTCTCTTCCATGCGGTGCTGCAACTCCTTGTCGTACAGCTGTGACTTCAGCAGTCGCATGGCGTTTTCCTTGTTTTTCGGCTGGTCGCGAGTCTCGGTATTCTCAATCAGAATCTCTTCTTCGTGACCGTCGTATGGGTCTTTGTACTGATATCTCAGACGCACTCCCGACTCCACCTTGTTCACGTTCTGACCGCCGGCGCCGCCGCTGCGGAAGGTGTCCCATGTCAGGCGCGACGGGTCGATGACGATTTCGATGGTGTCGTCGATGAGTGGTGTCACAAACACCGAGCTGAACGACGTCATGCGTTTGCCTTGGGCGTTGAATGGCGACACACGCACGAGGCGGTGCACTCCGTTCTCACCTTTGAGGTAACCGTAGGCATAGTCACCGTCGATCTCCATGGTGCACGACTTGATGCCGGCATCGTCGCCTTCCAGGATGTTACTTATTCTCACCTTATAATTATGAGCCTCGGCGTAGCGCATGTACATACGCATGAGCATGTCGGCCCAGTCCTGCGACTCTGTTCCGCCTGCGCCAGCGTTGATTTTCAGCACGCAGCTCATCGAGTCGGCCTCGTCGTGAAGCATGTTGCGGAACTCGAGGTCTTCGACGAGCTTTATCACGTCGGCATATTGCTTGTCGACCTCCTCTTCTGTCGCCTCGCCTTCCTTGGCAAAATCGTACAAAACGCCGAGGTCGTCGTTGGCTTTCACGATCTCGTCGTAAGCTGTCACCCAGCTCTTCACGTCGCGGATCTGGCGCATGATAACCTTGCCGTTTTTCGGGTCATCCCAGAAGCCGTCGGCCTTCGTTTTCTCTTCTAATTCAGCTATTTTCGACAGTTTGGTGTCGATGTCAAAGATACCTCCTCAAGGCATCAATCCTCTTACTTAACTCTTTTATGCTGTCTAAAGTGACCATATTAATATAAGGTGTAAAACTTCTGCAAAAATAATAAAAGTTTTAAACTATTATTTATTCTTGACTAATTTTTTGAACTCTTTTTGTGCCTTTGCCATCTGTTTTTGGAATTCAGGACTCGTCTGAAGACGGGCATATCCTATGCTTGCGCCGGAACGTGTGGCGTCGATGTCGCTCTGCCAATGTGCTCCGGTGATGACGCGGTTTTCGCAATACAGCCAGGCACGGCTGAAGATGGCGCCTGATGCCTCTGGGTTGATTTCCGAGAGCAGCAATGCCGATGTCCAGCAACGCATGGTATGTCCCGACGGGTAGCTGCCCTCGCCGCTGAACTCCTTGTCGCTCTCCATGAAAGGCTCCTCATGGAAATACACAAACGGACGAGTGCGATGGTAATATGCCTTCGGTGCCACGCGCATCTGATCGACGGTGGCGAGGCTGTTGGTGATGAGTTTCCAAATCTCAGGGGTGCCTTTCTCAGAAATCTCGAGTCCGAACGGCACGCTCAGCTCAGCCAAAAGAGCCTCGTAACTCCACACGGCGTCACGTTTTGCCATTTCGGCACGCTCAGTGTCGTAACGCTGCATCTTGCCCCACATATAACGTAGGACGTCATAGCTGAAGGCCTCCGACGTGCTGTCGGGCGGTGCCGGAAGACATTGTATCAAATCAGGCATCTCCTCGGTGGTGAAATACGTCGTCGGCTGATAGCCTTGAGCAATGACATTACACAAGCAGCTGATGAGAAAGACAAGCGTTAAAATCAGTTTTGATAAATTTTTCATTTTCATACTATTTATTAACTATTATACAGGAAATTTCTCCACTACGCTTCGCTTCGGTCGAAATGACGAAGGGCATCCCAAACCAGACTTGGTTCATACCCCTTCTGCATGGCATATTGCGCCAGTTTCGCCTTCTTTTTATATGGATCGGACTCGTTGATTTTCTTGGCTTTCAAGACTTTTATCAATTCGTCTTTATAAATTTCAGGGTCTATTTCCGACAGGGCATTGCCGATGATCTCATCGCTGATGCCTTTCATTTTCAGCGACATTTTTATCTTGTTAACGCCCCATTTTTTAAGGTGAATCTTGCTTCTCACGAAAGTGGATGCATAACGCTCATCGTCGAGATAGCCTTCATCTACAAGGAGTTTCACAATTTTCTCCTTCTCGGCATCGGGCATGTCGAAGGTGGAGAGCTTAGTCCTCACCTCCTGAGTGCACCTGTCCTGATAAGCGCAGTAGTGCAACACCTTTTTTAATATGACGTCGTTCGACAATTCCATTCCACAAAATTACTGATTTTTTATTTATCAAACACCAAATTTTGTATTTTTGCGTTGTAAAATTATGATTAAAAAGGTTTTAAATAGGTTTTTCTTGGTTTTGGGCGCTCTTTTTGCCCTATTCCTGATTTTGGGTGCGACATCGGCTCCATTTTATATGCATTATAATTTGGGCATTGACCCTAATCATGATAACGACACAGTACAACCATTTGAGCCTCAGCATGTTATAATGATGGGCGGTGCCGGCATGCCTTCAGCAGGCAACCTTATGCGACTTTATTACGCCGCAGGTCTCTCAAAAAATTACGACTGTCCTGTGACCATTGTCCATCCGCAAGACTCCATTTGTCATGTCGAGATGTTTAATTATCTTGTAAATCAAGGAGTTACAAGAGAGATTTTCCACGATACCATTGGCACCAACACCCGTTCGCAGGTACTCGGTCTCGCCGAAAACTTTCCCGAATTGCTGACCACCAACATCATCGTTGTGACCTCGCCCGAACATCTGAAAAGGACGATAAAATGCTTTAACAAGGCTGGTTTTCAATATGTTAGAGGTATGGCGGCGTACGAAGGCACTGTCGATTTCAATCTTTCTTTAAAGGGTCAGAAAGTTGATGGCATAGAAGAGATTCCAAGCGTCGAAAGTACCCGGCTGCGCTACACTTTCTGGAATTATCTGAAGCTCGAAATAGACACTTATCGCGAATATCTCGCACTGTTTTATTACAGAATAAAAGGTTGGATTTAGTTGCGGCCGTAGAGGCGGTTTATCCACTCGGCTTTGCCCATTTTCCTAAGCGTTTGCTTCACCCACTGGCGGTTTTCTGGTTTATACCAGAAGAAAAAGCGTTGCTGTGCCAGCTTCTCCTCTTTGTTTTTCGCCACAAAAACAGGCTTCAAAGTATACGGGTCGTAGCCCGAATAATAGATTTCGGTCGCCAAAGTCATCGGCGTCGGCGTAAAGTCCTGCACCTGCTCGAGATGATAGCCTAAGTCCTTGGTTTTCACCGCAAGTTCGGCCATATCCATCAAGGTGCACGCCGGATGGCTCGATATAAAATAAGGTATCAGCTGTTGGTTGAGATGATATTTCTCGTTGACCTGATCGAAGCGTTTTTTCAATTTATTGAACAGCGAGAACGGCGGTTTACGCATGAGTCTCAACACGTTATCGCTCACCTGCTCGGGTGCCACCTTCAGACGCCCGCTCACATGACGACGCATCAGCTGCTCGAAATATTCGTCGTAGCCCAGCTTGCCATCGGGGTCGTCGTTGGTAAGGAAAAGGTCGTAGCGGATGCCCGAGCCTATGGTCACCTTTTTGATATTAGGGTTCTTGTCGACCTCCTTGTAAAGCTCAATCAAAGGATGATGGTCGGTATTCAAATTCTTGCAGATATTCGGCTGGATACAGGTCGGACGCACGCATATCTCGCACAGCGACTCGTCTTTTCCGCGCATGCGATACATGTTCGCCGACGGGCCTCCCAAATCGCTGATATAGCCTTTAAAATCAGGCATCTGCGTCACCTGTTCCACTTCACGTAAAATCGATTCTTTGCTTCTCGAAGCCACAAATTTGCCCTGATGTGCCGAGATGGTGCAGAAGGCGCAGCCGCCAAAGCATCCCCTATGGATGTTCACCGAATGGCGTATCATCTCGTAAGCAGGGATAGGGCCGCGTTTGGCATATTTCGGGTGCGGCATGCGGGTGTAAGGCAGGTCGAAGGCAGCGTCAATTTGCGCCGTGGTGTATGTTGGATAAGGCGGATTGATATAAAGTGTCTGATTACCGACATCCTGCAACAGTCTGGCAGCGTGTTTCTTGTTAGACTCCTCCTCCACATGCTTGAAATTAGAGGCGTAAAGGCGTTTGTCTTTCAAGCAAATCTCATGAGAGATAAGATTTATATCTTGCCATTCAGACTCAACCCTCTGTGATTTCTTTTTCAAGAAGAAAGTTTGCGGGATATCGGTTATCTCGTCGATTTTTTTGCCTTCAGAAAGGGCTTTTGCAATCTCGATATTAGCTAATTCGCCCATACCGTAAACGCCCATATCTGCATGAGAGTCAACGAGAATGCTCGGCTTTAACGAATCTGACCAGTAGTCATAATGCGTCACTCTCCGCAACGATGCCTCGATGCCTCCGAGGACGACCGGCACATCGGGATAGATCTGTTTCAGAATGTTGCAATAAACCACCGATGCATAGTCAGGACGAAATCCCGCCTCGCCGCCAGGGGTGTAGGCGTCGTTAGAGCGCAGGCGTTTGTTGGCGGTGTAGTGATTCACCATCGAGTCCATGCAGCCTGCCGAGACGCCGAAAAACAACCGCGGCTTGCCGAATTTGCGGAAGTCGCGGAGGTCGTCACGCCAGTTAGGCTGCGGGATGATGCCAACTTTGTAGCCTTCTTTCTCAAGTGTGCGTCCGATGACAGCAGCCCCGAACGAGGGATGGTCGACGTATGCGTCGCCGCTGACGAGCACAATGTCGAGCTCGTCCCAACCGCGCAGGTCGGATTCCTTCTTCGTTATCGGGAGCCACTTGAGATCCATGTTTTATTTAATGGAGTCAACAAAAAACTTTGACAACCCCTCTCTTGCATCCTGCAGCTTGGCATACCATTCCTGGCTTGAATTCTGTCCGACCACGTCGGTGACGTATTTCACCGAAATGAACGGGATTTTCATCTCACGGCATACATCAGCCACTGCGTATGATTCCATATCGATGACATCGCCTTCAATATCGGCGCCTTCAGTGATGAAGCTGTCGCCAGTGTTGCAGGTGCCGATCAATTTAGCATGTTCCATCAAGTGCCACGATGGGATAGCATGCTTAATCACATCTACATCGAACTCCATCTCCGAAATCACACCGTTAAGGTATACCTTACGTAAATCCCTGTCAACGAAACGGTTACAGACGATGATATCGCCGACTTTATGATTTAATGTGCCTGCCGAGCCGATGTTTATCACTATGTCGGGATGATGCTCGCAGATGGCGTTCATAGTATGCATGGCAGCTCTCACCTTGCCTATGCCTGTTTCAACGTAAATCACCTCCGCGTTAGGGATGTTAACCTCAATTTTTTCCTCAGGAATTGCGTAAACTAATAAAATCTTCATAATCAAAAGTAATTTCATAGCAAATTTATTGTTAAATATGTAATAGTTCCCATTCCGATTTTCATTGCATTTTCATCAATGTTAAAATCTGACGTATGTTGTTTGGCTTTAATGCCTTTTTCAGGATTTGAAGTGCCTAAACGATAGAAACATGCCGGCACTTTCTGCGAATACCAGGCAAAGTCCTCGGCGGTCATCAGCTGAGGCAATTCTTTCACCTTATCTTCACCTAAAATCTCTTTCGCGAAAGCGGCACATTTCTCAGTCAGTTTCACGTCGTTTTTCAATGAAGGATAGCCTTGTTCGATGAAGGCCTCCGCCTCACAGCCATATTCCGATGCGATTGCTTTTGAAACCTTCAAAATATTGTCTTTCAATGCCTTACGTTTCTCTTCATCGAAAGTACGTATCGTGCCTTTCAGATTCACCTCGGATGGGATGACGTTGTATGTGCCGTCGGCAATGAAACTGCCGAATGCCAACACAACATCTCCACCTTTTTCAGAATATAATTCAGATAATTTTGACACTATTTTCGCGGCAGCGAGCAATGCGTTGTCGCGTTCGGCAGGCTTTGCGGCATGGCCTCCCCTGCCCTTCACGGTGATGTTGACCTCGTCTGACGATGCCATGTAAGGACCGGCGTGGAAACCGACTTCGCCACACGGCAAATCAGGATAGACATGCTGTCCGATGATTAAATCAACGTCATCGAGGACACCTTCTTTTATCATTAATGAGGCTCCGCCGGGCAGTTTCTCCTCGCCTGGCTGGAAAACCAGTTTTATCGTGCCTGAGAATTTATCTCTTAAATCATTGAGTATGAAGGCAGTGCCAAGAAGCATTGCAGTGTGCGCATCATGACCGCAGGCATGCATCACGCCCTCGTTGACGGAGCGGTATGGGAGGTCGGTGGTCTCGTGGATAGGGAGAGCGTCCATATCGGCACGAAGGGCGATAGTCGGTCGAACTGACGCCCCTTTTATCGTCGCCACGACACCTGTTCCGGCGATATCTGATTGAAACTCAATGTTTCGCGAAGCAAGACATCTCTTTATGAGTTCAGCGGTTTCTTTCTCACAGAAGCTCAATTCAGGGTGCTGATGAAGCTGTCGACGAATCGCCACGACCTCATCGAAATACGCGTCACACTTGGATTTTATCAGCTGCCTCATTTTTAATTTTATTTTTTGCAAAAATAAAAAAAATATTAGTACCTTTGCGCTCCAATTATAAGAGTCGAAAAAAAAATTAAAATATAAAAATAAACGAACATGAAAAAGGAAGTAAAATTTAGTCTTGTCTACCGCGACATGTGGCAGAGCTCAGGCAAATACGTGCCTCGCAAGGACCAGCTGGAAAAGATTGCGCCGCTCATCATCGAGATGGGTTGCTTCGACCGTGTGGAGACCAACGGCGGTGCTGCCGAACAGGTCAACCTGCTTTATGGCGAGAACCCGAACCCTTCGGTACGCGCATTTACAGCAGCATTGCATAAAGGTGGCATCGAGTGCCACATGCTCGACCGCGCTCTCAACGCATTGAGAATGAACCCAGTGCCAGCCGACGTGCGTCAGCTGATGTATAAGGTGAAGAAAGCTCAGGGCGTCGACATCACTCGTATCTTCTGCGGCTTGAACGACGTGCGCAACATCATCCCGTCGATTCAGTGGGCTAACGAAGCAGGCATGATCTCACAGGCTGCCATGAGTATCACCTATTCACAGGTGCATACCGCCGAGTATTACATGCACATGGCCGATGAGCTCATCGCCGCCGGTGCTAAGGAAATCGCTTTGAAAGACATGGCAGGCGTCGGTCGTCCTGTCACATTGGGCAAGATTGTGAACCATATCAAGACTCAGCACCCTGAGATTAAGGTGCAGTATCACGGTCACACCACCCCAGGCCTCTCTATGGCATCAATGCTCGAGGTCTGTAAGGCCGGCTGCGACTACGTCGACGTGGCAATGGAACCGCTCTCATGGGGCACCGTCCATCCTGACGTCATCAGCGTGCAGGCTATGTTGAAAGACGCCGGTTTCCTCGTGAAAGACATCGACATGAAGACCTATATGGCAGCACGTCACATGACGCAGAGCTTCATCGACGACTTCCTCGGATACTGGATCGACCCGCGTAACCGTTACATCAACTCATTACTGTTAGGCTGCGGCCTTCCAGGTGGCATGATGGGTTCTTTGATGGCCGACCTCAAGCCGGTACACGCCGCTATCAACATGAACCGCAAGAATCAGGGTCTTCCTGAGCTTTCAGAAGACGAGATGCTCGTCGAGCTGTTCGATGAGGTTCAGAATATCTGGCCTAAACTCGGCAACCCGCCATTAGTGACGCCATTCAGCCAGTACACCAAGAACATCGCCTTGATGAACCTCTTTGCGATGAGCAAGGGCGAGCCTCGTTACGAGACATCCATCGACCCTGCCGCATGGGACATGATCCTCGGCAAAGCCGGAAAACTCCCGGGCACTCTGGCACCTGAGATCGTGGAACTCGCCAAGAAGAAAGGCTTCGAGTTCTTCACAGGCAACCCACAGGACAACTACCCGGACGCACTTCCACATTTCATCGAAGAGATGAAGAAAGAGGGCTGGGATCGCGGTCAGGACGACGAAGAGCTGTTCGAGTTTGCAATGCACGAGAAACAGTATCGTGAATACAAGTCTGGCGAGGCAAAACGCCGTTTCAACCAGGAACTTGAGGCTAAGATGCAGGCCAAAGCCGAGAAGAGCGGCATGACAGTCAACCTCGACGACTTGAGAAAGATGCGCCATCCGAACGCCGAAACCGTCACAGCACCGACGAGCGGACAGATTATCTGGGAACTCGACGCATACGAGAAGTCGATGGCACCTGCGACAGGCACGAGATACAACGAAGGCGACGTATTCTGCTACATCCAGACACCTTACGCGACAGAAGAAATCAAGACCAACTGGAGCGGAAAATTGGTGGAAGTGGTTGCAGAACAAGGCAAGAACGTGAAGAAAGGCGATATCTTGGCATTTATCGAGAAATAATGCACTTATCGGAAAATTTTTAATGTAGGGGCGAAAAAATGTTTCGCCCTTACATTTTTTTATTATATTTGCAACGTGAACATTTAAAAATTTATGTATATGAAAAAAACTTTACTATTCATTGTGGCAATTCTGATGTCAGTATCAGTATTTGCACAGACAAGAACGACATTCATTAGCGAGCATTTCGACGGCTCGACAATGCCTGAAGGATGGCAGGTTATGGAAAACGGAGCCAGCTGCTGGAGCATCTCGGCAACACAGAACGCCGGCGGCATAGCCAATGAGCTCAAGCTCTATTACAGTCCTCAGTTCAACGGCACCTCACGTATGGTGATGCCTGCAGTTGACCTCACAGGCGTATCATCGGTCGTGGTCAGCTTCAAACACTGCCTCGACAACTACCAAGGCTCGCACACTCTCGGTGTCGCCACCACTTCCGACGACGGCGCAACATGGAACGTGGCATGGAGCCAGTCTTACTCTTCTGACGGACAATGGAACATCAACCAGGTGGTCACAACTCCTGACATGGACAACAGCAATGTCAGATTCTGCATCTACTACACCGGAAACAGCTACAACATCGACAACTGGTATTTCGACGATATTGAGATCTTCACTCAGGAAAATCTGGATTTACAACTCGCTTCAATCGACGTCAACAGCGTGTTGGGCGCAGGCGTTAATGACATCAAATGCACAGTCATCAATAAAGGTGTCGAAAACGTGAACGAAATCACAATGTCATACCAACTCGACAATGAGCCGGCTGTGGTGGAGACATTCCCTGTAAACCTCTCCACCTTCGCATCAGCAGAACTCACATTCTCACAGCCGGTGACATTTATCCCTGGCAGCTACAACCTTACATTGAACATTGAGGCTGTCAACGGCGTCAATGACGACGACCCGAACAACAACACTTTGGAAAAGACCATAGGCGTGGCTCTCGGCTCGACCCAGAGAATCCCTATGATTGAGCACTTCTCAAGCTCAACCTGCGTACCATGCGTCAGCGTGAACACACAGATGCTCAACTTCACAAATACACATCCAGGCATGTTCACCTACACCAAATATCAGATGAACTGGCCAGGCAACGGCGACCCATACTACACAGCAGAAGGCGGCACAAGAAGAACATACTACGGCGTGAGTGCAGTGCCACAGTGTTTCCTCGACGGTGAAGACCAAGGATATGCGGCAGTCCAGACAACAGTTTTTGACCAGCATTATGCAAATCCTGCTTTCGCAGATGTCAGAGGCTCATTCAATGTTAGCGGCAACATCATAACAGTGAAGGTTGACTTCATGTCATATTATGATTTGAACACTGCCAAAGCATTCGTTTCAGTTAATGAAAAAGAAACCCACAACAATGTTGGCGGCAACGGTGAGACTTCATTCCATCACATTTTCATGAAATTCTTAACAGAAGCCACAGGCAACCCAGTGAACATCGAAGCTGGCAACTATCAGCACTTTGAATTTACACAAGACATGTCAGGCACACACGTTGAAGAGATGACTGACCTCGAAGTGTCAGCATGGCTGCAGGAATACGGCACAAAAGAGATGCTCAACAGCCACTTCTTGTATGAATACACCGACATCCATCCTTATCCTGTTCAGAATCTCGCCGTCAACGTCAACAACGGCACATTGGTAGCAGGCTGGGCAGCTCCGGAAGGCGGCAACGCATTGAGCTACAACGTTTATATCAACGGTGAAATTGCTGGAAATGTCACAACAACAGAATTCACGACAAGTGTAACAGAAGAATTCAACGTTGTTGCTGTTGAAGCCCTTTATCAGGATGACATGACATCAGTGAAGATGGTAAAATCAACAGCATCGGCACCGGTTCCACAAACAGAACCCACTATCAGCGTCAACGAAATCACTTTCGAAGACTATGAACCTGTAACGTTCACAATAACCAACGAGACAGCAGCACCATTCACCATCAACGAAATATCTCAAGATGTCACTTTCATGGAATATCTAGGAATAGAAACAAGCGCAGGACTTCCTGCAACATTGGAAGTCGGCGAAAGCTTGGAAGTTACAGTCGGTATAAACGTGTACGTTAAGGGCTATGTTGAAACAACCATTGCAGTCGTTTCTGACATTGCCACACAGACTATTCCAGTGTTTATCAACGAGGAGATTATTTCTGGCATAGACGAAAACAGCAACAGCTACGAGATTTATCCTAACCCAACCAACGGCAATATCGTCGTGAAAGGAATGAATATCAGCGAAGTTGAAGTCTATAACCTCTGCGGTCAGAAAGTCCTGACAGTCAACGGTAAACAGAATGTCAATGTCGATATGAGCTCGCTCACATCAGGCGTTTACATGGTGAAAATCGTTGATGGCAACGGAAACGCGACTGTAAACAAGGTCGTGAAAGAATAAAAATAGCATCAGATAAAAAACGTAGAGACGTCACAATGTGGCGTCTCTACATGTTTTATGAAGTTTTTTTATTTCAAATTCGTTTTCACGAAACCTTTGATTTCTTCTTTTGTCGCGTTGACACTAAAGACGTGGTCAGGTTTCAAATACCAGACATCATTATGTTCTTTGAACAATGCCTCGCCGCCACCAGTGATATTGAGCATGATGACATCGTCGGCTTTAACTTGTTTGTTTTCAACAGCTTGGATGAGCGATGCTGTCGCTGCGCCTGCTGCGTGATAGATGTCGACGCCTTCAAGCTCCTTGAACAGGTCGCAAGCCTTCTGGGTCTCATCGTTAGTCACAGCAAAGAAGTCGCCATCGGTATCTACCATAGCGTCGAACAAGCCTCCTGCCAACGAATAAGGCGGTTTGCGGTTCGAGAGCACCTTCGCTACTATCTCCGATGCGTCTTTACGGGCTTGTTGAGCCTCGTAAGGCAACATGGCGCGTGAATGAGCCTTCCATGCATCGTACATCGGGGTGAATGGCTTGTTCTGTGACACATAAAGCTTAGCTTTGTTTGTGCCGTAGCGACCGTCCTCGATGAAACGGAGGTTTGCCTCCCATGCCGCGATGGCACCTGTTCCGCTACCCACAGCCTGGAAGTAATAATCCGGGATGCGGCCGATAGTTGTCACCGCCGACATCATGGTGGTGCTCATGCCGTCACGACGCGCTATGTTCTTGGCACCGCCCTCAGCAAAGAAACCGTCCATTTCACAGATGATATTACCTAAATTTATAGCATCGAAATAGTCGCTGCCGCTCTCTGTACAGAGCAGTTTCACGCACGGATTGAGAGGTCTCTCAAACCACAAAGCGTTGATATTGTCTTCCGGGACTGTCAGCAAAAGCTTGATATTGTTATCTGAGCACACCTGAGCGAAGGCCCTTGCAGTGTTACCTGCCGACGACACCACCATCACCTGCTCGCGAAGCTTGCCGTCGAGACGTGCGCACACTGAATATGCCTCGGTCTCCTTGAATGAGCAGGTACGCATTTTAGCGCCAATCTGAGGAAAATATCCATTAAAAGTGATGTATAAATTATTGAGTCCCAGCTTCTTGGCGAGTTTCTCGCTCTTATATGTCACTGGGCAGGAAGCGCCTTTCAAAAGGTTCTTCAGAGGCATCCAGTCGGCAAAACGGTAAAGACCCTCGTTCTCCTCTTTCACCTCGAGTTGTTTCTTCTCATAAATTGCTCGGATAAGACTCGGTTTCTCACTGTTCGGGAAGTCGAGCATCCAGCCAGAATCTTCGCAAACGCGACCATCAGCCACGCATTGCACCTGATACTTCGTTGGTTTAAACGTCATATACAAAAAACATTATTTCAAAGTCGCAAAGATAGTAAAATATATTACTATTTTGAAAAAAAGATAAAATTTTTCTTTTTTTTACTAGATTTATTAATAATAATTACTTATTTTTGTGCATCGAAAATGAGTAATTATAACACCATGAAAGACTTGAAACATTTAATTTTAGTAGCTGCGGCGATGTTTTTTGCCATTTCGGCGCAGGCTCAGAAAGAAGAAAAACCAGTTTATCAAATCACCGACGATGTCGAGGTACCTCACACCATTGTGCAGAACCAGGCAAGATCTGGAACGTGTTGGTGCTTTGCGGGTACAGGCTTCGTTGAAGCTGAGATTTTAAGAAAATACGATGTGAAACTCAACCTTTCGGAGATGTATTCGGTACGTTGGGCTTACACCAAGAAATTCGACCGCTTCGTGCAACTGCACAGCGCCACCAACCTCAGCTGCGGCGGCGAGGTTATCGATGTGCTTTACGCCATCACCGACGCTGGCATGATCACTGATGAGGCATACAGCGGCCTCGTCATCGGCGACGACAAACACAATCACAGCGAACTTCAGAAAGCTGTCGAAGGTTATGCCAAATTAGTGACACAGAAAAGCAACGGACGCATACTTTATGAAACCTATCCTAAGGTCTTGAACGGCATTCTTGATGGTTATCTCGGCGTGGTGCCTGAGAATTTCGAATACGAAGGCGTGAAATACACTCCTAAGTCATTTGCTGAGAAATATGCTCTCGACATCAACGAATACGTGCAGTTCTCATCATTCATGGATCAGGAGATGTACAAACCGTTCCTCCTCCTCATCCCTGACAACTGGACCTACACCATGACATATAACATGGGCTTCGACGAGATGATGGCTGAAGTTGACAACGCCTTGAACAATGGTTACACCGTAGGTTGGGCACAGGATGTCAGCGACAAAGGCTTCTCACGCAAAGACGGTCTCGCCATCGTCCCTGAAGACGATGTCAACAAGATTCGCGAAAGCAATCCGAAGGCATTCAAGAAGATGACCGACCAGGAAATCATGGAGAAACAGTACGCATTTGAGTTTGTGATTCCGGAAAAGGAGGTCACCGAGGAGATGCATCAGCGCGCTTACAACGACTGGAGCACCGGCGACGACCATAGCATGTTGCTCGTCGGCATCGCTCATGACCAGAACGGAAATAAATATTATAAGGTGAAAAACTCTTGGGGCGAAAGCGGTCCTTACAAAGGCTACTGGTACTGCTCAGAAGAGTTCGTTAAGCTCCACACAGTGTTCTTCACAGTAAACAAAGCCGCTTTCAGCGACGGAATGAAAAATAAACTCTTCTAGTCGTCATTTCGACCGACCGAAGGGAGTAGAGAAATCTCATATACAGAAATTATTAACAAATCAAAATAATAAACAAATGAAATTCAGACATTTTTTAATGGCAGCCGCTATGTTGATTAGCGTGCCAACATTCGCACAAGCTCCTGAAAAGGACGCAAAATCAGAAGAAGAAGGTTACAAATTTGAAGTCATCAAGGAATTACCTGTGACATCAGTGAAAGACCAGAACAGAGCCGGTACATGCTGGTGCTATTCAACACTCGGTTTCTTCGAGGCAGAATTGCTTCGTATGGGCAAGCCAGAGTACGATTTCTCAGAGATGTACATTGTTTACAAGACATATCAGGATCGTGCTGACCGTCACGTCCGCACACACGGCGATGTCTCTTATGCAGAAGGCGGCTCATTCGGCGATGTCATCTATGCCATCAAACACTACGGTCTCGTTCCGGATGTGGAGATGAGCGCAGGTCAGATGCACGGCGACAGCCTCACCGACTTCTCAGAGTTTTCTAACGTCAGCGGCAGATTCCTCGAAGGCGTTGTCAAGACCAAGAAGCTTCAGCTCGGCACCGACGAGAACCACACCCCACTTTGGAAGACAGCTTTCGACGGCATCCTCGACGCCTACATCGGCAAATGCCCAGAGAAGTTCACCTACAACGGCAAAGAATACACTCCAATGGAGTTTGCAAAATCAACTGGTTTGAACATGGACGACTATGTCAACATCGCTTCATTTGCACATCAGCCATGGTATGAGCCATTCGTCATCGAGGTTCAGGACAACTGGCGCTGGGGCAAGGCATACAACCTCCCAGTCGATGAGTTCATGGAGGTGATGAACTACGCTATCGACAACGGCTACCCGATTGCATGGGGTGCTGACGTCAGCGAGAGCGGCTGGCTCAGAGGCAAGATGGCTGGCGTTTGCGTCCTCCCAGACCTCAAAAACCAGGCAGCAGACAAATCAGGAACAGACTTCGCACACTGGAACGGCCTCAGCGCAGCTGACCGTCAGAGAGAAGCTATGAGCAAGCCTACACCACAGCGCTGGGTCACCGACCAAGACCGTCTCGATGCTTACAACAACTACGAGACAACCGACGACCACGGCATGGTGATCTACGGAAAAGCAAAAGACCAGATGGGCAACATCTACTTCATGGTGAAGAACTCATGGGGCGATGCAGGCAACTACCACGGCAACTGGTATGCATCAGAAGCATTTGTGCGCTACAAGACTTTGAACTATGTGGTCCACAAAGACGCTCTTCCAAAAGCTATCAGAAAGAAACTTAGTATCAAATAAATATAAATTCGTAGGGACGCCGCACGCGACGTCCCTACAATTTTTAACATGTTACAGGAAATCGAAAAAAAATTTTTGGTTAAGGGCGACTTCAGAAATGAAGTGTTCAAAACCGTTCATATCGTTCAAGGCTACCTCTCAAGAGTGCCTGAACGAGTAGTTCGCATCAGAA